>Ga0210400_10001324_pt1 | contig 24742 bp, 17 predicted proteins | sample IncBWH26MmetaG_FD_155456 | JGI IMG/M metagenome (GOLD analysis project Ga0210400, IMG submission 155456) | Forest soil microbial communities from Barre Woods Harvard Forest LTER site, Petersham, Massachusetts, United States - Inc-BW-H-26-M | ecosystem: Environmental > Terrestrial > Soil >...
AAACGCCAGCGACCCGCACTATGGCCCCACGCGCGAATCCTCCTCCACGATCAAGGAGGGCGACCTGCTGCTCCTCGATGTCTGGGCCAAGCAGAAAGCCGCCGGCAGCGTTTACTACGACATCTCCTGGGTCGGCTACCTCGGCGCAAAAGTCCCCGACAAATTTGCCAAGGTTTTTAAAGTGGTGCGGGAAGCCCGCGATGCCGCCGTCGAATTAATCCAGAAGTCCATCAAGTCCGGCAAGCCGCTGCAAGGCTGGCAGGTGGACCAGGCCTCCCGCCGCGTCATCGAAAAAGCCGGCTACGGCAAGTTTTTCTTTCACCGCACCGGGCACAACATCGGCCAGTCCGTTCACGGCAACGGCGTCAACATGGATGGCCTTGAAACCCACGACGCCCGCCACCTGATCCCCGAAACCTGCAATTCCGTCGAGCCGGGAATCTACCTGCCCGAATTCGGAATCCGCAGCGAAGTGGATGTTTACATTGATGAAACAGAAGCGCGCGTCACCGGCGCTGTTCAGCAGGAGATTCTGCCGCTGCTTGCTTAGAGTTTTCCTATTGGAGAGAAATGGACCAGCCATTCCAGAACCCGGCCAATGACGGAACGCAATCCGCTCCGCCCGCAAGGGAAGCACCCTCTTCCCGCGAATCCCGCGCCCTCGCCTTTGGTATCGCCGGGTGGCTATTGCCCGGCCTCGGCCACGCTCTGCAAATGATGTGGGGCCGTGCCCTGGTCGTCTTTCTCGCAGTTGGTTTGCTCGTCTTCGCCGGCGCGTCCATGAAGGGAAATGTCTTCACGCGGCAGGGTGGCGATGCCTTTGACACGCTCGGGTTTATCGCCGACCTTGGCACGGGCAGTTTCTACGTTTTCGCCCGGTCCATCGAAACCAACGGCGCCGACGTTTCCCATGCCGGCGGCGATTACGGCACTCGTCTCCTGGCTACCGCGGGCGTCCTGAATCTTCTGGCGGCGCTCCACGCCTACGAAGCCGCCCGTGGACACAAAGCATGAACGGCGTGCCGCGTCTCGATCTCACGCATTTCCAGGCATTTCTTCTCTTCGCCGTGGTCATTTCCGTCGCCTTCGGGTTCCTCGGCCGCCGTCGCCCGAAAGACCGCGTGAAATACATTCTCTGGTCGCTCTTTCTTTTTCTCCTGGTGGGCATCGGCGTCGGCTGGGCGATGTTCCCCTTCTCCCGCTGAACGATTCCTCGCACATTTTTCTGGCCGCGAATTGACAGTGATTTTCTGCGGGTGCTATCGTCATAAAGCAGGGCCGAGGTAGCTCAGTGGTAGAGCAGTCGATTCGTAATCGACAGGTCGTGGGTTCAACTCCCACTCTCGGCTCCATCTAGTTTCATTAGAAGAACTTAGATTCCTCCCCTCCAGCAGCTTCAGACGATTTGTTAACACTTGCTAGCAACTTACTACTCATTCCGGTCAGTGAAGCCCCTGTCTCTTCGTATCAACGTGATGATAGACGTCGGTTGTTATTTTTGTGTTTGCGTGGCCGACTGCTCTTAACAGGGCTTTCAGCGAATACTCTTTGAGAGAAATAATGGTGAATGCCGGTGAGCCGACTTAGCGGGAGTTGGATGAAGATGTGTTGTACACTTGCGAAGTCAACGCTAACTCAAATTTTAAACTACCAGGATATTTAGAATGGTTTGGGCTACGCAAAGACCGGCGATTCTTGTGTGCATGCGGGGGATTGCTTCTCCTCAAGGCGCCTTTGGCGTTGGTCAGTTGAATGCCCAGAGAGGTACTTATGAATCGGCTCAGGGTAGAGAGTGGGAAGGACCGCTTGAGATTGTTTGTACCGCTAACGGTGCTGCTATTTGCTTTGCTTTGGGCGATGGCGACAAACGCGAAAATGGCGACAGATTTCAATCCCAATCTGGACTTCTCGCAGTACAAGACCTTTGCGTATATCGGCGGAGTTGAATCTCTCGTCAGGATGCAATTGAACCCGGAGATGCTGAACAATCGGATCCACGGCGCGGTGGTGCGCGAACTGACGGGTAAAGGACTTCGCGAGGTGCAGCCGGATGATAATCCGGATCTGGTAGTGCGCTACTGGGTTGAAGCGGAGTCGAACGCGCAGTTGACCGGTACCGCTCATTGGGGCATGTATGGTTCCTACTATTACGGTTATTGGACCGTTATGTACACCACGATGAGTACCCCTGTGACCCACCAAGGCTTGCTTGGCATTGAATTGATTGATGCGAAAGCGCGGGAACTTGCCTGGCGCCTGTTTGTGAGTGAGAAGATCATCCACAGCGACCCGGACAAAATCTGGAAGACGGCGGACACGAACATAATCAAAGCGTTCAAAAACTATCCTCCCACTCTAGGTGCCATCGAAAAAAAGAAAGCAGAGCGGGCCAAAATAGACGCCGCCAAAAAGTCCGCACAACCTTAATGGTTAGGTTCAGCTACGGATGAGCGCGGTTACCGGAGAGGTGGGTGCTGGTCCCACTATCCATAAACTGGACGGATTCTACCCCTTTGCGACGGGTGCTTTGTGCCAATCATAATCAGAAGAGCGACAGTTGTGGCTCCTGGCGGTGTCCAACCCGGGGACATGGGTAACACTTTTGGGCCGAGCGCTCCAACCTGTCCATTCCTCCCCGCAAGAAAAAACCAAGGCCATGTATTCGGAAGCTTGGTAGTCAATAGTGCGGTACACTTAACGAAGTTTCGTACGACCGTTTCCCCGAGGTGTCCCCATGAAAAAGTCTTTCCTCCTCTTCGCCGCTCTTTTACTCAGTGCATCGGCGGCCTCCGCCGGCCCTCAGCAGCAGGCCGGCACGATCATTTCCCAGACTTCGGTAGCGTGCGGCGCAAAGAAATCCAAAAAGCAAGACGTCGATCTGCTCTGCCATGAGTATGTTGTCCGCTCCGGCGCCACCGACTACTCCGTTCGTCAGCCAAAGCCTTCCGAACAGAACATCATCCCCATAAACACGGACGTCCAGTTCACTCTTGACAAGAACAAAATGAAATTCAAGGTAAACGGAAAATCGTACGAGTTCCTCGTTGTCGCCCAGGCTGCCGCAACTCCTGCCCCTAAGTAGGCTCCTGCCGGCCTGGATCGCCGGTCAGTAAAACAGACGTCGTTTCGAGCGAATCGAAATTCCCAGTCCTTCCGTGCTTGCAAAGGACACGTCTTCGGCATATATATTGCCCAAGGGGGCCCTCATGTTTGAAGTACCCGTTGACAAACAAGAATCCAAATTAGAATACGAGCGCATTGGCATTTCCGTTCTGGTGCTCCTGCTGATTGCGGGAGCCGCTTTTTATTTCCTTTTAAAACAAAGTGCCAGGCAGCAGTCCGCTTCTGTCGCGGCCGCCCCAGGGGCGCCCGCCGATCCCATCCACGATTTGAAAATTGTCCGCGTTACCATGAGCAAAGATCCCACGGGAACCACCGCGGTATGGCTGGTTACCCTACAAAACAAATCCAACGCTTACACTTACTCCAACATCCGCTACGAAACCAATTACATCGGCCCGAACGACAAGCCGATCCTGGTGAATCAAGGTTCGATCGCGGACTCCTTCACTCCCGGCGATGAACACAATTCACAAATTCGCGACACCCTCTACCCCAATGGCACGGCGTGGTACAAATTCAAAATTGTGGACGCCAAGGCCTCAGCGCGTTAGTTGAGAGGGAAAACTTGATTCTTACGAAACCGCGGCTTTTCCCGCCGCATGGGAAGACTCCTTCGCGCGCGCCGGGGCCGGCTCCGGTCCAGTCCAGGCGCGGCGAAGCTCTTCCGCTCTCCGGATTATTCGCTCCGTCAGTTCGCCCGTGGGTTGCACGATCCTCGCCGAATCCTTTTTTGCGTTCACCGGGAAAATTTCCAGCGATTCCAGTTTTTCGAATACTTGCTTCATCGCCCGGTCGGGATTCCGCAAGAAGTCCGTGCTGCGGATCCTCGTGAAGCTCCAGCCCATGCGCTCCAGCACCGATTGGCGCTCCATGTCGTCCGGAATTTTCTCCAGCGGATGATAGCGGTCGCCATCGCATTCAATCGCCACGCGTCTCCGCTCGCCCTCCACCACCAGGTCAATGCGGAACGCACCCACACGCCACTGCGGCTGCACCCGATACCCCGCCGCCAGCATCCGTTTCATAACCTCGCGTTCGAAAGGAGATTGAACGCGATTTTCTTTTTCTTCCAGCGCCCGCATCAGGTGGCTCGGATCTTGCGCATGCTCGATCAATTGCCGCCGAAGGTCGTCGGCCTTCAAATCATTTTGCGGGCTCAGCGAGTGGACCACCCACATCTGGTCACGGGCGCGGCTCGCCGCCACGTTGAACCGCTGCTTGAACAATTCCTGGTCGCGTAGGGAAAGCGACCCGCGCTGCGCCGTGTCCACCAGCGAGATAAACACCACGTCGCGCTCGTCGCCCTGAAACTGCGCCGCATTTCCGCACAGCAGCCTGTGATGCTCGCAAAGATCCGGTGAGATGTGTTTCCTCAGCAGGTTGTCGATTTCGAGCGCTTGCTCGTCGCCCACCAGCGATACCACGCCAAAGCTTGTGGGCTGCCCCGCCTCGTTTTTCTGATATTCCGGTTGCTCCAGTGCCGCCGTCAGCAGCGAAGCAACCCCAATGGCCTCTTGCCGGTTGATCTTGCCATCGCGGCTGGAGCCTGTAACCCGGTAGGCCACGGTGTGCGGACGAACCAGCACGCGGCTGGCATCGCGCAGCGGCTTGATCCGCTGGTCGTAAGAAATCATGTTGCTGAACTGGATGATTTCCGGCACGCAACGGAAATGTTCCACCAGGCAAGTTGTGCCGCCAAAGGATTGTCGCGCCAGATCGTAAATCGAAATTTGCCCATCGTAGAGGTCGGCGTTCGGTACGCCCTGCAGGTACTGGAAGATGAGATTCTGGATGATGCCGAGGTCCTGGCCCACCGCCGAAGGGCTCACTTGCTCATGGTCGCCAACGACCAGCGCCGTCTTTCCGAGATAAAGCGCGACCAGCGCCATGACGTCGCTCTGGCTTGCCTCATCGATGATCACCACGTCAAAGCGCGTACTGCACGGGTCAAAATTCTCCACCACGCGCGAAAGAGGCATCACCCAGACGGGCACTGCGCTCCGGCATTCCGACATTTTTCTGGCCGCCTCCGCGCGCAACAGCGACACGCGAATTCCATGGCCTTTGCCGATGCGGCGAATCGTGTCCAGCCAGCCGATCAGCGCCTGCCGCTGTCGCGAAGAAGTTCGGCGCGCCTGCGCCGACCACGCCCGCGTGTCAATCAGCCCGACGGTAACGCGCCGCAATTGCTCGCGCAGCTTTTCGCTCTTCGCTTGCAAACTTTCGATGGAGACGCCGGCTCGCCTGTCCAGTTCGTCGTTGAGTTGCCGCCAGGTCCACGCCGCTGCCGGATCCCGAGGCGGTTCGCCGCGCCCATGCGCTCCTGTGCGATTTCGAATCGCACCGGCCCACGCGGGCGCCGCGCTCTCCAGCTTCGCCAGCAGAGCCTTTCGCAAATCCAGATCCGCCTGCTGGCTCTTCAGTTCCAGCAGGCGTTCATACGCCTCTCGATACTGGCTTGAATCCTCGTCGATGACTGAGGAAAGCAACTTCGCAGTCGCTTTCGAACTCTTCGCCGCCCGTGCCGCCAATTTCAGCCGGGCTTTCAGGTCGCGAAGGTCGTCCTCGATTTGCAGCAGCTTCTGTTTCTTGATGCGCGACTCCAGAATCGGCAGCAGGGAATCCGTCACCGCCTTCCCGATCCGCACAAGCTCCCCGTGAGCCCCTACGACTGCGGGCTGCTCCGCCAGAAATTTGTCCCACTTGAAATCCAGATCCGTGAGCTGCTCCTGCAAAGGAAGCCAGGTCTGTTCATGCCATCCGAGGCAGCCCTCAAGCGCGTCGCAGTATTGCATCAAAGTTTTCTCGACTTCCGTTCCCATCTGCGCGGAAGCCGGCGTCCCCAGCGTCGCCATCTGGCGATCCCACCGGCCACTCAGCTCTTGCCGCAATTTCTTCAGCCGCGCCAGTTTCATCAGCGCGATGAAGTGCTCCGAATTGCGCGGCGGTGCGTTGTTCACCTTCGCCGATTCGATGAATTGGCCCCAAGTCTTGTGTGTGAATAGCGTGAACGATCCTAATTTCCCGCCGGTTTCCAGGTGCGCAAGAATTTCGCCCGCAATCCGTTCCTGGTCTTCATAGGGCGGATTGCCGGGAATATCGGGGCCGTACTTGACGAAGGATTCCTGTCCGTTGGCCGCCTCGCGATGCACTGCCTGCACAAACTCCACCAATTGATCCCACGGCTTCCGGTGCGCGCCTCCATATTTCCCGGCATACACGGCTTCTAACTTCCATTTTTCATTCCCCGTCAGTGGCTCCACGGCTTGCGTCAAGCTTGCTGCCAACGCCTCTAATTCCTCCGGGCTGCCCTCCGGAACGCCGCTCTTCCACAAGTCAGAGCGCAGTTCCAATTCCTCCATGCTCAGGCGGTTTCGCTCGTTCAACGAAGCTTCGAATTCTTCCGGCCTCGGCAGTTCGTGAAGCTCCGGCAAATGCCCGGCCAGTTCGACTTCGTCCTCCCGCGAAAGGGAAGTGTTCGTCCGATATAAATCCGCCAGCTCGCCCGGAGTAAGCGGCAGCGGAGCCACAGCAGCCACCGGGCCCGGAATCCAGCCGAGCGATTCTTTTTCCTTTGCCACACTTCGCGCCGCGTCAGCCGGCGCCCAGGTTTTCCCCGCGATGAGGATGTCGCGGTACTCGTTCGCCCGGGCCTCCGCAAGCTGTTTTCGAATCTCCTCGAGCTTCGTCAAGATGTCGCCACGCTCCGCTTCCAGTTTCTTCGCTTCCGCTTCCAGTGAAACCGCGTCGGCGCGCGACAACCTTTCCGCGATGGATCCCACCGCGCTTTCCAACTGCTTCCGGCTTTCCAGGTCGCTCTCCAGCAAGCTTACGCACAGCGGCCGCAATTCCGGCACGATGTGGTGCCGCACCATGCGCAACGCTTTGGTCGCCTGGCTGGTAACCAGCACGCTTTTTCCCTGTGCCAACAGATGTCCAATCAGATTGCCGATTGTGTGCGTCTTGCCAGTGCCCGGTGGGCCTTGCACCAGAACTCCTCCGTGCAGGTCCAATTGCTGCGCAATTCGAATTTGCTCGGGGTTGGCGGGCTTGCTCAGCAGGACTTCTCCTGTGGTCTCCGCCACGGCCGCTGCTGGCGCTTCCGTCTCCTCCGCAACCCGATTGGGAGACTCTTCTCCCGCAATATTCAACAGCGACCACGGAAGATCTTCCCGGGTTCGCAAGTCCGCAAGTATCCCCTGAATCGAAGCCGCGAAACCCAAAGTACGCGCCCGCAAAAATATCAATGGGTCGCGCCCGATACACGGATCGGCTTGTTCCTCGGCCGGGGCGCCGTTCTCAATGAACTCCCCCCGGGGGGACAACTGGATGACCAGTCGTTTCAAAAATCCCGAGGTCGCGCCGTTCACCAGCGGATGAAACCCTTCCTGCTCCAGCTCCTCGCGGCACCGGCCGATGGCGCGCCCGTCCACGTCCGTCATCGATTGAAACAGCGCCGAATACAATTCAACCGGGTGATCGGCTTCGGAAATCGTGAACTCCGGCACGGCGGCATTAAATTGCAATTGCAGGCGCTGCAGCAGAATCGGGTGGTAAATGTTTCCTTCCACCCGCCGCCAACTCAGTACGCCGTCGCCCAGAACCAGCTCTACGCGCTCCGCCTCGCGCTCGATCCGTCCATAGAGGCCGTACAGGGTTTCAAATATCTTCATCGCCGCCCGAGCCGGCCGCTCGGTCTTCGCCCATTCTTCTCGCAAGAGTTTCCAACGCTGCAGCGCGGCGACTCTCGACTTGTCTTCGTCGAATCTCGTGATGAGGGAATTTCCCGATGGGTCGGATTCTGTCTGCGTTTCCCGAACAGCGATTTCCCCCGAAGGGTTGTCCCACCCGGCTTCCAGCCAATTGGCAATCTCCTCCGGCGGGTCCGGAGGCCGTGTCACAACCGGGCGCTGCACTTTCAACAGGAAATCCCCGGCGGCGTCAACCTCGCTGGCCTGGTTTTCTTTTGCAGATTTGGTTTTCGACGTGTTGGCCTTTGCCGCCCCGCGCTTAATCGTCGGATGGGTCGGCAGTCCATGAAGCCACAGGCTCCAGGGTTGCTCGCTGATCTGCCGTTTGGCAGGATTGCGATGCTGGTTCAGCGCTTCCAGGTAGCGGAAGACGCGCGTGAGTTTGTCGCGGGCAATGCGCAGTTTATCGGAGTCCATGTACACACACCTTTTAAAGACACGTGTAGAGGCTGGAGCGGGCGTGGAACCCTCAGAATACCAACGACCGGTTTCGCATCTCAATAGAACTCTGGTAGTACTCGGTCGCCCCGGTTGTTAATCCACAGAAATCAGTGGCTTGTGACAACCCCCTGGTTGCTACGGCCCCGATATTTTGCCGGCCAGCGGTCAACGGCAGCGTGCCGCCATCACCAAGGTCATCGCCTGTAATCCTTGCGCAACAAAGAGAGTCGCCGAGTTAAACTGGCTGCACACGTTTTCGGGCGAAAGGGGCATTCCAATGAGCAATGGTGGGGGAGGGCGATCCGCTGGTGTCGGCGTCTGGGGATTCGGCAGCATGCTCTCGATAACTTTGTCCTGGAGCGTTCACCATTCGATTTTCTGGATGATCGTCCACGGCATCTTCAGCTGGTTTTACGTTGCGTACTACGCGTGGTTAAAGTGAACGCCGGCAGCGCAACATGACCAGCGGGAAAAACCACCAGCCGCCCGGCCCCAAAGGACTCCCCATTCTCGGGCTTGCGCTCGATGTGCGGAACAATGCCCTCGGTACATTGCAGTTTCTCGCTCGCGAGTACGGCGACATTGTCAGCATGCCCGTGCTGCGCATGAATCGGATTCTTCTGAATCGTCCCGAGTATGTCCAGCAACTGCTGATTCTCGACCACGCCAAGCTGCACAAGAGTGCCCTGACTAAACTGGTGGTCGGCCCGGTGCTCGGCCAGGGCCTGCTGATCAGCGAAGGCGATTTCTGGCGTCGCCAGCGCCGTCTGGCCCAGCCCGCTTTCCATCGTTCGCGCACCAACGAATATTCCCCGGTGATGGTGGAATGTGCGCTGGAACAAATGAAGCACTGGCGGTCCGGTGAAACGCGCAACATCACCGAGGAAATGATGAAGCTCACGCTTGAGGTCGCCGTGCGCACGCTCTTCGGCACCAGTCTCGCCCGCGATTCCGAGGCCATCGGAAAAGCGATGACCTTCCTGATGCGCCACTATCTACGCCGCGCCCGCTCGCCATGGCGCTTTCCGGCAAGCTGGCCTACGCCCGCGAATCGGCGGGCCCGCCGCGAAGTCGAATACATGGATTCGCTCATTTACGGGATCATTGCCGATCGGAAGAAAGACACTCGGCCGCGAAACGATCTATTGTCGCTGCTCATGGCCGCGATGCACGATGACGGCAGCCAGATGACCGAGCGACAGGTTCGCGATGAATCCATGACCCTTTTCGTCGCCGGCCACGAGACGACCGCCCTCACCCTGTCCTGGACGTGGTATCTTCTCGGCCAAAATCCTGCGGCCGAAGCACGTCTGCACGACGAACTCGCTGCCGTCCTCGGTGGACGTCCCGCGGAAGTTTCCGACCTCGAGAAACTCCCTTATCTCAATGCGGTGGTGCACGAATCGCTGCGGCTTTATCCTCCGGCGTTCATCATGGCCCGCATGAACGTGGAAACTGTGAATGTTGGCGGGTATGAGATTCCGCCTCGCAGTACGCTGCTTGCATCGCAATGGGTGATGCATCGCGACCCGAGATTTTATGAGCAGCCCGAACAATTCATGCCGGAGAGGTGGATCGACGGACTCGAGTCGCGATTAGCTCCCGGCGCCTACTTCCCATTCGGCGACGGCCCTCGCCGCTGCATTGGCCAAGGCTTCGCCCAACTGGAGACTGCGCTGGTGATCGCCGCGATCGCCCCAAAATTCCGCTTCCACCCGAAAAAAGGATTCCCGGTAGTCCCCGAACCACTAGTAACTCTGCGACCGAAATACGGAATCCAGATGACCATCCAATCGCGTTAAACGCCTTCCGAATTGCACTCCATCTCGAAAAGTTTCCCGGCGAATTAACTCAGGGTGCCGGCTCGAAATCGCCGGTTGACCTCAATGGTCGGGCAGTCATATTGTTCTCGGCGCCGGACCCCATCCCTGGCTGGTCCATCACGGGGAGCGCGCGCACCTTTCGGCACAAGGGGTACTCATGCTCAATTTCCAACTCCACCGCTTCGTTTGGATTTTCGGCGGGTCTTTGACCCCGACACGCAGGAAGAAACCGATCTCACATACGCCAACGTTGCGAATTCTGGTGCTCGTTTTACTGGCCTCTCCCTTGGCAACTCTTCTGACATCGGCGTCCGCTGCCCAGACGCCGCAGGAGCTACAGCAAGAACTCCATCAACTGAAATCGGAGTATGAGTCCAAAATCGCCGCGCTTGAAAAGCGACTCTCGCAATTGGAAGCTACCTCGACATCTTCCAGCGCCGCGGTAGCCGCGGTCCCGCCCGCCGTGCACTCCACCTCTCAGAATCAGCCGCCCCCGAACACTGCTGAAAAGGTGGCGCAAAGCAGCTGGAAAATTGTGCAGGGCGGGCAAACTGACACCGCGGCATTGCAAGAGCAACTGGGCTCAGGTCTTGAGTATGACCAATTACGCGATGCTGACGTGCGGCTCAAAAACCTTGAGGCTCAAAACAAGGCCTTTGAATTTCACGGCTATCTTCGTTCTGGCTATGGGCTCAACGGCGACGGCGGCCAGCAGGTGGCGTTTCAAGCCCCCGGGGCCGGGGCGAAGTATCGTCTCGGCAATGAAGCGGATACCTATGCGGAATTGATCTTCGTCAACAACTGGATCAACCCGACGCACAATGCCGGTAAATCATGGTTCCGTACTGAAACGTTGGTGGAGGCCGATACGACCAATTCATCGAACTACAACTCCACCGACAAGTTTCGCTTCCGCGAAGCCTTTGTGCAGGCGGGAAACGTTTTGAGCTTCCAGCCAGACGCCAAATTCTGGGCCGGAGAACGCTACTACCGCAGGCAGCACATCGAAATTGATGACTTCTACACGCTGGACATGAGCGGTTATGGCGGCGGAGTGGAAGATATCAACACCAAATTCGGGCATATGGCGGTTTCCTACCTTGCTGGCGCCAGTGAAAACATCACCACTCCCAGCGGGTCATTGGCCAAGAGCAACATTGATGTCCGGATTTACGACATGAAGACACTTTCGGGACGCTTCGCCGTCTGGTACAACTTCGCCGCTTCGAAGGGAGGCGTATTCAACGGCACTCTGTACCCGAGTACGCAGGGGAACGCCTTCGGGTTCTATTATTTGCACCCGGAATTCTACGGCGGCTATCACAAATTCACCTTCCAATACGGCAACGGCGCCGCAAGTGATTTCAATACTTTCATCGTCCCGCCGACGCCTTTCAGCCACGATGCCCACACCTTTCGCATTACGGAACAGGTGCTCGTGCAGCCGAACAACCGCTGGTCCATGATGCCCATCTTTCTCTATCAGAGGTCGAAGGATGGGAATCCCGCGCACGGCGTGGACACCTGGCTGTCATTCGGCGCGCGCCCTATCGTTAATTTCACAGATCATGTTTCGCTCGCGTTTGAACCGGGAATTGACCACACCACCAGCGGGCAAAATCTCTACAACGGCTGGTTAGTAAAATCCACTGTCGCCCTGCAAATCGCCAGCGGCCGCGACTTTCTTAGCCGCCCCGTAGTTCGCGCGTTTTTCACCTACGCCAACTGGACGGACGGCTACAAGGGTTTCGTGGGAGGGGTCCCCTACCTGAATCAGAACGCGGGGCTGTCCTTCGGGCTGCAGGCTGAGTCGTGGTGGTGAACCAGAGGCGGGCCGTTTTCCTCCGTTTTACACAGTTGCTTCACTCGATGCCGAGCTTATGCTGCAACTGTTCCAGGCTGACGCCCTTGGTCTCCGGATAAAAGAACAGCACGACAAAAAACTGCACCACCATCATCACGCCAAAAAGCAGAAACGGCGCCCCACCCGAACTTTTCGCAACCTGCGGGAATGTATAGGCGATCAGAGCGTTCATCACCCAGTGCGACGAGCTGCCCAGAGCCTGCCCCTTCGCACGCACGCGATTCGAAAAGACTTCGCCGATGTACACCCAGATCACCGCGCCCTGCGAAATTGCGAAGAACGCGATGTAGGCTACCAATAACCAGAGCAGGGAACTCTGGTGGCTTTGCGTGAAGAAAACAGAGGCGACGCCGAACAGGCACAACGCCGTTCCGACCGCCCCGATCAGCAGAAGCGTTTTCCTTCCCAGCTTGTCGATCATCGCCATCCCAAGCAATGTCGCCAGCAGGTTCATGCTGCCGATCGCCACTGCCTGCAAGCCGGCCGAGACCTTGCTGAAGCCTGCGGCTGCGAAGATATCATTCAGGTAGTACAGAATTGCGTTGATGCCCGCGAGCTGGTTGAACATGCCGATGGTGATCGCCAGAAAAATCGGCAGCCGGTATTTCCATGCGAAGAGCGGCTCGGATGTCTGCAGCTTATCCAGGTGGATGGACTCAACGATCTCGCGCAGTTCGCCTTCCGCATCCTCTGCGCCCATCGATTGCAACACGCCGCGCGCTTCCTCCACACGCTTCTGCGTCACCAGCCAGCGCGAGCTGGGCGGAATGCCGAACAGCAGAAGCAGGAAAATAAAGGCGGGGATCGCGGCAATGCCCAATTGCCAGCGCCACTCGGCATTTCCCAAACCAAAGCTCGCGATGACGTAGTTTGAGAGATACGCCATCAGGATTCCGATGACGATGTTGATCTGAAACATCCCCACCAGCCGCCCGCGCATTCTTGCCGGCGAAAGCTCCGCGATGTAGACGGGCCCAAGCACCGACGATCCGCCTATCCCGATCCCGCCGATGAATCGCGCCGCCAGTAGCACATACCAGTTCCACGCAAATGCGCAGCCCAGCGCGGAAACCACATAGCAAACCGCAAGGAACCGGAGCGTTTCGCGGCCGCCATATTTTTGCCCCGGGATGCCCGCCGTCATTGCGCCGATCACAGTTCCAATCAGCGCCATGGAGACGGTGAGTCCAAGCTGCTCGGGTGACAGATGGTAGACAGCAGTCAATGCCTGCGTCGTCCCGGAGATCACTGCTGTGTCGAAACCGAAGAGAAAACCGCCCAGTGCTCCAACAGCTGCTGCCTTCGCCAGATTTTTGTTCAAGGTGTTGACCTCGCCTCGCCGGTGGTAATTTGTGTACCGGCAGGTCCCAACCGCACTGTCTTAATTTCAAATGGTTTCGTCGCTACTTTCACCCCGCCGCTCTCCATCGTCAGCGTTTTTGCCGGTCTTTCCATCAAATCTGTTTCCTCCGCACTCGTCACTCCGAAATCCGGCCGCACCACAATGTCACCCTCTTTTCCAGCCCACTCGTAAAAGCGAAAAATGATCGCGCCGTCTTCCTCGGCTTTCTTTGCCGCCGTGAGCACCACATTTTCGGCTTTGAGTTCCAGAAACGAATGGTGTTCCGGCAAGTTTCCCGAATGTTTGACCGCCTGAAGCAGCAGTAGCGGGTAATTCAGCTCGTAGCCGCGCCGCACCGTCAACGCATCCTTCCAGTTCCCGCCATGCGCGTAAAGCGAATAAGTGAACTCATGCCTACCTTCATCCGCGTGCGGGTCGGGCCATTCCGGCGAACGCAGCAGCGAAAGGCGCAGCACGTTGCCCTTCGCGTCGTAGCCGTACTTGCAATCATTCAGCAGGCTCAGCCCGTGATGTGCGTCAGAGATATCCGCCCAATGCAGCGCCGGAACTTCGAATTTTCCCTGCTCCGCACGCGTGTTTCTCGCCGTGGGACGTTCGATACTTCCATACGGAATTTCGAAAGTCGCCATGTTATTGTGTGCGGCGAGCGGCATCGCCACCTTCAAAAGTATATGTTTCTCGTGCCAGTCCGCGGTCATGTTCACGTCCACGCGCGGCGACCCGGCGGTAACCGTAATGTCCCGCACAAACGCGGAATTCTGAAAATGGTTCTTCACCCGAAGTATCGCGCGCAAAGGTCCGTTCTCGACCAGCGCGACCTCGTCGGCCTTATCGAGGTCCCAGTGCTCCTTTTCGAAATCCTCGTCAATGTTCCATGCATCCCACTGCTTAGGTTTGTCCCGAAAAGCCTGCAGCAGGTTTCCGCAAACCGAATCCTTCGGTCCGCCTGCGTCCGTTTCCGCTGGCGCAAGCGTTTCGCTGTTGGTCCGTTTGTCAAAAAGGCTGTTCATGCAACCCGTTTTGGAATCCAGATTCAACCGCACGAACTCATTCTCCAGCGTATTTGTGGAAGCCTTGACCATCGCCGCTACGGGCGCGGCTTTCGCCGCGGGCCGGACATAGTAAGTTGAGTATCCAAACGCCGGCACGCTCGCTTTCAGCAACAACCGAACCAGCCGCGTTCCTCGCTCGGCCGAAAGCAATTGCGAAGCAACCGGTTTTCCGGCCGCATCCACCACCTCCACCGAACCGGCCGCCTCCGGCAACCTTACTTCGGTTTCGATCACTTCATCGCGCGCCCACGAAAGGGAATTGAACACCACCACAGGAACGCCGTTCCCCTTCAGGTTGATGTTCGACGCAATCTCCTCCAGCGCTCCATCCAGAATCCCCTGGCCGACGCGTTGCACGTCCTCCAGGTTCCGCCTGGCGTCAAGGTAATTCACCGCAATTCCCGATCCCGGAAAGATGTCGTGAAAGTCGTCAAACAGCAAATCCTTCCATCCCCGATCAAACTCCTCCGACGGATATTTCCGGCCGAACAGGGTGGCTATCGCGGAAAATTTCTCCGCATTCAGCAACAACTCTTCCGTTTTTCGAATCCGGCGTTTCGTTTCCGCCTGGGTCGTAAACACCCCGCGGTGATATTCGAAATAAAGCTCATCCCGCCACACCGGCACGTTCATGTCCGCCAGCTTTGGCTGCAAGTCCGCGAAAAAATCCGTTGCCGTGCTCAACTGCAAATTGGGAAACACCACGTCCGGCCGCATCCATCGCGTCGCCGTATCCAGCATCGTCCGTGTCGGCCCGCCTCCATGATCGCCCACGCCATATAGGTGCATCATCTCCGACTTCGCCGGCGTCTTAGTTCCATAAATCGCAGGCACCCACACCGACGCATCCTTCCCCAGTTGCACCGGATCGATACCCATTGCATAGTCATGCGGGAAGTAAGTCAGCAGCCGGCTGCCATCCGGCGCCTCCCACCAGAACAATTTGTAAGGGAACACCGTGAATTCGTGCGCCCACATCAGCTTCTGCGTCACAAACGTATCGATGCCTGATTTTTTGTAAATCTGCGGCAGTTGCCAGGTATATCCGAACGAGTCCGGATTCCACCCGATCTTCACGTCCACGCCAAACTTCTTCTGGAAATAGCGCTTCCCGACCAATATCTGCCGCACCAGTGATTCGCCGCCGGGCATGTTCAAGTCCGGTTCAACCCACATTCCGCCGACAATCTCCCAGCGCCCTTGCTTCACTCGCGCTTGAATCTCTTTGAACAGGTCCGGATATTTTTCCTCCATCCAGGAATAAGTCCGCGCCGAAGACATTGTGAACTTGAAATCGGGGTACTCCCGCATCAGGTCCAGCGCGCTCCGGAAGGTGTTTCGCACCACCTCCACCGTTTCCGTCCACGGCCAAAGCCACGCCATATCAATGTGCGAGTTTCCGTCCGCCCGAATCGTGAACTGCTTCAGCCATGGTGTCAGCGCCTGCAGCTTGCTCTGTGCTTTCCGCAATGACTCGTCGAACGCCGCCTGATCGCCACGGTCCAGCGAATTCAGGTCCAACGATTTCACAGCCGCATCCAGAATCGCCTCATGCTCCACGCGTCCCTCCGGAAACGCTGCCACCATCGGCTGCGCTGCCAAAAGTTCTTCCCGGATAATTCCCGGATCTGGCCGGCTCGTGGGAGGCGTAATCAACAGCCGGCTCGCTCTCAGCCTGGTACTGTTTTCCGCAGCCTGTATCCGAATCGCCACCAGGAAGGCTTCGCCTGACTGGGCATTCTCTGTCAGCACAATCGGCTGCAGCGTATCTGCATCGGTCCGTGAAACCATCGCCCCATCCGAAAACACCGTGATTGTCGCAAAGTCACTGCTGTCCACCGCAAGATCCAGCCGGATGCGCGCCCCTCGCAAGCTGTATCCATTCCATTCCGCCGGCACTTCGATCCTCCGTCGCAACACCCGCGGCCCCGTCTTCCACGTCTCCCCGGTTTTGACGACCGGCCACTCTTTGTCGTCTAATAAAGAATCTTCAGGGTGCGCAACGTCCGCATGGTAGCGCCACTCATCCAATGGCATATTGACGATGGATTCCAAGCGGTCAACGATGGGCTTATACGGATTGCCGGCAGGAGCCACCTGTGCCGCGCAAAATCCGCTTGACGTAAGTAAAGCAACCATGAACGCTGCAAAAAAGCATCCGATCCTATCCCAAGCTGCTGCCCGCATGAATGTTTTCCCCAATTTAAAGTTTCTGACTCCGGCACGTTGTTCCGTTCCGAAGGCCGCTGTTGGCCGCCAGAGAGTTTACACGTTACGGCAGCAATCTGCGTCGCGTGATGGCAAAATATTTCGGTTGTCACGGGGCATGGAACATGGCATTGTCTCCCCGCCGGGCAACCGGGACACAACGGAGTTCCCACACCAATCTTGCCGGGACGGGTGTACGAGTGCGCGGTGGACGGGTGAGTAAAAACAGAGCCAAGGGTCGCGGAAAGACCCAGTCAAAGCTCGAAATGCTTTTGAAACTGGAATTGCAAAGCAATCCGGAAGCGTTGTGCCTTGTCCGCGCCACCGTGGAACGCGCCGCCGAAGTTATGCATTTCCAGGACTCCGAAACGCGCGCCATTGTTCGCTCGGTGGATGAAGCGCTGGCCAACGTGATTCGCCACGCGTATGGCGGCCGGCCGGGTCACCCCATCGAGATGAGCTGCTACAAGATGCCGGGTGGAGAACAGAAAAGCGCGCAAGGCGGAATTGAAATCCTGTTGGCGGATAAGGGCGTGCCGGCCAAACCGGAGCGGCTGAAGGGGCGTGCGCTTGATGAAATTCGGCCCGGTGGCCTGGGGCTTCATTTCATCCGCCAGAGCATGGACGAAGTTGAATTTAGCCGCAAGAAAGGCAAAAATCTCTTACGCATGGTGAAATATTTGACGCCAACTTCGTTTGCAGCGCATCAGAAGGAGAATGGAAAGTGCAGATAGATGCCCGACCGGCAACTGGTGGCACCATCCTTGATATCATTGGGGACATTGACCTGGCGCACTCGCCGGCGATGCGCAAGGCGTTGCTGCAGGAGATCAGGGAAAAGAAGACACCCAAAGTGTTCCTCAATCTGGAAAAGGTACGCTACATTGACAGCTCCGGCATCGCCTCTCTGGTCGAAGGCCTCAAAGCCTCCCGCGATCAGGGCTCCCGCCTAATCCTCTACGGCCTTAGCAAGACCGTCCGCGAAGTGATGGAGCTTTCTCGTTTGCAGAAAATTTTCGAGATTCACGATAGTGAAGCCCAGGCGCTTGCTTCCTAGCGCTTGAGCCAGGCCCTTCCCCGCAAAGGTAGCCGAGACAAGTGGAAATCTTTGGGAAAATAGGCAGTTCTGTCGAAGGCGGTCTGGCCTACCTCGGCGCACTCACGTCGCTGGCAGGCCGCGCGGCGTATTTCACGTTCATCGCCCCGTTTCAGGGGAAGCCGATCCGTTTTCAGCGTGCGGTGGCTCAGGCTATGGAGGCCGGAGTTCGCGCATTGCCCATCCTTTCGCTGATCACTTTTTTTATCGGCCTGATTCTGGCGCTGCAGGCGGCTTATGAACTGAAGCGGTTCGGCGCAATCAGTTTTGTGGCCAACGCTGTCGCCCTTTCCATGACGCGGGAACTTGGCCCGCTGATCACGGCGGTGATCGTCATCGGGCGATCCGGATCCGCGTTTGCCGCCGAACTTGGCACGATGAAGGTGTCCGAGGAGATCGACGCGCTGGAAACCATGGCCATCAACCCGGTCAGCTTCCTAGTCGCGCCGAAATTCGTGGCCATGATTTTGATGCTGCCGTGCCTGACCATCTGGGCGAATTTCATGGGGATTCTCGGAGGTTCGCTCTTTGGCGTAGCGCAGGCAGACTTCACATTCTGGCGGTACATCATCGCATCGATCGATGCGTTATTTATGCGCGACGTTGTCACGGGCCTGGTCAAGAGTTTCATGTTCGGGGTCACGATCACCGCCGTCGGCTGCCTGGAAGGCTTGAACACCACGGGCGGCGCGGAGCAGGTCGGCCGTTCCACCACGCGCGCCGTGGTCATGTCCATTTTTCTTGTTATTCTTGTCGACCTGGTCTTTACAATGCTTTTCTACTTCCTGGGAGAACACTAGGTTTATGGCTTCGTTCGTGGACAATCCGGGGGCGGAAGAATCATTTGACGGCCCGATGATTTCTCTTCGCAACCTTCGCGTCAGCTATACGGGCAGGGAGATTCTCCATGGAATAAATTTTGACGTGCAGCGCGGAGAAACCCTGGTGATTCTCGGTGGCTCCGGCTCCGGAAAAAGCACGCTCCTTCGCACGCTTGTTGGTCTGGAAGAACCGACTTCCGGCGAAGTGTGGATTCGAGGCAAGAATTTCTCCACTATCTCCGAAGTGGAACGCGACGAAATTCGCAAGCGGCTGGGCATGTCCTTTCAGGGCGGCGCGCTGTTCGGCTCCATGACCGTCGGCGAGAACGTGGCTTTGCCCCTTCAGGAACACACCAAACTGGAACCGTCCACCGTCGAAATCATGGTGCGACTGAAGCTGGATCAGGTCGGCCTCTCCGGCTTTGAGAATTTTCTTCCCTCGCAATTAAGCGGCGGCATGAAGAAGCGTGCCGCGGTTGCCCGCGCTTTGGCCATGGACCCGGAAATTCTGTTTTTCGATGAGCCGTCCGCCGGGCTTGACCCGATCATCGCCGCGGGCATCGATCAGCTCATCCTGGAATTGAAAAAGGCGTTTCATATGACGATCATCGTGGTTACCCACGAACTGGCGAGCGCGTTTTTGATTGCCGATCGGATGGTGCTTATCAACAAGGGGGACGTGGTTGCGCTTGCCACTACCGAAGAAATGAAAAACAGCAAGCATCCCAAGGTGCGGCAGTTTCTTGACCGCATCCCCGAACCGGCGGTTGCCCAGGAACTTGATTATCTGCAGATGCTGACAGAGCCATCCTCAAAATCCGGTGAAGGCCGTCAGGGGAAGAGCAGGTAGAGATGGAACCAAGACGCGAACAGGTCTTTGTGGGTCTTTTCGTCATCGTCGCCGCCGCTTTGCTGATTGCGACGGTGTTCACGCTCTCCGGCGCGTTTGCCGGTCCCGCGCACCACTTTCACACCAAGTTCCGCAACGCCGCTGGACTCGAACGTGGGGCAACGGTGCGCTATGAGGGCGGCCCGAAAATTGGCCGGGTGGAACATGTCAAGATTGATCCCAAAGACCCAACCCTGATGGACATGGAGTTCAGCGTTAAGGAAGATCTGCCGATCAAGACGGACAGCCACGTCGCTATCCTCAGCTTCAGCCCGCTCGGTGACAATCACCTTGAAGTCAAGGCCGGTTCCGCCTTGGCTCCACGCGCCGCCGACGGCGCTGTTCTGCCGGCGGATCAGTACGTCGGGTTCAACGAATTGACCGAGGAGCTCAACAAAGTGATGCCACAGGCCCAGGAGTTGATGGGCAATCTCAACGTCCGCGTTAAGGAATTAAGCGTGACGATTGCCCGGGTCAACGATCTGCTCAACGATCAGAACCGCGCCAACATTTCCGCCAGCATCTCCGATCTGCAAGGCATGTTGCGCGAGGATCGCCCGGTCATCAAGTCCACTCTGAACAATGTGAACGGCGCCAGCGCCAAGCTCGGGCCCATGCTCGACGACCTCAAGAAGACCTCGGACCAGGCCAACGAAACCTTGAAAAAAGTTGACTCCATGATCGGCGAGAATCGCGAGGACCTCCGCGCTTCCATCAAGAAACTTCGCGAATCCCTGAACACCGTCTCCAGCATCACCCGCCGCCTCGACCAGACTCTCGACATCAATACGGAAACCATCGACGAACTGCTCATGAACATGCGCGATGTTTCCGAGAACTTGCGGGAATTTACCGACATCATCAAGACTCGGCCGTCCGAACTGATTCGCTCCACCAGTCCCCGCGAACATAAACCCGGAGAGCACCCATGAGACTCAGCGATTGCACTACTCATCGAAAATTAAACGGCGCTGCGTTCAGCCGGCGGTTCGGGAAAGTTAGGGGAGCTTTTCTCATCGCCGCCGTCGTGACTGCCGGGCTCTCTGGATGCGGCAGCATGAAGCCTGTAAAGTATTACCAGCTCACCCATCCGCCCACGACTCCGTTGGCCGCCTCGCAATCCCCCGTTGACGTCACGCTTCTGGTTCGCCCGCTCCAGACGTCGCATCTCTATAGGGAAGATCGCATCGTCTATGGTGGGGAAGGGGAGCAACTCGGTCTTTACGAGTACGAGCGTTGGGTAGAGCCGCCGGTGGAGCTTTTGCAGGATGCCCTCGCCCGTGGACTTCGCACTTCCGGACATTTCCGGGCGGTTACGACGCTTCGCAGCGACACCAACGCCGAGTTCGGTCTGATCGGGCACCTCTACGCGTTTCGCGAAGTCAGCGCCGGCGGCGTGCTGGCCCGCCTCAACTTCGACGTGAGCCTGGTGGACATGAAACTCGCCAAAGTCATCTGGCGCCATACCTATAACCACGATGAGCCAGCCAGCGGCAAAACGGTCCCCGCCGTTGCCGCCGCCATGGACAAAAATGTTCAGCTCAGCGTCCAGGAAATCCAGGACGGCGTTCTCCAGGCCCTCTCAAACTATTCAGGCAAATAGCGCCGTTCTTCGCGCGCTTTTGTAGGGGCCGCCGTCCGCGGCGGGCGCCTTTCTCTTCCTTCCTGAAGTTAATGCTGCGATTCAAGCCGGTATCCTCGTCTGCAAAACTCCGTTTCCCAACCCCAATCCCGCGCTTGCCGTACAATAAATACAGGAGCCAATTCAATGTCTTCTTCCGCGAAACGCGCCGACAATTCCCCCGCATCCCCTCAGCCGCGATTCGATTTCCTCGATCTCCGCGCACAATTCGCCACCATCCACGATGAAGTCATGGAAGCGGTCACGCAAGTATTCGAATCGCAATATTTCATCCTGGGTCCGGAAGTGAAACTTCTGGAGGATGAAGTTGCCGCCAAGCTCGGCGCGAAATTCGCTGTTGGCTGCGCCTCCGGCACCGACGCCTTGATCTTGTCCCTGCTCGCCGCCGGGATCGGCAAAGGCGACGAAGTCATTACCACGCCTTTCAGTTTTATCGCCACCGCCGGCTCGATCGCTTACGTCGGCGCCAAGCCCGTGTTCGTGGACATTGAACCCGTCACCTACAATATCAATCCCGCCCTGCTTCAAGCCGCCATCACGCCCAAGACCCGTGCAATCATGCCCGTCCACCTCTTCGGCCTGCCCGCGGATATGGATCCAATTCTGGCTATCGCCCGGGCGCACAATCTCGCCATCATCGAAGACGCCGCGCAAGCTATCGGCTCCCGTTACGCGGGCCGCTTCACGGGCACCTTCGGCGACTATGGCTGCTTCAGCTTTTTCCCCTCAAAAAATCTGGGCGGTGCGGGCGATGGCGGCATGATCACCACCAACGACCCGGCGATCGCCGACCGACTTCAAATGTTGCGCGTCCACGGCAGCAAGAAGAAATATTTCCATGAAATGATCGGCACCAACAGCCGCCTGCACGCCCTCCAAGCCGCCGTGTTGCGCGTAAAGCTTCGCCACCTTGACGCCTGGCAGCAGGGGAGGCAGAACCGCGCCGACCGCTATCGCCGCCTGTTCGAAACCGCCGGCCTTTCTTCTTTCATCACCGCACCGCCTGTTCCACCCGCAAAGTTCGAACACGTCTACAATCAATTCACCATTCGCTCAACTCGACGCGACGACCTGAAAGCCTTTCTCCACAACAAAGGCGTCCCCTCGGAAATTTACTATCCCCTCTCGATTCATCTGCAGGAAGCGTTCGCTTATCTTGGCCACGCACCCAGCGATTTTTCCGAATCCGAAAAAGCCAGCAGGGAAGTTCTCGCGTTGCCGGTTTACCCAGAACTCCCCGACCCGCAACAGGACCGCGTAGTTCAAGCCATCGTCGACTTCCGCTCCTCTCTATAATCGAGGCAAAGCACGCCGTGCGCGTAGCGGCCACCTTCAGGTGGCCCCGTCCGTTGTCCCGCTCCTTGTTAACTGTCATCCCGACCGGAAGGCCGCGCTGTTTGTGGCCTGGAGTGGAGGGATCCGCTTTTTCTTTAATCACGAAAAGGAACTTCTTCGCGTTACTGCGTCTGCCCGCCCGATCGAAAACTACGCCGCCACTTCATCCCGCCCCTTCTCGCGCGGGACAATGCTCCGCACTACGACGTAGAGCATCGGGATAAACAAAAGGTTCAACGTCGTTGCGGCAATCATGCCGCCAAATACCGTCGTGCCAACAGAAACGCGCCCCGCCGCTCCTGCGCCCGTCGCCACCATCAGCGGCACAACGCCCAAAATAAACGCCAGCGAAGTCATCAGAATCGGCCGCAAACGAATCCGCGCCGCCTCAATCGCGGCATCAATCGTGCTCAGTCCGTCGTCTTGCAACTGCTCCGCAAACTCCACAATCAAAATTGCATTCTTGCTCGACAAACCGATCAGCATCACCAGCCCGATCTGCGCGTAAACGTCGTTGCTCAATCCGCGCAGCGCAATCGCCCCCAAGGCTCCAAGCAGCGCTACCGGGACGCCCAGCAAAATAATGAATGGCAGCACATAGCTTTCGTACTGCGCCGCCAGGGTCAGGTACACGAACACGATCCCCAGTCCAAACAGGATCATAGCTTTCCCACCCGACTCAATCTCCTCCAGCGAAAGTCCGCTCCACTCGTAACTCATCCCACGAGGCAACTTCTTCTTCGCCAGCGCTTCCATCACCGTCAGGGCTTGCCCGGAACTCAGCCCCGGCACTGCCGAGCCGTCAATTTCGGCCGCGCGGAACAAATTGTAGTGGGAGATCACCTGCGGGTTTTCCGTCTGCTCGATCTGCACGACGTTGTCCAGCGGAACCATCTTCCCGGTATCCGAGCGCAGGTAGTAGCTGCGCATATCCTTCGATTCCGAGCGGAATTTCTGATCCGCCTGCACATACACGCGATAGGAGCGGTTATTGAAATCGAAGTCATTCACGTACACGGAGCCCATGAACACTTCCAGCGCGTCGGTGATCTGGCTGAAGGGAATCTGCAGGCTCTTGGCTTTTTCGCGATCGATCTTCACCAACACCTGGGGGTCATTCGCGGTAAAGCTGGTAAAAAGTCCGGAGAGTTTCCCGCTCTGATTCCCCGCGGCTGACAACTGATTTGCGGTGTCGGCCAGGGTTTGCAGTGTGTTTCTTCCCAGGTCCTCCAACTCAAACGTAAATCCCCCGAACTGCCCCAAACCCTGCACTGACGGCGGATTGAAGGGAATCACCAGGCCGCCGGGAATCGCCGCCAACTGGGCCCGCATCTTCTCCACAACGGCCGGCCCGCTGTGCTCGCTTCCTTTACGGTCCTTAAAGTCCGCCAGATTGAGGAAGACCATCGCCCGGTTCGAAGCGTTTCCGGTAAAACTGAACCCCACAACAGTAAACGCGCCGGTTACCTCCGGAATGTGCGAGACGGACTCCTCCACCTTGGCGCAAACGTCCTGCGTGAAGGCGAGCGATGCGCCTTGCGGCGTCTGCACGATCACCATCAGGTAGCCCTGATCGTCTTCGGGAATGAAGCCCTGCGGGATGCGCAGGTACAGGAAAATCGCTCCCCCGAGAACCACCGCGAATGCCAGCAAAGCAAGAACCCTGTGTTCCGCCACGCGCCGCACGGTCCCCTGGTAAAATGCCGCGCCGACGTCAAACACCCGGTTGAACCAGCGGAAAAATGCCCATTGCGCCCTCTCACGGTGATGTCCAAGGAAAATGGCTGAAAGCGCCGGAGTCAACGTCAGGGCGTTGAAAGCGGAAATGGAAACCGAAAACGCGATGGTCAGGGCGAACTGCCGAAACAGGATGCCGGTTGTTCCCGGAAACAGAGCGACCGGAACGAACACCGACACCAGCACCAAAGAAGTCGCCACCACCGCGCCGGCAACTTCTTTCATGGCCACGCTCGCGGCGTTGTGTGGCTCGGAAATGCCTTCCATGATGTGCCGCTCCACGTTTTCGATTACCACAATGGCGTCGTCTACAACCAGGCCCGTAGCCAGCGTGATGCCAAAAAGCGTGAGGGTGTTGATGGAAAAACCCAGGAGCTTGACGAAGATGAACGTTCCAATCAGCGAAACGGGGATGGTGATGGCCGGAATAAACGTGCTGCGCCAATCCTGCAGGAAAATGTAGATCACCAGCACAACCAGAAAGATTGCCTGGAGCAGGGTGACGAGGACGTCGCGGATCGACTCCGCGATCACCTGCGTGGTATCGAAAGCCACCGCAAATTTCAGCCCGGGCGGAAAATTCTTCGAAAGCCGCTG
>Ga0210400_10001326_pt1 | contig 24707 bp, 23 predicted proteins | sample IncBWH26MmetaG_FD_155456 | JGI IMG/M metagenome (GOLD analysis project Ga0210400, IMG submission 155456) | Forest soil microbial communities from Barre Woods Harvard Forest LTER site, Petersham, Massachusetts, United States - Inc-BW-H-26-M | ecosystem: Environmental > Terrestrial > Soil >...
AGTCCTGCTCTTTGGTAAGCGTCGCCAGCTTGGCGCGCTCGACGATCACGACCTTGTTGGCTTGGGCCACCCGAGTGACCAGCATGGCGCGAATGCCTTTGCCGATGTCCTGCTGGGTGTTGAACACGGCCTGAACCTGGGTCTTCACCGCCGAGTAGTCGAATTCGTCGACGATCACGCGTTTCTTCTCGGCTTGCGTGATGGCGCCTGAAGGAGCCGGCGCGGGAGCAGCCGCGGCAACGGGTTCGGGAGCAGGGGGCGGCGCGGGCGCTGGAGCTGAGACCGGCACCACCGGAACAGTGGCGGGAGCCGGGGCTGCAGCTGCGGCCGGAGCTGCGGCTGGATCGAGCATCACGCCGATGATGTTCTCCGACACGCCGGCATTCTTCAGCTTCACCAGATCAGCGGGCGTAAGGTTGGCGGGCTTGTTATCCCTCTGCAAGGTTCTGATGATCAGGGCTTCCGATAATCCGGCCTTAACCGACTCGATTACGGAATCGACCGGCGAGGGCGCCGCTTTTGCCTTGGCGGGCGCAGCCTTCGGCGCAGCTTTGGGGGCCGCGGCGGGAGGGGGAGTTTGTCCCAGGGCGATTCCCACAACGAAGCCCAACGTTACCAAACTCACCAGCGTGAACAATTTGAGTTTCATGAAGATTCCTCCTGACGGACCAGTCCACTCTCCCGTCCGATCAGCCTTTTTTCTAGACGATCGGCTCTCCAACTCAAATACTTAAGGATACTGTGTCTAAGTATGTCGATCCGGGAAGATCCGTGTCAAGGGCCGTACCCGCCGCGGGTTCCACTGCTGGGCGCACGCCGCCGATGATGGTAAAATCTCGTCGGCGGCTACGTGACCATGCGCCGTAACATCGCGGTAATGCTGTGTGCCTCGCTCGTTGGCGCGGGGCACATTTGGGCACAAGTGGTTACCACGCGCGTCAAGCCGCCCAAGAAGGAAAAAGAGCCCGAGACCCAGACGCTGCCGCTGCCGCCCGAGCCTCCGGCCGCGGTGATCGCGGAAGCGGGCAAGCTGGCGTTTCATGTCTCGCCGCTCTCGTCGAAAGGGCTCTTGACGCAACAGGTGCACGATGCGCTGAAGGCTCTGGATCGCGCGAGCGGAGGCGCGCCGTTCGTGAAGCTGCGAGCGTTTGTCGCAGGCACCGGAGACATGCGCCGCGTGGCGACCATTGTCAGTGAGGAGTTTTCCGACAAGAAGACACCGCCGCCCGCGGTGACGACGATCCAGGTGGGGGCGCTGCCGCTGGAAGGCGCGCAAGTGGTGATCGAGGGCATCAGCGCAGGGAAGAAGACGCTGAACCCGAATGGTCTGGTGTTCTTTTCAGCCCAGCGTGCCGAAGGGTTGGCGGCGGCGGCAAAGGCGCAGGACGCGGTCATGCTGCAGGTCACGTGCTTCGTGGCGGATGCTCGGTCCCCGATGACGCAGTTCCCGGGCGCCGCAGTGAATTCCGTGCAACTCACTCGCCTATCGATCGAGCCGGAGACGTCGTGCGAAGGGGTGGGACGCCTCCAGAAGCCGGGACGAAGTCCGGCCAAGCTGGTGTTCACCGGCACGCAGATGGCGTTCGGGGATCAGGACCAGGCCCTCCGTTTGGCATATGGGCGGCTGGGACGAGCGCTGGAGACCATGAAAGCAGGCTACGGCGATTCTCTGTTGATGAACGTCTACGCACTGAACCGGACCGTGGCCGATAAAGCGGCGGCCCTGGCGCCGGAGTTCCTGGGACGTTCGGCGCGCCCCTTGAGCTCGACGCAAATCGTGGAAGGATTACCCTCCTTGGACGCCACCGTGGCGATCGAGCTGGTGGCCGCGGGACATTGACTCCATCGGCCCGCTGGGCCTTGACATCGCATCTCCTAACTGTTACTTTCTATTGAGATTTGCGGGTCAGACCGATTACCTCAACGGATGTACGCCGCAGCCGAATCCCGATCCTCGGGGTCCGGTAGAATCTGGAGTCAGACATGGCATATACGCTCAAAGTGAACGGGCAGTCCAAGACTGTAGATGTGCCCGCGGATACGCCCCTTTTGTGGGTGCTCCGAGACGTTCTTGACATGAAAGGCACTAAGTTCGGCTGCGGAGCCGGGCTTTGCGGCGCCTGCACGGTCCACCTGAACGGCAAAGCGGTGCGCTCTTGCCAGACACAGGTCGGGACTGTGAAAGATCCAGTGACCACCATCGAAGGGTTGTCGGCGGACGGCACGCATCCGGTGCAAAAAGCCTGGATGGAAGTGGACGTCCCGCAGTGCGGATATTGCCAAGCAGGCCAGATGATGTCAGCGTCGGCGCTGCTCGCAACCAAGCCCCAGCCGACCGACAAGGACATTGATTCCGCCATGTACGGCAACCTGTGCCGCTGCGGAACGTATCTCAGAATTCGCCAGGCGATCCACCGGGCGGCGCAGCTCGCGTCGGCTCGTCCGGGCGTGTCCGGCGGCGGCGCCGGACGGGCAAGGGAGTAAGGGAGAACGATCATGAAAAAGAAAAACACCGTGAAGAACATCGATCGTCGCTCCTTTTTGACCGTGGCAGCCACCGGAACCGGTGGCGTGCTGTTCGGACTGGTATTCAAGGCGGACGCCCAACAGGGTGGTGCGGGCGCAGCCAAAGGCGCTCCTCCGGCCGGCGGCCGAGGCGGACCGGGCGGTTTCCAAGCTGCTCCGCTGAAACCGGCCGACTTCATCACCGTGAATTCGGACAACAGCGTCACGATCATCGCGAAGAACCCCGAAGTGGGCCAAGGCGTTCGCTCGCTGTTGCCAATGATGATCGCCGAGGAACTCGACGTCGATTGGAAGGATGTTAAAGTTGTCCAGGCCGATCAGGATCAGGCCAAGTACGGCGGCCAGATCGCGGGCGGCAGCACGGCGACCCCGACCAACTGGGTCCCTATGCGCCAGCTCGGCGCGCAGGCGCGCATGATGTTCGTGAACGCCGCGGCTCAGACTTGGAACGTTCCCGCAGCCGATCTTACTACGGGTTCGGGCAAAGTGATGCACAAGGCCTCCAACCGGACGGTGACGTACGGCGAGCTGGCTTCGAAAGTCGCCACGATGACGCCTCCGGATGTGGCTTCGCTCAAGTTCAAGGACGCGAAGGACTACAAGATCATCGGGCAGACCATTCCCAGCCCGGATCTTCCCAAGATCATCACCGGGAAACCGGTGTTCTCGATCGACCAGACGGTTCCGGGGATGCTCTACGCCGTGTACGAGAAGTGCGGCGTGTTCGGCGGCAAGGTAAAGACGCACAATCTCGACATGATCAAGACGCTGCCGGGTATCAAGGCTGCGTTCGTGGTCGACCGGCCGGATATCACTGCCGCGGTACTGCCGGGCGATCCGGGTCTCGAAAGCGGGATCGCGATCGTGGCGGAGTCGTGGTATCAGGCGAATTCGGCGCGCAAGAAGCTGCAAGTCACCTGGGACGAGGGTACTCGGGCGACTGCGGATCATAGCAGTACTGCATACGCCGCGAAAGCCCAAACGATCGGTACGGGCGAGCCGATGAGCACCACGCGCAAGGACGGCGATCCCGAAGGCGCGATCAAGACAGCGGCCAAGAAAGTGGAAGCGAACTATACCTATCCGTTCATTTCGCACGCTCCGCTGGAACCGCAGAACTGCACCGCGCACTACAAGGACGGGAAGCTTGAGATCTGGTCGAGCAGCCAGATTCCCACGGGCGCCCGCGGGTTGGCGGCTGCGGCATGTGGCATCGATCAGAGCGCTATTACGCTGCACATGGTCCGCGGCGGCGGCGGCTTCGGCCGGCGCTTGACCAACGATTACGCAGCGGAAGCAGCGTACATCTCGAAAGAAGTGGGCGCTCCTGTGAAGCTGCTCTGGACGCGCGAAGACGATATGAAGCACGACTACTATCGTCCGGGCGGGTACCAGTTCCTGTCAGCCGGCCTGGATGCGTCGGGCAAGGTGGTCGCGTGGCGGAATCACTTCGTCACCTATGGCGCCAAGAACGACGGCCAGGGCAAGGGTCCCGCGATCCAGTCCGTCAGCGCGGGCGGCATCGGCGCGACCGAGTTCCCGCAACCGTTCATCGAGAACTTCGCGCTGTACACTTCGGCCCAGCCGCTGGCGATCCGCACCGGGTCGCTACGCGCTCCCACCAGCAACGCGATGGCGTTCGTCACGCAGAGCTTCATCGACGAGCTGGCCCACGCGGCGGGCAAGGATCCGGTGGAGTTCCGCCGTGATCTGTTATCGCAGACGAAGCCGGCTCCGCCCCCCGCTCCAGGCGGTTTTGGCGGCGGCAACGCCTTCAACGCGTCCCGCATGCGGGGAGTCCTCGATCTGGTCGCCGAGAAGTCGGGCTGGGGCAAGAAGACGCTTCCGAAGGGCACGGCGATGGGCGTCGGGTTCCACTTCAGCCATAGCGGTTACTTCGCCGAAGTGGCCGAAGTCACCGTCAGCGGCAACAAGAAGGTGAAAGTGAACAAGGTGTGGGTCGCCGCCGACATCGGCAGCACCATCATCAATCCCGGTCAAGCGATGAATATGGCGCAGGGCGCGATCATCGATGGCATGGGCGCGATGATGGAACAGGAGATCACGGTCGATCGCGGCCGCGTGGTGCAATCGAACTTCGATACGCATCCGCTGCTTCGGATTTCCGCGGCTCCGTCCGACATCGAGGTTCACTACGTGAAGTCGGACAATCCCCCGACCGGTATGGGCGAACCGTCCATGCCGCCGATTCTGCCGGCGATCGCGAATGCGATCTTCACGGCAACCGGCGATCGCGTCCGGGCGCTGCCTTTCAAGAAGGCGGGGTATAGCTGGGCGTAGTCGATTCGGAAGGACGTTAAACTTGGAGAGGGGGTGCGAAAGCGCCCCCTCTTTTATTATGAGACGCCGTATCCTATCTCTCGCGCTGGTGTGGTTGGCGGCGGCCGCTGCCGCGTTCGCCGAAACCGACCCGGTGCAAGTGGCGTCGCCTGACGGGCAGCTCGTGTTGCGGCTGTTCATTGTCTCGCCCAAGGACAGCATTCTGGTCCGGCTGGCTTACTCGGTCTCCTTTCGCGGAAAGCTTTTGATGGATACGTCCCTGCTCGGAATCGCCATCCACGATCAAGAGGTGTTTCTGGGAGAGACCGTCGGCCTGGTCTCCGCGAAAGCGGAATCGGTCGACGAGAATTATGCGGAGCCCGCGGGAAAACGCGGAAATATCCGAAACCACTATAACGCGCTCATCGCGCAATATATTCAGAATGGTTCGCTGGGACGACGCATAACCATCGAAGCACGTGCCTACGATGACGGCGTGGCGTTCCGCTATTACATCCCTCGGACCAGCACCGTGGAGGATCTGCAGATCGAGGAAGAGCTGACCGATTTCCATTTCGCGCAGGACGGCAATGCGTATGCTGCGGTCCTGAGTGACTACCAGTCGGCTAAAGGCGAGTACAGCCGGACAACCCTGAGCGGCATCCAGCGAAGTTCGCTTCTTGGCCTGCCATTGCTGGTTGAGCAGCCCGGCGTAGGTTGGGTGGCGATCACCGAGGCGCAGATCGACAATTACCCGGGGATGTACTTGTTCCATCCGGAAGGCGCCACAATCCGCACCACACTTGCGCCGCGCCTGGATGATGCGGCGCTGGCAATGCACGGCATGACGCCGGCGGAGACTCCGTGGCGCGTGCTGATGGTCGCCTCGGAACCTCGCAAATTCCTCGATTCCGACCTCGTGCGGAACCTGAACCCCGAGTCCGCAATTGCGGACACTTCCTGGATCAAAGAACCCAGGGATTTGATGCCAATCAAGGATTCCACGGACTTGAATGAACAGTTTGCGCGGCTTGAAAAGACCGGAGTGGCCGGCGTGAAAATCGATTTGGAGAATCGCACCGATCAGCAAATGATCGACATGTATCGCCGTGCCGCCAAAACCGCCGCCACGCACCATTTGATGATCGAGTTTGAGAATTCGCCCCCAGGGGACGGGATCGAACGAACCTGGCCCAACGTTCTTCCGCGTGACGACACGGCGTTCAGGCGGTTGCTAGCTACATTCTAGACTTAATCGTCCAGGGCAGCGAAAATTTCTGCAAGGGGTACGGTCAAGGCCGGGTTTTCTGTCCTTAGAACCTGATCCTTGATTTCTCGGGCCCCATCCTTGGTGTGCGTCCACGCGCGTCGTGTGAAGGGATCGATGACCCAAATGTACTGAACACCGAACTTCAGGTAGTCGTCGATACGCTGCTGAAACTTGCTCGTCCGGTCCTCGGGGGAAAGCACTTCGATGCAGATGAAAGGAGGAGTGCGAAAGACTTGTTCTTTTGGATCCTCTCCCACGTACACGCAAACATCCGGAACTCGGAACCGTGTGGGTGAGACTTGCACTCGCTGTTCGGGATAAACAAAGACTTTCCATTCCTTCTTCCGCGCCCGGAAATAGTAGAGGAATTCGCCTTGAAGCTTGCTGTGATCTCGTTCGCCCAAATTGCGTTCCTGGACCTCCCCATCCACGTAATCGCAATCCGGACGATATGCGGTGCGCAGATACTCGGCGACGGAAATCAGCGCTACAGACTTCACAGTTTTAGTTTACTCCTCACCCCTATTCCTCGCCATGGATCAGGTCATCGAGGGTCTCGCGTGTGCGAACAGTGCGCCAGAGACCGTTTTCGATGAGCACCTCTGCTGGGCGGGGACGGGCGTTGTAATTGGAGGCTTGCACGAAGCCGTACGCTCCGGCCGTGCAGATGGCCAGTAGATCGCCCGGAAACACTTCGGGCAACTGGCGATCCTGGGCGAGGAAATCGGCCGATTCGCAGACTGGTCCCACTACGTCCGCTCGCAGACTGCAAGGCCCGATGGCTGCGCGCAGCGGGAGGATTTCGTGATGCGCGCCGTAAAGAGCGGGCCGGATCAGATCGTTCATGGCGGCATCCACCACCACGAATTCCTTGTCGCCACCTTTCTTCCGGTAGAGAACTCGGGTTAACAGGATTCCAGCATCGCCGACGATCGACCGGCCGGGTTCCAAAAACAAGTGCAGATTCTGCCCGGCGATCTTTTCGCGGAGCGCTAGTGCGAACTCGGCGATGGGAGGCGCCACCTCATCCCGTTTGTAGGCGATGCCCAGACCGCCCCCCAAGTCGGCGTGCGTGATGGGGAAACCTTTGGCTCGGAGGCGGGTGATGAGGTCGAGCACGCGGTCCGCCGCTTGCATCACGGGCAAGAGATCGAACTGCTGCGAGCCGATGTGACAGCTCACGCCCTCAAGCAGCAGGTTCTGGTGCTCGCGGGCACGTTCATAGACCGCCTCGGCCTCGCCGATATCGATGCCGAACTTGTGCGCCAGACTACCGGTGGATATGTAGGCATGCGTGGCAGCGTCGACATCGGGATTGACCCGAACAGCCACGCGCGCTTTCACTCCATGGCGGCACGCCAGCGCGTCCACCAGAGCCAGCTCCGGCTCGGACTCGCAGTTGAACGCGAAGATTCCCGCGGCGAGGGCGGCATCGATCTCCTCGGCGGTTTTGCCCACGCCCGAAAACACCACCTTGGCGGGATCGCCACCGGCTTTGAGAACGCGAAACAGCTCGCCACCGGAGACGATGTCGAATCCAGCGCCGGCGCGCGCCAGAAGGCGCAGGATCGCCAGGTTGCCGTTGGCTTTGACGGCGTAGCAGATGGTGTGGGGAGCACCCTGCAGGGCGTCCTCGTATGCGCCGTAGTTCGCCAGGACAGTGGCTGCGGAATAGACGTAACACGGGGTACCCGCGCTCGCGGCGACATCGGCCAACGCGACGCCGTCACAGGTCAGGGTGCGATCCACGTACTCCAATGGCTTCATGGAAGCACCCGAAGAACCACGACGGTTTGATCGTCAAAGATGGGGATGGCTCCGCGAAACTCGTCCACAGCCGCGATGATGGTATCCGCAATCGCCTTGGGATTCTCGTTCCCATGCTTCTTGAGAACGCGCATGATACGTTCGCGGCCGTACTCTTCGCCCTTTTCGTTGGGCTGTTCGTCCACGCCGTCGGAATAAAAAACCAACACATCGCCCGGCTCGGCGGCCAGCTCCACTTCGTCGTATTCCTGATCGTCGAGCAATCCGATGGGCACGCCCTCAATTTTGGTCTGAAGAATCTCGCCGCGGCGAAGGATCAGGGGAGGGGCCGCCCCAGCGTTCGAGAGGAGGAATCTTCGCAAGGGCGGCTGCCACAGCGCCACCAGTAGGGTGGCGTACTGCGCGTCCACTTTGCGCTCCAGCAAGGTCTCATTCAGCTTCTTAATGAGCTGGGCTGGATGACGCCACTGGGAAAGGGTCCGGAGCAATCCCATGATCAGCGCCCCGTACAAAGCGGCAGCCGCGCCCTTCCCGCTCACGTCCCCGAACGCGATGACCGCGGAGTCCTCGGCTTGCTCGAAGAAACCGTACACGTCGCCCGAAATCTCGCGCGCCGGGCGGGACCGTATGGCCGCGGTCAAACCCTTGAGATTGGGATCCTCGCGCGGTAACAGGATCCGCTGGAGCTTGCGCGCCGCTTTGAGATCCTGGTCCATGCGCTGCTCGCGCTGCGCGACTTCCTCGTACAGGCGGGCGTTTTCCACGGAGCTGGCGATTTGCTGCGCGAGCAGAGAAAGCGTGCGCTGGTGATCCTCGGTAAAGAACGCGATCCGCTCGCTCTCGACGTCGAGGACGCCCACGATCCGGTCATGCACGATCAGAGGAACCGCCAGTTCCGAGCGGATGCCCGGGTGCGAGGCGATGTAACGCGGATCGGCGCCCGTATCGAGCACGCGCACCGGCTGGCGCGATTCAGCGGCCGCGCCCGTAATGCCCTTTCCCAGGGGAATATTGTCGATTTTCACTCTCTGGTCATAACGAACGCTGAAGCGGTTGCTGAGAAGGCTCCTCTCGGTGTCCATCAGAAAAACGCTGAAGGCGTCGTAGGGCATCAGAGCCCGGGTCGCGGCTGCGATCTTGGTCAACAGCTCATCCACGTCTAGAATCGCGCTGAATTCCCGGGAAAGGTGCGCCAGGGTCCGCAGAGTGCGATTCTGCCGGTCCACGCGCCGGTACAGCCTCGCGTTCTCAATCGAGGAGGCCACGCGCGAGCCGATCAGGCTGAGCATGGACTGGTCCTGCTCGCCGTAGGCCTTCACGCGCGTGGATTGCACGTCGAGCACGCCCACCAGCTTGCCTCGGGCGGTCATCGGCACGGCCAGTTCGCTGCGAACCGCGTCCAGGGCGTTCAAGTAGCGCGAGTCTTGCGTGACGTCCTCGACCAGCACCGGTTCGCGGCGCGCGGCGGCTATTCCGACGATGCCCTCGCCCAGCGGAATCGCCATGCTGCGCACGACTTCTTCGCGGTGCCCGATGGCGTGCCGGATCGTGAGAAGGTGCGTGCGCTCGCTATATAGAAGAATGGCGAACACATCGTAGGGAACCACTTCCTTCACGATGGAAGCGATGGAGGAGAGCTGCTCCGCCAGGTCGAGCGTTTCGGAAGTGACCCTCGACACTTCGAGAAGAAAATCCAGCAGCTCGGCGCGCTCGCGGAAGCGCAGGGAGGAACGGCGGGGGGTCACGGCGCGAGCCTCAGTTGAGGCGGCAGGGCCGCAAGGATTTCCACTCCGGAACTGGTGCCGATACGGTTCGCCCCGGCTGCCCGCATCGCTTCGAGGTCTTCAAGCGTGCGGATACCGCCGGATGCCTTCACGCCCATTGCCGGACCGACGACACGCCGCATCAGCGCGACGTCGTGCACGGTGGCTCCGTGGGTGGAGAAGCCGGTCGAGGTTTTGACGAAATCGGCCCCGGCTAGCTTGCATAATTCACAGGCGGCGGTCTTTTGTTCATCGTTTAGCAGGGCGGTTTCGAGAATCACCTTGACTAGTGCGCCGTGGATATGGGCCCCCGCGACAACGGCATTGATCTCGGCCATGACAGCCTCGAGATTGCCCCCGCACAGTTCTCCAATATTCAGCACCATGTCGACTTCTTTCGCCCCGAGGGCGATAGAGCTCACCGCTTCGCCCAATTTCATCGCGAGGCTATTGGCACCCAGGGGGAATCCGGCCACAGTAGCGACGCGTACGTCAGATCCCGTCAATTCCTCCGCTGCCAGAGTCACCCAGTAAGGATTCACGCATACGGCTGCGAACTCATAGTGGCGGGCTTCCTGGCAGATTCGGCGGATGTCAGCCGCGGTCGCCTGCGGTTTGAGCAGGGTGTGGTCGATCAAGGCAGCGATGTCGCGGACGGATCCTCCAGATGTACTCGGGGGCATTCTTCATGATATCGTGCCGGCCCGCTATGATAAAAAGATGACGGAAACCGCCGCCGCCACGCCTGCCGCCTCGGTAATGGATCTGGAAGAGCGTTACCTGTTCCAAAATTATGCGCGGTATCCGCTGGTGCTGCATCGCGGCAAGGGGTGCTACGTCTACGATACGTCCGGCAAACGGTACCTGGACCTCATTGCCGGAATAGGCGTGAATGCGCTCGGTCACGCCCATCCGCGTTTGTTGAAAGTGATCCGCGAGCAAGCCGGGCGGATGCTGCATAGCTCGAATCTGTACTATCACGAGTACCAGGGTCCGCTGGCGGAGCGAATCGCCAAGGCGACGGGCCTGGAGCGCGTATTCTTCTGCAATTCGGGAACCGAAGCGATGGAAGGCGCGCTCAAGATCATCCGCGCGCATGGTCACAAGATCGGTCCTCATAAATATGAGACGGTGGCGCTGCACGATTCTTTTCACGGGCGTACATTTGGCGCATTGTCGATCACCGGCCAGGAGAAGTATCGCAGCGATTTCGAACCGATGCTGCCCGGCGCGCGTTTCGTGCGGCGCAACGATATCGGCGAGCTGGAGCAGGCGGTGAGCGAGAACACGGCGGGCATCGTGCTGGAGATCGTGCAGGGCGAGGGCGGAATCAATCCGCTGACCGACGAATACATCCGCGCGGCCCGGGACCTGGCGGATCGTCACAACGCGCTGCTGGTGTTCGACGAAATCCAGTGCGGAGTAGGGCGGCCCGGAGCGTATTTCGCGTATCAGTTGCTAGATCCCATCGTGATGCCGGACATCACCACGGCCGCCAAGCCGCTAGCCTGCGGGATCCCGCTGGGCTTTGTCGCGGCGACGGCGCGCGCGGCGTGCGTGATCGGCAAGGGCCAGCACGGAACCACATTCGGCGGCGGACCGCTGGCGTGCCGCGTTGCGCTCGAGTTCTTCGACATTCTGGACGAGCTGCTGCCCAATATCATTCACGTGGGCGGATATTTCCGGATGCAGCTCATGGAGTTGGCCAAGCGTTTTTCGTTCATTCAGGAAGTGCGCGGGTATGGCCTGATGATCGGAGTAGAACTCGAGTTCGCGGGCAAGCAGATCGTGCTGGAGGCGATGGAGCAGGGTCTGCTGATCAATTGCACGCACGAGAAGGTGCTGCGCTTCCTGCCGCCCTATATCTTGACGGAGCAGGACGTGGATCGTGCGGTGACGGTACTGAAGCGAGTGTTTAAGAAAGCTAAGCCGCCGGAAGAGCCGACGTCATAAGAAGCGTTTCCGCCGGCTGACCCATCCTGCAGCTCCCAAGAATAAGGGGGCAGCTAGAAAATAAGCGGGTTCCGGTACCGCGGAGCTGCTTACGCTGGAAAATTGGCCGTTAAAGGAAAGAAAAACATCCGGCTTTGGATTCGCGACCAAACCGACCGAAGTATCCGGAAGAACATTATTCCAGTTCCCGAGGTCGGGAAAGATTCCTGGTAGTTGAACGGAGTCCAATACAGCAGGCGAGCCGGCGAAGCTCAGGAAGAGACCATGGTCGGTCTGGACGTCTCCTGCGAGCGGCCCGCTGATCTTGAAACCTGCGAGCTGGAATGTTATCGAATCGGTCGCGCCTGGTGGCTGTGGTTGCGACGCGTCGCGATCGATCACCCGCACGGCGCTTTCAAGAGGGCTTGACGGGTCGGCTGTTACGGTTGAGCCACCCACGTTCAGCAGGAATGCCTGAGGAACAATATAGTTGGCCACAGCAAACCCAGGACCCGTAACGGGGAAAAAGGGAGCTGCTGCGGTGTCGTAGTAAAGGTATCCGGTAAACGGTGTCCCGACGGTGACTGAGCCGAAATCAGATGTTTGAATTGTGCCCCCAAAATCGAAACGAATTATGCTCGCAAAGCCCGGAATAGCTCCAAGGCTAACGAACATCGCGAATAATCGAAGCTTAAGCACACTCAATAGTACCGCACAAAACCAGAACGGAACCGTAATTATCTTCGATAAGTAGTTCGGTTACGTATAGAACGCACACGCTCAGGGAATTTAGAGCAAATGATGGTGCCCGGCGATCTCCAGGAGCTTCACCAGGTCCCCTACCTGCTGGGCGCGGCCGCGGTCGGCGATCAGCAAAGCATCGGGCGTATCCACCACGATTAAATCTTTCACACCGAGGAGCGCTACCAGCTTCTTCTCGGCGTCCACGTAATTGCCGGTGCTGTCCTCGATCATGGCGTGCGTGCGCAGGGCATTCCCCGCGCGGTCGCGCGCATGCAGGTCATACACGGCATTCCAGCTCCCGACGTCGTTCCAGGCGATGTCCCCGGCCGCCAATCCCGCAATGTTGGCCGCTCGTTCGAGTACCGCGTGGTCAATTGAAATGTTCTCGCACTTGGGAAAGGCGTCTCCGACGCTCTTGGCAAATTTCCGCGATCCGAACAGAGGGAGACTAGCTAGGAGGCTGGCGGTTTTGGGCAGATGCTGGCGCAGAGCATCCAGCAGAACGGAAGTCCGCCAGAAGAACATCCCGGCGTTCCAGTAGAAGTGGCCGGCTTTCACGAAGCGCGCCGCGGTCGCAAGGTTGGGCTTCTCACGGAAGCTCTTGACCGGCAGCGCATCGAAACCGCCGGGCTTGACGCCCTTCGGAAATTCGATATAGCCGTAGCCGGTCTCGGGCCAGCGAGGCTGGATCCCCAGAATCACGATCTTCCCGGCGCGCGCGGCCTTCAGGGCAGCCTTGACCAGGCTAAGGTACTGGCGCGGCTTGCCGATGACGTGGTCGGAGTGGAACACGCCCATAATCGATTCGGGATCGAGCCCATGGAGAATCTGCGCGGCCAGGCCAATCGCCGGCGCCGTATTGCGTGGCACGGGCTCGGCCAGGATCTGGCGCTTGGGGACCTCCGGAAGCTGGCGAACAATCTGGTCCCGCAGATGGTCATTGGTGAGGATCCAGATTCGGTCGGGAGGCAGAACCGGCCGCAGCCGGTCGACGGTTTGCTGGATCAGGGAGCGGTCGCCGAACAGGCGCAGGACCTGTTTGGCGGTGTGGCGGCGGCTCTTGGGCCAGAAGCGGGTTCCCCGGCCACCGGCCAGAATCAGTCCGTACACATGTTCCATGAGTTTACTGGACGATTTACTGAACTGGGTATCCGCGAACCAGCTTCAGCTCCCGGTCCCAGCGAGTCTTGAAGAAAAAGTTCTTGGCGAGATCGACAAAGTGGTCGATGGTGTAGCCTACCAGGTCGGCGGTGGGCGCATCGTAGGACCAAAAGATCAGCAGGGGCTTGCCGATGATGTTTTCGCGCGGCACGAAGCCCCAGTAGCGGCTGTCAAGTGAATTATCTCGATTGTCGCCCATCGCGAAATAGCTGTCGGGCGGGACCACCAGCTCGCCATTCTGCACGTGCTCGGCAAGCATCTGCTTGGCGCGGTCGTAAACAGGACCGTCCGGCTCGGTCGGAAAATTATCGCGATACGGATCCGGGTTGGGAAAAATGTGCTGGGCGTATGGCTCGTTGAGCAGCGGCTTGCCGTTCAAGTACACCACTTTGTTCACCAGCCGAATGTGATCCCCGGGAACGCCCATGACGCGCTTCACATAATTCTGAGAGATGTCCATGGGATAGCGGAAGACGATGATATCGCCGCGCTTCACGTCCGTGTATGGGAGGACGTAGCGCGCAAACGAGCCCGGAGGAGCGTAGGAAAGCTTGTCCACCAGCAGGTGATCCCCCACCATCACGGTGGTATCCATCGACGGCGTCGGCACGATGAACGCCTGCACCAGCGTAGTGGTGCCGAACAGCAGGATCAGGATGTTCAGGCTCCATTCGTGGATGAAGTTGCGGGTGGATTCGGCGAATCGGCTCATGTGGTTCTACTTGATGTGACCCTACTTGATCGGATAACCGTGGATCAGCATGAAGCTTCTGCGCCAGCGGGTCTTGGTGAAGAAATTCTGCGCAAGGTCCCGAATGTGGTCGAAGCTGATAGAAGAAGTGTTGAGCTCATCCGTGGGGGCGTCGAAGGACCAGTAGATCACCAGCGGCTTGCCGATGATGTTCTCGCGCGGAACGAATCCCCAGTAACGGCTGTCGAGCGAGGAATCGCGGTTATCGCCCATGGCAAAGTATGAATTGGGCGGGACCACCACTTCTCCGTTCACCACGTGGTTCAGCAGCATGTCCGAGGCGCGGCGGTCCACCGAAACGTTCGGCTCGCCAGGGAAGTTATCGCGGTAAGAATCGATGTAATCCGACTTGTGGTAGGTGTACGGCTCGTCCAGACGAACGCCGTTCAGGTACACCTGCTTGTTGATCACGCGGATACGGTCGCCGGGCACGCCGATGCAGCGCTTGACGAAGGTCTGGTTGATCTCGACGGGATAGCGGAAGACGATGATATCGCCGCGCTTCACATCCGTGTACGGCAGAATGTATTTGCTGACCGGGCCGGGCGGAGCGAAAGCCAGCTTGTCCACCAGCAGGTGGTCTCCGATGAGAAGCGTGTCTTCCATGGAACCGGTCGGAATCACGTAGGCCTGTACCAGCGTGGTCGTCAGGAACAGCAGCAGCAGGATGGTGATGGTCCATTCGGCGATGGTGCTGCGCGGGCGCTCATGGTGGAGGTCCTCGGGAGCCGCGACGGCTACAGCTCCGTCGGTTGCGGGCACGCCGTTCGGAGGCAGTTCGACTACCGGTCCGATGGGCTGCGGGACCTCGGAGAGTGTGCCCGAACTCAAGGGCAGGGCAGGGTCCGTGGGATCTTGGGGGGTCACTACTTCTATCTTAGCCGATAGAAAAACGTTGGCGGAGCGACACGAACCCAGGAAGTCGCTGAAACCAAAGGGTCGGGCATTTTTCATGGTGGCGCGAAGCTGTGAGGCGGGCCGCGGGGGATGAATGACTAAGTAACGGCGCAACCTTGTATTCCGGCTAACATGGGAAGCGTGACGAGCGCGAAGGCTGAGTACGAGCTTCGAACTCCAGCCGCGGCCACCGACTGGCAGGACTATCATCGCATTCGCCGCACCGTGCTTTGGGAGGCGCGCGGCCATTTTGGCGTCTACAATGCCAGTCACCCAGATGAACTCGCTCCACAGAACCTGCCGCTGCTTCTGGCGTATCGAGGTGTAGCGGTCGGCGTGGCGCGTCTTGACCGGCAGCCAGATGGCCGAGGCGTGGTTCGTAGAATGGCCATTGATACCCACATTCAGCGCCAGGGGCACGGACGAGCGCTCCTGAATCTATTGGAGCGACGGGCGCGAGATCTGGGCATCTCAATCCTAGAGGTGAATTCGGCTGAGGATGCGGTAACTTTCTATCGAAAGGCCGGATACGCTCTATCGGAGGGAACGAAGGTTCTTCAAAAACGAATCAGCGGATCGGATTCACCGGTGATCTGCCCAACCGGCTCAAACTGCCCTTAAACGGCGCGGGGCTTGCGACTCTACATGGACGCGTCGCACGGCAACTAAAGTCGTGCTTCCGGCCCGTCGATCTGCCAAGGAGATGCCGAAAGGGACTCGGCTCCTTGGAGGACCAAATGAATGCGAAGTTGAGCATCCTGGCAGCAGCCTGCGTGGCTCTGTTCCTATCCGCTTGCGGCTCCAGTCCTCAAAGCCTGATCGTTGGCAAGTGGGAAGTGGCAAGCGCGAAGGTGGGAGGCGCTGAGGTCGCAAGCCCTGACGTCGTAGGAGCCATCAAGCTGTCCGCCGAGTTCAGCGGGGATGGCACGGCGAAGATCACTATGTTCGGGCAGACGCTCCAGGGTACATATAAGTTGAACGACAACGAATTGGAATGGACACTCGGCGGCCGAACCACGAAGAGCAAAGTAAACGTGACCGCAACCGAGCTGGAACTGACAGACGACACCAATCGAACGATCACGTACAAGCGGAAGTGAACTAGCCTAGCTTGAAGCCCGCGGACAGCCTATTCTTTGAAGAGAGGCGATCCGAAAGTGGCGAATTCTGATCTGGCGCTCCGGAAACTGGTGGAGGCCATCGTCGCAGGCGATGCCGCCGGCGTTTCACGGCTGCTGGCCGCGTCGCCGCCATTGGCGAGCGCATGTTTCCATACGGGAGCGACTCGTCAAACGGCGAAGGAATACTTCCTCGACCGGATTGGGCGCTACATCTTAGCAGGCGACACCGCGCTGCACTTTGCCGCGGCGGCGTACCAAACAGAGATAGTTCGAATGCTCCTAGCCGCGGGCGCGGACGTCCGCGCAAGAAACCGCCACGGAGACGAGCCCCTGCATGCGGCGGCTGTCGGACTTCCGGGTTCGCGCACGTGGAATCCGCCAGCGCAAGCGGCCACGATTATGTGCATCATCGAAGCCGGAGCGGATCCCAACGCTATTGACAAACGTGGCGTATCACCATTGCACAAAGCCGTGCGGACGCGCTGCGCCGCAGCCGTACGGACTCTTCTCGATCGCGGGGCCGATCCTGCACGCAAGAACAAAAGCGGTTCAACGCCCATGCTGCTTGCGATGCAGAACACGGGGCGAGGCGGCACCGGCTCAGCCGAGGCGAAATCGCAGCAACTAGAGATTCTGCGGATTCTTGATTGGGAGCTTCGCCAGACTGCCGGGCGGTAGAATACCAGCATGATACGTCTCACTCTCTTGGGAGTTGTCGCGCTGGGAAGCGCTTACGGCGCCGCCTGCGACCGGGCTTGTTTGAAGACCACGCTGGACCAGTATCTGACCGCTGTGGTGCAGCACAAGCCGGCGGCCGCGCCTCTTTCCGTGGGATTCCGGCAAACGGAAAACGCGATGGTGCGGAGACCGGGCAACGGGTTGTGGGAAAGCACGAAGGGCCTGGGCAAGTTGCAGCTCCGATACTTCGATCCGGAAAGCGGGCAGGCCGGCTATTTCGGAACGCTCGAGGAGGCGACCGGTACGGCCATCGTGACGCTGAGGCTGAAGGTAGAGGATCGCAAAATTACGGAGGCCGAATGGGTGCTGGCGCGCAAGGGCGATCCGGGCCTGGGTCCGCTGGGTGGGGGCCAGGCCAATGCGGCGTATAACGATGTCGCCTATCTGCTGGCGCACGCGCCGGGCGAGCGTGTAGCTCCGAAAGCCGGACGAGTTTCACGCGCGGAGCTGATCGCAATCACCAACAGTTATTGGGACGGGCTGACGGCGCATGATGGGAAGCTCATTCTTGCGCATCCCGGCTGCACGCGGCTGGAGAACGGGACGCTTACGACGCAGCGGTCGCTTCCTACGGGCGGCGAGAGCGACTGCACGTCGGAGGGAGCCATGGCCAACATTTTCGCGGTGACGGCCCGGCGTTACCCCGTGGTCGATGAAGAAGCAGGAGTGGTGCTTAGCCTGGTGCTCTTCGAGCGCAAGCCGGGCGTGGCGATGCGGCGCAATCTCCTAGCCGAGTGGTTTTTCATCGAGCAGGGCAAGATTCGTTCCATCTACGCGTCCATGTACTATCCCGATGCGGAGGCGATGGCTCCGAACTGGCCGCCTTACGATGGGAATTGGCCGGTGGCGCCGGCGGCTAAGTAAGTGGGTCAACTGCGATCGTAAAAAGCTGGGGGTTCGATCCCGAGCGCGCGCAAGTAAACGTAACCCTGTCCACGATGATGGATCTCGTTGTCTATCACGTACAGGATGAGGTCGTGAAGAACCCCCGGGTACTGACCGAAAGCTGTTAGTGTCTCCTGAAATCGTTGCGGCGGGATCTGCGGCCACAAAGAGTTGAGCTGCGAGGTGCTCTCATCCCACAGGCGAAGGATCTCACGCTTCGGCCGCGGTTCACGGTCCTTCGGAGCGCTCCACTCTCCGGAAACGGCTCCCTTTACCATGGGCACGGCCATCGTGATCAACTCCATGGCGAGAACGCCGAACGGTCGCATGCCGCCTACGGAGAAACTGAATAGCTTGTCGTCGGGAAACGCATCGATGACGCGCCAGGTCAAACGTCGGTGCCCCTGCCAATGTGCCAGCAGGGCGTCAGGGGTGATGAAAGGGGTTAATTCGGTGGACAAAGGACCTCGCGTTTCTATAGATGGATTGTAGCAGCCGCGCCGGTCGAATCGGATGTTGGCGGCATGTGCGGACGACGGGCCTTGGAGCTTTGAAGCCCCTCCTCAAAGCGGCTAAACTGGAGGCGAGAGGATGAACAAACAATACGCCGTCATCTTCGAGCAGGCAAAGACAAACTGGGCAGCCTACGTTCCCGATCTGCCAGGCTGCGTGAGTACCGGGCGGACTTTGGAGGAAACGGAACTAAATGTTCGGGAAGCGATCTCGGGACACCTCCGGACGCTACGCGAGTTTGGTGAGCCGGTTCCAGAGCCAACAAGTGTCGCCAAGGAGATTGAAGTAACTCCTGCCGCGTAAGTTTGCGGACGAAGACACAAATTGCGTCTGACACCTTTCTACGCTATCTAGCCACACGCTTGGAGGCACTACGCAACTATCGCGGGCTAAAGCCCGCTGCAGGTCTGGAGACCTGCCCTACTCGGGCGGCTCGTCCGGCAGATCGTCGATCCGGTTTTCAAAGCGAGTGTATTGCCCCAGAAACCGCAGCGGCACTGTCCCGATGGGACCGTTGCGCTGCTTGGCGATGATCAGATCGGCCAGACCCTTCACGCTCAGGTCGTCCTTCTTATAGATTTCCTCGCGGTGGATGAAGCCGACCAGGTCGGCGTCCTGTTCAATCGATCCGGAGTCGCGCAGATCGCTCAGGATCGGTTTGTGATCCCCCGGCCGGGTCTCCGAAGCGCGGCTCAATTGCGAGAGGACCAGGAAGGGCACCTCCAGGTCCTTGGCCATCAGTTTCAGTCCGCGCGAGAGGGCCGAAACCTCCTGGTTGCGGTTTTCGATGCGGCCCATGCTGCCCATCAACTGGAGGTAATCGATGATCACCAGGCTCAGACCGTGCGTGGTCTTCAGCCGCCGCAGCTTGGAGTGCACGTCCATCAGGTTGACGCCGGCTGAGTCATCCAGGAACAAGGGCGACTCGGTCAACTGCCCCAGCGCGAAATGCAGCTTGCGGCGCTCCTCCTCATTGAGGTAGCCCGCTCGAAACTTGTGCTGGTCCACGCGGGCGGCCGCGCATAGCAAGCGCGTCAGCAGGCTGGCCGAGGACATTTCAAGCGAGAACACGGCCACCGGTTTCCCCATCTGCGGATGCGTCGCTACGTGCTGGGCGATGTTCAGCGCTAGGGCCGTTTTGCCCATGGAGGGGCGAGCCGCCAGGATGATCAGCTCGCCTGCGTGCAGGCCGCCGGTCATTTCATCAAACTTCGCAAATCCCGTGCTGAGGCCCCGCACGCGCTGGCTGGGATCGAGAAAGGCATTCGCTCCGCCCGGGAAACGCTCGACGATGCTCGCGGGCGAGGAAAGCTGCTCGTTGGCGCTGGCTTCGCCGAGTTTGAGCAGCCCTTCTTCGGCCGAGGCCAGGATCTTATCCGGTTGCTCCTCGCCGATCAGGCAGCGGTCGATGATCCTCTGCGAGCTGAAGATCAGCTTCCGCAGCAGGGCTTTGTCCCGGACAATGCGGACGTAGCTGTCGAGGTTGGTGATCTCCGGCAGGCCGTCGTCGAGCGAGACCAGGTAGGCCAGGCCGTCCACCGATTCGAGCTGGCCCTGCTTCATCAGCTCTTCGGCCAAGGTGACGCGGTCGATACGCTCGCCGCGGCCGTAGAGATCCCTCATCCGGCCGTAGATGCGGCGGTGCTTCTCCAGGCTAAAATCTTCGGGCGATAGGGCGCCGGCGACCTGGAGATAGACTGCATCGTTGAGCAGGATGGAGCCGAGCACCAGCCGCTCAGTGTCTACGCTCGCGGGCAGACCCTTTTCGAATGTCAGATCCGCGGTGGCCATGGTTAACGGTGTATCTACCTTAACCGGTTCGTCACACTTCGTTGAAGGATTATTTGACCGTTCCCTTTCTCACACTTACGGGGAGGATAAACCTGTGGAAGAAACGCGCTGGCAGGGTGGACGCCAAGCTGTTGAGCGCAAAGCCGCGGCGGAGCGATTTCCACACGCCCTCCGCAAACCATTTTATCGCGAATTTGTTTTAGGAGCTAGCGAGGCTAGCTCGTGGACTTCTTGACCGCGTCCTTTTTGGAATCGTCCTTCTTGGAACCGTCTTTTTTAGTGTCGTTCGATTTGGTATCGTCCGACGGCGACTCGATCACCGCTGAATTGATTCTGTCCAGCCGGGGGAAGGATTTATCCAAATAGGCTTTTCCCTGTGAGGTAATCGCGCTCTGGTCGGGTTGCTCGCCGTAGCCCGAGTAGATCTTGTCGACCACGTCCATGCCTTTCGTCACTTCGCCGAAGGGAGCAAAGCGATCGGCGTTGAGCCGCGAATTGTCGCCGTAGTTGATGAAAAGCTGCGTCGAGCGGCTGTTGCGGGCGGAGGTTTGGGCGAAGGTCACCATGCCGCGGGTGTTGGATTCCTTCACCGGGTCGTCCTGGATGTTCGAGTTGGCCCAGATGCGCGACACTTCCGGCCTGGCGCTAATTCCGAACTGAGCCATGAACCCGGGGATAACGCGGAAGAAGGCCGCGTCGGTGAAGAAGCCGGCCCGAACCAGATTATAGAAGTGATCCGCGCCGTTGGGCGCCCAGGCGCGGGTGACCTTGACGGTGAAAGGGCCCTTGGTGGTATCGAACCGCACCGTAAAGGTCGCGGGGGCCTTGGCGATCATGGTCGAAGGATCGAGTAAATTCGGTTTGGTTTGCGCCGCCGCAGCGACGCATAGGGTCAGAATAAGAAGCGTAGGTTTCATAAGTCGAACTGTGTTCTAAGTTATTCTATCGCGAAGATGGCGCCCGCGGTGATCGGCGGCGGTCCTCAAATCCCGAACGGTTCCGTCACGGTCTTGACCCATTCGGTGAAAGCGGTCTTTTGTCCCTGGCGGCTGTGCCACCAGCCGCCGGCCGTGAAACTTACGTCCGGCGCGGCCACCACGACGAATTGCAGATCCGGCGCCGCGGAGCGAAAGATCTTCCCTGCGCGGCGCGTATGGTAGTCGCTGGTGACCAGCAGGATTTTGTGCATGCCGAGCTGGTGCAGGCGCGCAATCGCGTCGCGAGCCTCTTCCTGGGTGGACCGCGCATCGTTTTCAAGATGAAGGAAGTAGGACTCGGGATAACCGGCCTTTATCGCGAAAGGGATGGCGAGATCGCACTCGTGGTAGCCGTATATTCCTGAAGGCCCGCTGACCAGCACCCGGGAGACATAACCTCGCCGGGCAAGCTGTGCGGCGGCCAGTATCCGGTTGCCTGCTCCATCGCCCGCCAGGACCAAAGCTATGTCGGCTTTTTCGGGCGCTTCGGCTTTTACCAGGAACGAACCGAGCTCCGCCAGCACTGCATTGTGGAAAATGATCCCGAGCACAACGGCAGCCGCTAGAACCAGCGCCAGAATGCGGGGAGCGCGCTTCACTATCGCTTGGGGAGCTACTGCTCGTCAGAACCGCGCGGGTCCAGCCGGCCCACCGACTTCAGCCGCTGGAACATTTTTTCGATTTCTTCTTCCTCCTCGGGCCGCAGCAGAGGACGATGGCTGGCAAGTGGAAGCTGACGCTGTGGGCGGGGCTCGGGGATTTGTCGCACCTCAGTTTTTCCGGGTTCGGCGCTTCCCGTCTCGGCTTTTCCCAATTCGGCTTTACCCATCTCACCCCAGGCCTGACGATAGGGAATCCCATCCAGCAGCGCGTTGCGAGAGTAACGTCGCAGGTGACGCAGGAGGGTGGTGGAGGAACTCAGATCGCCGGCATGCAGCAGGAGTACACGGCGATCGTTCGAAAGAGTCAGGCTGACAGCCAATGGGGTGATCCAGCCGGTCTGATCCACCCTGCGGATATCCCGCCACAAAATGATCCGCCGGCCAAACTTCAGGTGGATATCATGGATTTCGATTCCGGGTTGCGACAGCAGCGCGAGCAGCGCAGCCGAAGTAGCTCCGAACAGGGCTGCGGCCAACCAGGTGGAAGGCCAGCGCAGGCCGGTCCAAACCGAAAAGACGGTCCCGCAAATCGCCAGAAGCGTAAACAGAATGTAGCGGCGTGAAGGTCGATAGCGGGCAACCGGGCGACTCACCTCTCCAGATTACCACTTCGCTTAGACGAAAGGCTGAACTATTGTGTGGTCGGGAAGGTCTTCGAGATGTGATCGTGCCACGTGAGCTTTTCCTCGTCGACCAGGGCCCAAACCAAACCGAGACCCGCAGAAAGCAGGCTCAGCAGGTTGGCCACTTGGCGAATGCCGCGCTGCTCGCGGTCCGGGCGCCGGCCGTCGAAATCCACCAGGCGCAGCCCGGCGAATCGCATCCCGGGAGAATCGCCGTTCGCTAGGCACCAAAGAGCGCGGTAGAACAGCGCGATCACGGCCGTGACGCCGAAGATGAACGACAACGCTTGACGATCCAAGGCAACTTGGCCACCGGACAGGAAGAAAATCGTGAGGAACACACCGACACCCACCAGGATCAGGCTACCGTCTACCGCGGCCGCCACGAGGCGATGAGTGGGAGCGGCCACCGGCGCATCGCAATCGATACTCTCTCCCGGCTGGATGCGGACTTCGGCCGGCGAATCTTGAAATCCGAGCATTTGCTGGGAGTCGGAACGGCGGTGCTGCGCACGCGACGCGGACATGCGTGCAGAGGGCCGCCGCGGGGCATCGCCACGAGTTGCGCCCCGATGGTACGGGTGGAGGGGCGTCAAGGTGGGAATAGGGATGACTTTACTTCCAGCGGAACCATCCCGAAAGAGGGATGGTTGATAGTTTGGGGTCTCCTGCGGCGTGTTCCCAGGAAAAAGGTCGACGCCGGAAAGATCTTCCGGGCCGGGAAGAGGCTGCAGGGCGGGCGCGGTTGCGGTCCCCCTGGCTGAACTGGCCCGGATCGGATAAACCGGTTGGGGGGTCCCCTTGAGACGCCGCCCGCAATGTACGCACCGCTCCTCCGCCTGTTGGTTCACGGCGCGGCAGTGAGGGCAATGCATGAGGCGGACTAGACTCCTTTAGACGGCGCTTGGACGTTTAGCGACCTTTTTGGTCTTGACTGTTCCGGCAACGCTCTGTTACGGTGGCGCTTGAGCGCTTTTATCCTTCGTAACACAATCGGAAGAGTTTGTCACGGACTTTATGTGGTGGCGCTCGCCGGATTCCTCACATTCAACACCAGGTTAGCGGCCCAAACCTACCGTCCGACATTACCTCCGCCCACCGTGCCGGTTCAGCCCGGTCCGAATCCGAACACGGCCATTCGGCCAGCCCGGCCCGACGCTCCTGGCGCGGGCGAAGTGGCGAAAACCAAGGCCGACCAGGAGGAGTCCGACGGGAAGCTGCTACATCTCCGCGGCAACGCCCGCGTCGAGACGGCCGACGCTCTGCTCACTGCGGATGAGATCGATTACAACCAGGAGACTCATGACGCGGTGGCTAACGGCAAGGTTCATTACGAAAGCTTTGCCCACGGCGAGAAACTGAACTGCGACCGCGCCGAGTACAACACCGAAAGCAAGACCGGAAAGTTCTACAACGTCAGCGGGACCTCGCCGGCGCGCGTCGAGGCGCGGCGCGGCTTGCTCACCACCCAGAATCCGTTCTACTTCAGCGGTGAATGGGCCGAGAAGACCGAGGATCGATATTTTCTGCACAACGGATTCCTGACCGACTGCCTGGTTCCGTCTCCCTGGTGGCGGCTTAAGGGGCCGACCTTCGACATCATCCCGGAAGACCGCGCGATTACCCACGGGTCCTGGTTCTACGTGAAAGAGATTCCCATCTTCTACACGCCGTACTTCTACAAGTCGCTGGAGAAGCAGCCGCGCCGCAGCGGCTTTCTGACGCCCAACGTCGGCAACAGCTCCTTGCGGGGCAAGACCGTGGGCGTGGGCTACTTCTGGGCGATCAATCGCAGTTACGACTTCACCTACCGCGGCTTGCTGTATTCCCAGACCGGCTTCGGACATCAGGCCGGCTTTCGCGGCGTGATCAGCCCGACCACCTATTTTGACGCTTCGGTGTACGGAATCTCCAGCAACGGCAGTGCGACCTCCACTTCGCCCAGTGGATTCGTGCTTACGGTCGAGGGAAGGGCGGATTTGGGCAACGGCTGGCAGGCGGCCGGCGACTTGAAATATCTGTCTTCGTTCCTGTTCCGGCAGCAGTTCACGCAGTCTTTCGACGAGGCGGTTTCTTCCGAGACGCATTCGGTAGGGTACATCACCAAGCACTGGTCCGATTTCGGGTTCGATCTGGTGGCTGAACGAAACGTAAATTTTCAGAGCACCGCCCCAAATGACGAGATCGTGCTGCGCAAGCTGCCTGAAGCGGAATTCGTCACGCGCGAGCGCCAAATCAAGGATCTTCCCGCGTGGTTTTCGCTCGATAGCAGTTTCGGCCTGGAGCGCCGCACTCAGCCCGAATTT
>Ga0210400_10001327_pt1 | contig 24696 bp, 18 predicted proteins | sample IncBWH26MmetaG_FD_155456 | JGI IMG/M metagenome (GOLD analysis project Ga0210400, IMG submission 155456) | Forest soil microbial communities from Barre Woods Harvard Forest LTER site, Petersham, Massachusetts, United States - Inc-BW-H-26-M | ecosystem: Environmental > Terrestrial > Soil >...
AAATCGAACGAACTTTATACTTCCACTCTTATTTTTGCGCAGCTGAATATCAAGAACTCTTCGTTTTACAACAAGAAATTTTTTGTATCTTTTTCCAGTCCAAAATCCGGAAACATAACTTTTTCAAACGACAACGAGAAAAACAATTCGGCTATACCTTTTAAACTGAATGAATGGCTGAACACGGCGAATTATGATTTAAAAATAAGCTATAACCCTGCCATTCTTACCGAAGAACATTTTTCACTCATAAAAGATTACTCCAAACTTTATTTTATTAAATACGATGAAAACTCAATAATAAGTGATATTCAAAGCAGGTTGGAAATAAAATTGCAAAACGAACAGGCAAAAACAATCAGTATCAGTCTGCGTGATTTTAATCCCGCTAAAGCAGCTGATATCGTTAACGCCATTGCAGATGAGTATCAGATATACGATATTGAAAAAGAAAGTAAAAGTTCTGATAAGGTAATCGGATTTATCGACCAGCAACTTCAGAATGTTTTTCATCAACTTAAGCACTCGGAAGATACGCTTGAAGGTTTCAGGAAAAATTCTAATTACAATACTAACCAGGAGCGGATGCGGTCCGATATGTTAAAAATATCCAGCATCGAAGACCAGTTAATGAAGACCCAATTGGAAGAAAAAATACTTGAAAATATCCAGGAGGATATTAAAAAAAATAAAAGTATTGATTCCTATCAACTTATTTCAACCATTGCCGGTGCCGATGATCAGGATGCGATTAAAGGGCAGGTAGCCAATTTGCAAAAGTTGCTTATTGATAAAGAAAATATGTTGTTTCAGGCTACACCTAATAGTATAGAAATAAAACGTCTTAACAACCAGATTGAAATCCAGAAAAATCTTTTGGTGGAAAGCATTAATTCGGTTCGTTTGAAAATGAAATCAAAGTACATTAGCCTGAAGGGTAAATCGAATGAGTACGAAAATAAATATGCTGACCGGCCTGAAAAAGATATGGAATACGCACGCCTGATGCGGTTTTTCGGTATCAATGAAAAATATTACACTCTGTTACTTGAAAAAAAAACAGAGTTCTCCATTTCAAAAGCGGGGTTTGTTTCGCAAACAGAAGTTTTAGAAAGAGGTTTAATCAATGCCAGCCCTGTAGCTCCCAGTAAAAAGACAACTTTACTCGTTGCTGTTTTAAGTGCTCTGGTTATCGGACTGGGAATTATCATTATAAGGTATTTATTCCACAACGAAATTAATTCGCTCAATGAAATTACCAAACAAACAAATGCCGGCGTAAGTATTTTAGGGATTGTACCGAAATACGACCGCGAAATTCCTATTTCTCAATTGGTGGTAGATAAAAACCCTAAATCACTTATCGCTGAATCTTTCCGTACCCTGCGGAGCAACCTACAATTTATTTCGAATGAGCCCGGTACAAAAATTATTGCTTTAACATCAACCATCTCCGGAGAAGGAAAAACATTTGTGGCCATTAACCTGGCCGGTATCATCGCTTATTCAGGTAAAAAAGTAATTATCCTCGATCTTGATATGCGGAAGCCTAAAATCCATAAAGGTTTCGGCACTACCAACGAGAAAGGGATGAGCACTATCTTAATCGGCAAACATATTATTGCTGAGTGCGTAAACAAAAGTGCTTTACCCGGGCTGGATTTTATTACAGCAGGGCCTATTCCTCCCAACCCTTCCGAGTTAATCATTAGCCCGGCTATGGATGAAGTATTAGCTCAGTTAAAAAAACAGTACGACATTATTGTAATTGACAACCCGCCTATAGGATTGGTTACCGACGGAGTAAGTATGATATCCAAGGCAGATTACCCGATTTACGTTTTCAGGGCAGATTACTCGAAACGGAATTACATTCAAATTCTTGACCGCCTGCAAAATGAAAGCAACGTAAAAAAACTTTCTGTAGTATTGAACAGCGTGGATATTAACCGCAAAAATTACGGATATAATTACGGATACGGGTATGGTTACGGATACGGTTATGGAAATAATTACGGTTATTACGAAGAAAAATCTCAAAAGAAAAAAAACGGCGGAATATTTAAAAAGAAAATCAAGGTTAGCTGATTATGGTAGCTGAAAAAATTTTTATAGATGGTCTTTTGGTAATAAAACCAAAGGTGTTTGAAGATCAGAGAGGGTATTTTTTTGAAAGTTATAATGAGAAATTATTGCAACAGGCAGGATTAAGCGCCAATTTTGTGCAGGACAACCAATCACTTTCACAAAAAAATGTTTTACGCGGATTACATTTTCAGGCACCTCCTTTTGCACAAGGAAAATTAGTTCGTGTTATCAAGGGCGCCGTACTTGATGTAGTGGTTGATATCCGGAAAAAATCGACTACTTACGGAAAACATTTTGCACTTGAGTTGAATGAACAAAATAAAACCATGCTTTGGGTTCCGGAGGGGTTTGCGCACGGATTTGTGACACTCAAAGATGAAACTATTTTTTATTATAAATGCAATAATTATTATCACAAGGAATCTGAAGGCTGCGTAATGTGGAATGACGCTGACCTTGGAATTAACTGGAATATTTCCAATCCCGTTCTTTCAGATAAAGATAAATCCGGCACTCCGTTTAAGAATTTTGTTTCTCCTTTTTAATTAATGAATTTTTTCTCGAACATACCTTTATTATACACGCTTTTATTTTGCGGCACCCTGACTTTTTCTATTCTCATTAACGGGTTGTTCCTTAATTTCTCGCAAAACCTCGGTATACGACGCAACCAGGAGGTACAAATCCGATGGAGTGAATCAGCCAAACCCGCGTTGGGAGGAATTTCATTTTATATTGTTTTTCTTATCTCTTTCATTTTTCTTGAGCTTCTTTCTGAAGGCTCACACGGTTATTTGTCGAGTAAAAAAATTATCGGTTTGTTATTTTCTGTAACACTTGCTTTTTTAATGGGCCTTGCCGATGACGCGTTTGATACCAAGCCTCTGATAAAATTTATGGTGCAATGTTTTTGTGGAGTTATTTTAATAAGCACCGGTACAAAGATTAATACATTTGAAAGTGAATTCCTGAACTACTCACTTACCTTACTATGGGTTGTGGGAGTAATGAACTCAATAAATATGCTGGATAACATGGATGGAATTTCAACCATTGTTTCGTTAGCTATTTGTGCTTTTACGCTTTATATAAACATGTATTTTAAAATGGCCACGAGCCCTATAAGTTTAATTACACTGACCGTAATCGGCACTCTGTGCGGATTTCTGATATACAACTGGCACCCTTCTAAAGTTTTTATGGGCGATACGGGAAGTCAGTTCCTGGGAATATTTCTCGCATTTTGCAGTATAGACTCCTGCTGGAATTTACCTGTTATAGAAGTAACTAACTTTCCGGTTATGCATCCGTTTTATAATATTGTAATTGTAGGATTAGTTTTTATCATGCCTTTAACAGATACCCTTATCGTTGTTATTAATCGCTTGCTGAAAGGAAATTCTCCCTTTATCGGCGGACGCGATCATACCACGCATTTCATGTTCTTTAACGGGCTTACCGAAAAAAGAATTGCTATTATTTTTTTATTGATAAACGGCATAGGCGGCTTTCTGGCTTTTCTGCTTATTACCCGTTTTTCTTATAGTACAGAAACCTGCCTGATGTTTGCTGCTTATCCCGCTTTATTATTTTTCTATTTGTTCTATATCACCCTCCGTAAAAAACAATGAAAAAAAATAAACAAATAAAAGACGCACTTTTTTCACTGGCATTTTTCTTAACTTTTTCTTTGCTTTACCTGAATGCAAAAATTTTATTCGCGTCCAGTGAAAACCCTGCCGATTATAACGGACCTGCCGAAAGTCTTTTTAACCTGCGTATACCTAAAGATTTGCAATTTGCTGGCGAACCCATCCCGCAAAACGATTACAGTATAAAAGAAAATATAGAAAAAGTTTTTAACGGGGGAAATTTCGAAAAATCAACCGCTTTTATTTTGTTTAACCGCGCGTCTGCCTGGTTTCCCCTCATCGAAAAAACACTTAAGAAGAATAATATACCTGAAGATTTCAAGTATATCGCCCTTGCCGAAAGCCGGCTTACAAACTCTACTTCGCCACAGGGAGCTGTCGGCTTCTGGCAATTTATAAGCAGCACAGGCAGTAATTACGGGCTTGAAATTACCAATGAAATTGACGAACGTTACAGCGTGGAAAAAAGCACTGAAGCTGCCTGCCGTTTCTTTAAAGACGCTTATAAAAGATTAGGCAATTGGACGCTCGTGGCCGCAGCATACAATTTGGGAATGGGAGGAATTGAATACCATATGAAAAAACAACCGTCCAAAAATTATTACGATTTAATGATGAACAAAGAAACTTCCTTTTACATCTACAGAATACTCGCTTTAAAAACCGTTTTTACAAACAGCCGTAAAAAGTTTTATGGCGGAATAAATATTTATAATATTCCAACAACCACTTTTAAAGCCGATACCACTATAAGCAATCTCTCTGAATTCGCAATTAGTAAAGGCTGTACCTATGAAATTTTAAAAACTTTTAATCCATGGATAATTGCTAATTCCTTAACCAATCCCAGAAGAAAAACTTATCTCATAAAATTTCCTAAAAAAGAATATCTGAAAAAATTATTGTTAACCACCTACGAAGACACTGTTATAAAAAACAAAGACACACTTAAAGTAAAAAATATTTTACCGGATACATTGATAACAAAACCGGATACAGCTAAAGAAATTAAAAATGAGTAACCCAAAGGATAGCGAAGAATACATTGAAGTAACAGGTGCCCGCGCCCACAATCTTAAAAACATTGATGTTACCATACCCCGCAATAAACTTGTTGTAATAACAGGCCTTAGCGGCAGTGGAAAATCTTCCTTGGCATTTGATACCATTTATGCCGAGGGGCAACGCCGTTACATAGAAACATTTAATTCATACGCACGCCAGTTTTTAGGCGACCTCGAACGCCCGGATGTAGATAAAATAACCGGCCTTTCACCCGTAATTTCTATCGAACAAAAAACGGTAAGTAAAAACCCCCGCTCAACCGTAGGAACCATTACAGAAATTTACGACTTCATGCGTTTGCTGTTTGCCCGTGCGGGAGAAGCATACTCGTATGTAACAGGCGAAAAAATGGTGCGTTATAACGACGAGCAGGTAATTGATTTGATTCTTGAAAAATACAATAAGAAAAAAATAAATATTCTCGCGCCCGTTGTTAAAGGCCGCAAAGGACATTACCGCGAATTATTTGAACAAATCCGGAAATCCGGTTTTACCAAGGCACGTATTGACGGAGAGATAAAAGACATCGTTACAAAAATGCAGGTTGACCGCTACAAAATTCATGATATAGAAATTGTAATCGACCGGCTTGAAATTTCCGCAAATATTCGTCAACGGCTTTCTCAATCCGTACAAACAGGAATGAAACAGGCAAAAGGAACCATAATGGTGCTTGAGCATGAAGAAAAGAAAAATTCTAAATTAAAACCGGGGTTTTTCAGTCGTATGCTCATGTGCCCAACCAGCGGAGTTTCTTATGATGAGCCGGCTCCAAATTTATTTTCTTTCAATTCGCCTTACGGGGCCTGCCCTAAATGCAACGGGCTCGGAGTTATTTCCGAAATAGATATTTCCAAAATCGTTACCAATCCAAAACTCTCCATAAAAAAAGGCGCGCTTTCTTTGTTAGGAGATTATAAAAATTCATGGATTTTCAAACAACTGGAAGCCATTGGCGGTACTTATGACTTTACATTAGATACCCCTTTTCAGGAAATAGATGAAGATGCAGTAAATATTATTTTGTACGGAAGCGACGAGTTATTTAAAATAAAAACAGAGGCCAATCACGAAGGTTATTCGGTAGCTTTTGAGGGAATTGCGAATTTTATTGTTAAACAGGCTGAAGAAAATCCCTCGCCGGCCATGCAACGTTGGGTACAGGGATTTACCAATAAAATTAATTGCCCTGAGTGTAACGGTACACGCCTTCGCAAACAGGCTTTATATTTTAAAATTGCCGGTAAAAATATTTCTGAACTTTCACAATTCGACATCGCCGCGCTTCAGTTATTTTTTAAGGATATAGAAAAACGCCTTACTAAATCACAACAAATAATTGCCAAAGAAATTTTAAAAGAAATCCGCGCACGAATCGGATTTTTAATGGAAGTAGGCCTTGATTATGTTTCTTTAAATCTCAGTTCACGATCTCTTTCAGGTGGAGAAGCGCAACGTATCAGGCTTGCTACACAAATAGGTTCACAATTAGTAGGTGTGCTTTATATTTTAGATGAGCCAAGTATCGGGTTGCATCAACGCGATAACGCAAAATTAATCGAAGCTTTAAAAAATCTGCGCGACGCGGGTAATTCGGTTATTGTGGTTGAACACGATAAGGATATGATTGCAGAAGCCGACTATGTAATAGATATTGGCCCCGGAGCCGGAATACACGGAGGAAAAATTGTTGCTTCTGATATCCCAAAAAATTTATTGAAAAATAATTCTGTTACCTCTCAGTACATAACCGGTAAAAAAGAAATTTCTGTACCTAAACAAAGAAGAAAAGGAAACGGAAAAAAAATTACTTTAAAAGGTGCCACCGGAAATAATTTAAAAAATGTTTCCGTTGATTTACCTTTAGGTTGTTTCATTGGTGTAACCGGAGTTTCGGGCAGTGGAAAATCGACTTTAATAAACGAAACTCTCTATCCTATTCTCAGCCATTACTTTTATAAATCAGAAACAAAACCACTTCCGTATAAATCTGTACAAGGGCTTGAGCATGTTGATAAAGTAATTGAAATTGACCAATCACCCATTGGCAGAACACCAAGAAGTAATCCGGCAACCTATACAAAAGTTTTTGATGATATACGCAACCTCTATGCATCCACTCCCGAAGCAAATATACGTGGATACAAACCGGGGCGTTTTTCGTTTAACGTAAAAGGAGGCCGCTGCGAAACATGCGGAGGCGCGGGGATGAAAACCATTGAAATGAATTTTTTACCCGATGTATATGTGCTGTGCGATGAATGCCAGGGTAAAAGATACAACCGCGAAACTTTAGAGGTGCGTTACAAAGGCAAATCAATTAATGATGTGCTGAATATGACGATTGACCAGGCTGTTGAATTTTTTGAACATATCCCGTACATATACCAACGCATAAAAACTTTGCATGATGTGGGCCTGGGCTATATTACTCTCGGGCAACAGGCAACAACACTCAGCGGTGGCGAAGCACAGCGCGTTAAACTTGCAACCGAATTAAGCAAAAAAGATACGGGGAAAACCTTTTATATTTTAGATGAGCCCACAACCGGCTTACACTTTGAAGACATCCGTATTTTGTTGGAAGTATTAAACCGTTTGGTTGATAACGGAAATACCGTTTTGGTTATTGAACATAATTTAGATATCATTAAAATGGCCGATTACATTATAGATATCGGCCCGGAAGGCGGCGCGCGCGGAGGGCAAATACTCTGCACCGGAACACCGGAAGAAATTGTGAAAAACAAAGAGAGTTATACCGCTGCATTTTTAAAGAAAGAATTAGTATCTTTAAGTACTAAGTCCTGAGCTTATGAAGACGCTTATCCTCGTTCGCCACGCAAAATCAGATTGGGGAAATGATACTATTACCGATTTGTTTCGCCCGCTTAACACCCGCGGTTACTCCGACGCGCAGATTTTAGCCAAACAGTTAGCGCAAAAAATTTCTCCACCGCAACTATGGCTTACAAGCCCTGCCATACGCGCCTACTCTACCGGCCTTTTATTTGCCGAAGCATTTAATTACGATACCGAAAAACTGGTTATCAATAAAAAAATATACGAGGCCGGTGTTAAAACACTTCAGAGCATTGTTACAACAGTTATTACTGATAATATTGAAACCGCCTTTATGTTCGGCCACAATCCGGGATTCACAAAATTTTTCAATCAATTTTCCGACGCGTTTGCGGATAATATTCCAACCTGCGGAGTAATTTCTTTAAGCAATGATGTTTTAAGCTGGAAAGATTTTTTAAATACAAAAATCAAAAACGATTTCTATCTTTACCCGAAAGAGTTCAGATAACCCGCCATAAATGAAGAAAAAGAATTTACCCTATATAAATCGCGAGGTTGCCTGGCTTTCATTTAACGAACGCGTACTGCAGGAAGCTGCCGATTCCACAACTCCCCTGCTGGAAAGAATAAAATTTTTAGCTATTTATTCCAATAACAGGGATGAGTTTTACCGGGTTCGTGTAGCAACCGTTAAACGCATGCTCCCATTGGGAAAACGTGCAATTCCCCTAATTGGTGCCAACCCCAATGATGTACTGGATACTATTTTAAAACGCGTGCTTGAGCAACAAAAGCGTTTTGAAGAAATTTACCAGGAATTACTGAAAGAGCTGAAACACCAGAAAGTTTTTATGGTCAACGAAAAAGAACTGGATGAAAAACAACAACTTTTGGTGCGCGATTTTTTTCACGAAAGGGTAATCTCCAATATTTTTCCTATTCTGTTGGACGAAACCAAACATTTTCCATCACTGCGCGATAAATCCAGTTATCTTTTTATTCGGCTTCAAAACAAAATAACTCTTAAAACCAGTTATGCGCTTATTGAAGTACCTACCAAAACTATGTCGCGGTTTTTCGCTTTACCTACTGTTTTCGAAAAACATTACATTATTTTACTTGATGACATAATTCGTTTTTGCGCCGACGAAATTTTTTCAGTACTCGGTATGAAAGCACTTGACTCTTACAATATCAAACTTACCCGTGACGCGGAGCTGGAAATTGATAATGATGTTTCGCATAACATAGTAGATAAAATTTCAAAAGGCTTAAAGAAACGTAAAAAAGGTTTGCCTGTGCGTTTGGTGTTTGATGAATCTATGCCCGAAGACATGAAAGCTTTCTTGATTAAGAAAATTAACTTAACCAAACAAGACGCGCCTATACCCGGCGGACGCTATCACAATTTTAAAGATTTCATTGATTTTCCGGATGTGGGCCGTAAAGACCTGCAATACAAAAAAACAAAACCTATCGAGCATAAGCTCTTGTCCAATTACAAAACCAGCTCACTGCAATCTATACGCAACCAGGATATTTTATTGGTATTTCCTTATCACCCCTTCGATCATATCATCGGTATTTTGCGTGAGGCCTCTATGGACCCGCTTGTAGAAGATATAAAAATTACCATTTACCGCCTTGCCGATTCTTCTAAAATTGCCAATGCGTTAATAAACGCATTAAAGAACGGAAAAAAAGTTACTATGGTAGTTGAATTGCAGGCGCGGTTTGACGAAGAAAATAATTTATACTGGGCAAACAAATTGCAGGAAGAAGGCGCTACCATTATTTATGGAGTACCTAAATTAAAAGTGCACTCTAAATTATTTTTAATTACCGCAAAGGAAAAAGGAAAATTAGTGCAATACGCACATATTGGCACCGGAAATTTTAATGAAAAGACTGCTAAAATTTATACAGATGTAAGTTTACTTACCTGCGACAAGAAAATTTGCAAGGAAGTAAGCAAGGTTTTTGAATTTTTCAGTGATAATTTTAAAGTAGGCCATTACAAACAGTTGGCTGTTGCCCCCTTTAACATGCGCAGCACTTTTGTTAAATTGATTAGCAAAGAAATTGCCAACGCGCAGACCGGAAAAAATGCCTGGATTATTTTAAAAGTAAATAACCTGGTTGACCGCGACATTATTAATAAACTTTATCAGGCCTCGCAGGCAGGTGTAAAAATAAAATTGATTATACGCGGCATTTGTTCATTGATATGCGGCGTAAAAGATGTAAGTGAGAACATTGAGGGCGTTAGTATTGTAGATAAATACCTTGAGCATATGCGTATTTTCGCTTTTGCCAACAATGGAGAAGAAAAATATTATCTCTCTTCGGCCGACTGGATGACGCGTAACCTTGACCACCGTTGCGAAGTGGCTGTGCATGTAAAAGATAAAAATGTTCAAAAAATTCTGAAAACCATACTGGAAATACAGCTCTCAGGTAACACAAAAGCGCGAATTTTGGATCAAACACTTTCTAACAAGTATAAGAAACCAAGAGCAGGTGACGCACATATACGCGCGCAGGACGAGGTTTATAATTATTTACTGGATGCAAACAAGCAAATCACTCCGCTTAAACACGCCGTTACTGATTAATATATGATTTTTGCTGCTATCGACATTGGTTCTAACGCTGTACGCCTCCTTATAGACCACGTATTTGAAACAAAAGACAAACCCTATTTTGACAAAGAAGAATTAATACGAATGCCTATTCGCCTGGGCGAAGACACTTTTTTACACGGCGAAATCAGTAAAATTAAAATTGAAAAACTTACAGCAACAATGCGTGGCTTCAGCGAGCTCATGAAAGTGTATGATATTACCGCTTACCGCGCCTGCGCAACATCAGCCATGCGTGATGCCAAAAACGGTAAAGAAGTAATTGAGCGCGTAAAAAAAGAAAGTGGTATTTCTATAGAAATTATTGACGGAAAAACAGAGGCTGCCACTATTTTCTCTAATCACGTGGAAGATTTGCTTGACCCCGATAAAAATTATTTATACATTGACGTAGGCGGAGGAAGTACCGAGCTTACCTTACTCAGCAATAAAAAAGTTGTGGCACAGAAAAGTTTTAACGTAGGTACGCTGCGCATGCTATTTAATAAAATTGACAAAGACGAGTGGGATGCCTATAAGCTATGGGTTAGAAAAAATACCATTGGCGTAAAGCCTTTACATGGAATCGGCTCGGGTGGAAATATAAATAAGCTCTTTAAAATGGGCGGCAAAAAAGAAAACAAACATCTCAGTTACGACAAATTAAAATCCATGCACGATATGCTTAGTTCTTACACCTTCGAAGAACGCATTACTGTTTTAGGCCTTAAGCCTGATCGTGCGGATGTAATTATACCCGCTTCTAAAATATTTTTAAGCGCCATGAAACATGCAGAGATAGAAAGAATATTTGTCCCGCAAATAGGCCTCTCGGATGGAATTATACACCAACTTTACGAGGAACATAAAAGGAAGAAAAAGTAAGGCCAATAATTAATATACCTGTATTAAAATCAAAATATTATAAATTGATTTTTTTAGATATCAACTTCTGATTTTTTTCGAACTATTTATGCAAAAGTATTTGTTTTGAAATATAATTCCTGCCCGTGTTTATTCTGAATAAATAAATACCCTCGCTCAAGTCAGATAAATTAATCACTTTTTTACAACCGGAATCACAGGAAGAGATTTGTTCTTTATAAACCTCCTGGCCAATAGAGTTCACTACCTCAACTAGTACAAAAGCATTTGCACTATTTAACTCTAAAGTTACTAATCCCATTGAAGGATTGGGAAACAAATTCAACTGCACTCCGTCATTAACAGCAATTCCGGTAGAGTTCACCGTAACACTTGCCGACGTAGCCGAACATCCGGAAGAATTTGTTACCACTACATAATATGTACCGTTTTGTACAGCAGTATACGTTTGCGCGGTCGAACCATTGATTGCCGTTCCGTTATAATACCATTGATTGCCAGTAGCCGAACTTGAAGTAAGCACATTTCCACTCACCGTGATTGTTGGAGTAGAAGGATTGACATTAACCATAACTGTAGATGTAGCGCTGTTGTTGCATCCATTCATATCAGTTCCATTAACCGTATAAACAGTGTTAGAAGTTGGAGTTACACTAATAGAACTACTGGTAGCACCAGTATTCCATGTATACGTATTTGCCCCACCGGCCGTTATTATAGTCGGCTGCCCTGCGCATACCGTTGATGAACTGGCAGTGATCACCGGTAAGGCATTCACAGTAACAGTTGAAGTTGATGTTTTAGTACAACCTGCTGTGTTGGTTCCTGTCACTGTATAAACAGTGGTAGTACCTGGCGCTACGCTCACAGTACTTGTGTTAGCCCCGGTACTCCAACTGTATGTTGATGCGCCACTTGCTGTTAAAATTGCAGAGCTTCCGGTACAAACACTCGCCGAAGAGACGGTAACTACCGGTAAGGCATTCACAGTAACAGTTGAAGTCGATGTTTTAGTACAACCTGCTGTGTTGGTTCCTGTCACTGTATAAACAGTGGTAGTGCTTGGTGTCACGCTCAAAGTACTTGTGTTAGTTCCTGTACTCCAACTGTATGTTGATGCGCCACTTGCTGTTAAAATTGCAGAGCTTCCGGTACAAACACTCGCCGAAGAGACGGTAACTACCGGTAAGGCATTCACAGTAACAGTTGAAGTTGATGTTTTAGTACAACCTGCTGTACTCGTTCCAGTCACTGTATAAACAGTGGTAACACTCGGTGTAACACTCACGGTGCTTGTATTAGCTCCGGTACTCCAACTGTATGTTGATGCGCCACTCGCTGTTAAAGCAGTTGAGCTTCCCGCACAAACACTGGCTGAAGATGCAGTAACTACAGGTAATGCATTCACAGTAACAGTCTTTGTCAATTGAGTACTACTTCCTGATCCGTTTGTAGCTGTGAGAGCTATTGAATAAGTTCCTGCCACACTATATGTTACTGTAGGATTTTGTAATGCGGACGTTGCAGGCGTTCCTCCTGTCATAGTCCAGCTCCAGGAAGTTGGAGTATTTGTAGATTGATCCGTAAATGTTAAAGCTTGTCCAACACAAACCGATGGCGATGAAACGCTAAAAGCAGCAACCGGAGCCGAACCGATAGCAGTAAAATCAAGGTTAATGTTATCCAGATAGACATTATTACCCCAGCCACTTACTGATTCAAATTTAAATTTAACACTGGCTGTACCTGCATAGGCAGATAAACTAACACTATCCTTTCTCCATTGCGTTGAAGTGGGGGTGAAAGCTGAGGATGTTGCCGGCGCGGTAGAAAGACCTGCTCCGCCTTTGTTATAAATTTTATTCCATGTTGTCCCGCAATCCGTACTGATAAATATATTTAAAGAATCAATTGTTGTATTATATTGTGCATAGGCCACGTCAAATTTTAATTTTATTGTGCTATTTGCATTTGAGAAACTGACAGCCGGTGAAATCATATCATCTTTTTGTCCGGCAACAGTTGTGGTACCAGAATAGTTATCCATTTTAGCGCAAGCAGTACTTGTACCAAATCCGCTCGCCGTAGTAACGCGGCTCCACCTATTGGTTGTATTTACCGGAGTATAACTCCAACCGGCGGGCACAAAAGTAGTACCCTCAAATCCTTCTGTAAAAGGTAAGGCCTGGCCTGTTGAATTTGTAATTGTAAACACACTGGTCTGACTATTGTTTGAAGCATTTTGATCAGTTCCTCCATTAGGGCTTGCAGAAGTGGCAACATACGTATGTGTAGCCGCAGTTAAACCATTAAGCGCGGGTAAAGTTATTGTAGCAGTTGCCGAAGAAACCAAACTACCGGTCCACGTATAAGTAGTTGCCGCAGCACCATCAAGCGAAAAATTAATTAGGCATGACGTAAGCGTTGTACTTCCATAATTTGTCAGAATAACCTGTGGCGTAACGTTGTTTATACAAGTTGTAGAACCGTTTGCAGGTTTAATTATGTTTTGAATTCCGGCATCAAGTAAAACCGGAGAATTACAAACGGTTGATAGCACAATCTGTGTCCGGTAAGTTCCTGTTTGCATCGCAGTTTGTATACGTGTTGTTTGATCATTTGTAAACATGTACATACATGCATCATCGGAATAGTCCATGAAATCCATCGTCATCTCGCCGGTTGTATTTCCGGAACACACGCCCTGATTGTGCGGAAAAGCCGGGCATCCGAAATTTGCCTGTTGGGCAGGAGGAGTATCATTGCAATAATCTGTCAAACAAGTACCATCACCCCATACGTGTCGCAACCCCAGCCAATGGCCCACTTCGTGCGTTACTGTGCGGCCGAGATTATACGGAGCAGCAACATTTCCGGTATTTCCGAAAGAAGTTGTTAAAATCACAACCCCACTGGTGGAAGCGGTTTCTACACCGCTTAAACCTGTTAATGAAGTGCCTGCAGGAAAAGTAGCGTATCCCAATAATCCGCTGCCGCTCATATCAGCTACCCAAATATTTAAATATTTATTGGGATCCCATATAGAGGCCGGTTTTATAGTCCCGTCAAAATATGTCTGCACAGCACCTGAAGATGTAAATGAAGAGGGGTCCGTCCATCCTTTGGCTTGCCAGTCAACTCTGTCGATACCTGGCTCTGCCATGGTATTGCCGTTGTTGTCAATTTTAGCTAAACAAAATTGTATACCGGTATTTGCAATGTTGGCGGTAAAAGTTGAAGGGCAGGAACTAATATTTACACCTGTAGCTGAATAATCCTGATTAAGAACGGTAAGCTGAGAATTTACCTGTGCCTGACTTATGTTCATTCCTGAACCAACCGCCTCCGAAGTGTTATGCAAAACGTGCACCACCATGGGAATGGTGTAATTTGTAAGCTGAACTGTTGACTGTGTTCTATTTCCGTAATTTTTCTGAATGTATTCTTGTACCCGCTGATTAAACCAAGCATCCCATGCAGGATCGGGTGTTGGGGTACCGCAGTTACGCACCGGCGGAACAGTTGATATACTCTTCTGGCTAAAGCAAGGAAGGCTAACCATTAAGGTAAGGATAAGGGCAAGGTTTAATGTTTTCATATCACAAATTCTTTATACGTGCAAAAATGTACATTTTCCTTTTTCAGAATTGCGCTTTAGTACAGATGGTAATTATTACTTATGAATAGTTAAAAAACAACTTGTTTAACAATTTTTATCCTGTAATGAAATAATGTATTTGTTACATATCTGAAGGAAACAAAAAAATTCCCTTATCAAAGGAATTTATTGAAAAGGTATTAAGAGTTTATGCAAGAATTAATTTTCTTCTTTTTTTCTGTTAACCTCTTTAATAAATTTTACCAATCCCGCCATATAAGTTTGCTGATCGTCGTACAAACTCATGTGGCTGCCATTGGCACAATATAAATAAGTCCCGTTTTGTACCTGTGTACTCATCCATTGCATGTGCGCGGGGTCCATGGTGTCGTATTTTGCGCCAATGGTGAGAGTAGGAACTTTCAGTTCTTTTAATCTGGCCTTTACGTCCCAGTAGGTAAGACTACCTGCAATCCCGAATTCGCTGGGCCCCTGCATAGTTACATATAATGAATTATTTAATTTGCTCATAGAACGATTAATTGGCTCAGGCCATTGAGCAAGCGGGATTCTGCAAATGTGTTCGGCGTAGTAGTTCCTCATCAACAACTCCATATACTTCGGATTTGCAAAATTTTTTTTGGCTTCCAGTTTTCTGATAGTATCTAAAACTTGCGGGCTCATTTGCTTTGCCAAAACTTCATTGGCGTATTTTCCGTAATCAGGACAAGAGCACATCATGTTAGAAATTATCAAACCCTTTAAATTGTTCTGGTATTTAAGTGCATATTGCATCGCTAAAATCCCTCCCCACGAATGGCCTAATAAATAAAAATTATCATTCGCTAAATTTAATGCCTTACGTACCTGCTCCACCTCCTCCATATAACGTGTCAAATCCCACATCGAAGTATCTTTCGGGTTATCCGAGTTACCGCAACCTAACTGGTCATAATAAATAAATTCAATTCCTTCGGCCGGCAAAAAACTTTCGAAACACTCAAAATATTCATGTGTTAATCCCGGGCCGCCATTAAGCAATAACAATTTTATTTTGGGATTATTACCGATGCGTTTGGTCCATACATTAAATTTTCCCTTCGGAGTTTCAATAGTAATGGTTTTAATTCCGCCCGTTTTAACTCCGGATTCCTGGTTGGTAAAATAAGTTTCTGAAATAGCAACAGGATTGTTTCGTGTTTCCGGAGAAGAGCAGGAAAACTGCAATAGAAGAAATACAAATGGAATAATTTTTTTCATGTTTACGAGATGCTGTATTTCTCCTTCTCTTTTTGAAGAAGGTTGGGGTAAGGCTTTAGTTATCGCGCTTCTGCAAAAACCCGGTTACAGCAGGCACTAATTCTTTTTGCGATTTACTTCCTACAAATACACCAATATGGCCGCCTTTAAAGCTAATGGTTTCCGTATCTTTGCTGCCGGTAAGTTTGCATAATGGCTCACTCGCTGCAGGAGGAACTAAATGATCTTCGGTAGCGTAAACGTTGAGTAAAGGACAGGTAATATTTTTCATATTCACTTTTTTGCCGCCAACCACTAATTCGTTTTTTACCAATAAATTTTTCTGGTACAAATCCTTCATAAATTGCCTGAAACATTCTCCTGCCTGATTAGGGCTGTCTGCAATCCATTTTTCCATACGCAAAAAGTTTTCCAGCTTTTCTTTGTTGTCAAGCATGCTAATCATAGCCTGGTGCTTTTGCAATTTCATCATCGGTTTTAATTGGGCAAAGCCTTCATTTAAAAATTCGCCGGGAATTAATCCATTATAACCTTCAACAATTTTATCAAAGTCCATATCCTTGCTCCAACGGAACAAAAGCGCATCATTTGTTTCAAAATCAACAGGGGTAACTTGGGTAACTAAATTTTTTATTTTATTCTGGTGCAAAGCCGTATAAATAACACTCAACGTTCCACCCTGGCAAATACTGATAATATTTACTTTGTCGGTACGGTTGCGTTTACGTATCACATCAACACAATTATTTATGTAACCGTTAACGTAATCATCAATACTCAAAAATTTATCGGTGTGCGATGGGTATCCCCAATCAATTAAATACACGTCAAAACCATTGGCCAGCATGCTTTTTACATAACTGCGGTCGGGCTGCAAATCCAGCATCTTATACGTATTTACCAATGCATATATAATAATGATGGGCGTTTTTTGTGTGGCCGGCGTTCCTCGGTCGTATTGATAAAGCTTCAGTTTATCCTCTGCATAAACTTCGGTTTTAGGCGATGTGGCTATTTCCACATCATCAATACTTTTAAGGGTATCGTAGCTTTTCAGTAATTTCTGGTTGGCTTCGTTTATTTCGCTTAAAATCTTTTCCATACGAATACATTTTTTCACCGCAAAGGCACAAAGGCGCGGAGAATTTGTTTTTTAAATATACTATTTTTTCTCATTACATACTTTAATATAAGCCCAAAATTTATTGCGCCAATTAAACTTTGCGTCTTAGCACCCTGGCGGTAAATTAAAACAAAAAGGGCTGCTCATATTAAAAAGCAGCCCTTCTTTGTATTTTTAAAGAATTACTTCTTTTTTGCTTTAGCGGCTTTATCATCATCAAAAGACAAACTTGCAGCGCCCTGTACCGCTAAACGCGTTTCAAGAGCTTTAACCTGTTTCTTTAAATCATGAATAGTCTGGTATAACTCATCTACTTCGCTGCGGAAAACCACAGGGTACACGTTAAATACATTTTCAAATTGCTTTTCAAAATGTTTTTTAACATCCATAGAAACGTTGATTAACTCACCTTTTACTTTCGAGAAATCTTCTGAAGCAAAAAGATCCGTAAACAAACTTTCGTTGGTTTTTACCCACTCGTTATAAAACTCGTTAAAGCTTTGGCCTTTTAATTCTTCCGGCGAAAGTTTTTCAAATTTCTCCAATGCTTTTTTAGAGGTTGTTTCAACCGCTTTTTGCGTTGTGTTATATAAGTGGAACTGCAACTCGGCCTGTTTTACAGAGAACTCGGCAATTTTATCCAACAATACAATGTTTTCTTCAATCGCTTCCTTTTCTTTACCGGCACCGGCTAATTTAAGCACGGGCTCAAACGATTTTGCAAATACGTTATTAGCGTTTTTATACATCTCGCTTAATTTACCAAAATCGCCGCCTACTAACTGAGGATACTCGTTGGCGATATTTTTAAACGCCGCTGTGTACTCTTTAGATAAATTATTCTGGTTAGAAAAGAAATCCTGAATTTTTTTGATAGAAGCGTCAAACACATCTTTCATATTTGAAGTATGAAAAAACGAATTGAATAACTGCTCGGTAATTTGTTTGTAAGCATCAGGCTGGTACATTTTCTTTAAAGTATCTGCATTAAAATTACCTCCTTTGAATGATTCAAACATCGGCTGCCAGAACTCCTGTAATTTTAAATATGACTGAGTTCCTTCAAAAAAGTTTTTAAAAGAATCTTTATTCACACCGTTAGGCATGCTTTTAGCAAATGTATCGTAAGTAGAATTTAAAGCTCCCATCCAGTTGTTATAGATGTTAGTCCATGCCTGGTTAGCCTGGCTGAAATTTGCCGCGTAATCGGCAGGGTTTTTACCAAAATTAGCAAAGCTGGTTTGCAGGCTTTGGTTAAAATCAGTCATTTTCTTTACTTGCTCTAATTGCTGGTTATACCAGTTTTTAAAGAACTCTTCGGGTTTAGCGCCATCGCCGTTTTTGGCAAAATTAGCTTGCACGCCACTGAATAAGTTCATTTGTTTGTCTAACCACTCTTTGTAAATAGACTGGCCTTCGGTAGGAATGCTTCCGCTTGTAAAGGCAGATTGGAATTTTTTAGTAGAATCTACCCAGTTGTTAACAGCTTGGGTTTGTGCTTCAATAAGGTTCTCGAAAATTGGATTGGTCTTCATTTTTTTGTGTTTTGTCGTTTTTAATTTGAGCTGCAAAGGTCGTACTTTTTTCGCATACAAGTCAAGGAAAATCTGTAAAAATATCAATTTTTTAAGAGTTTGGTAATATTGCCCCGCTCTAAAGGGGTTTAGCCCTTTTATTTTGGGTTTCGGGCGGTAATTTTAACAGCGTTTTGGGCGTTCCGGCTCTGCGGATATTTAAATTCTCTTTAAAATCCGGGTTCGCCGTCGCGCTTTACGCTACAAGTCCTCCTGTATCCGCAAGCTACAGGCGGCTACAGTCCGGGCTTTCCGCTTCAATCGCTAACGTATAATACAGCTATTAATCATCCCGAAAACTCAAAAATTTGTACATTCGCCGGGCAATTGTTGAGTCAGGGAATTGGAAAATTATTGATTTACTTATCCAATTAGCCATTCAACAAATCAATAACTAAATAAATCAATAACTCAACAAATGAGCGAAGGAAGGCAGATAATTTTCAGTATGGTGAATGTGAGTAAAATCCATCCGCCGCAAAAACAGGTTTTAAAAGATATTTACCTCTCGTTTTATTACGGCGCAAAAATCGGCGTACTCGGTTTAAACGGCTCGGGTAAATCAACTTTAATGCGCATTATTGCCGGGGTTGATAAAGATTATATTGGTGAAATTGCTTTTTCGCCGGGGTACTCGGTTGGCATGTTGGAACAAGAACCACATCTCGACGAAAATAAGACCTGCATTGAAGTGGTGCGCGAAGGCGTTGAAAAATTTACTTCTATTTTAAAAGAATACGAAGAGGTAAACAACAAGTTTGCCGAAGAGATGACACCTGAGGAAATGGAAAAACTCATTAACCGCCAGGCTGCCTTGCAAGATGAAATTGACAAGAATGACCTGTGGAACTTAGATAACCGCCTGGAGCAGGCAATGGATGCCTTACGTTGCCCTGAAAGTGATACTCTTGTTAAAGTATTATCGGGTGGTGAGCGCCGCCGCATTGCGCTTTGCCGTTTACTTTTACAAGAGCCCGATATTTTATTATTAGACGAGCCTACAAACCACTTAGATGCCGAGAGCGTTGACTGGTTAGAGCAGCACTTAAAAAATTATAAAGGAACTATTATTGCCGTAACGCACGACCGTTATTTCTTAGACAATGTTGCAGGATGGATTTTAGAACTTGACCGCGGAGAAGGAATTCCCTGGAAAGGAAATTACTCATCGTGGTTAGAACAAAAAGGAGCGCGTTTAAAAGCGGAAGAAAAAACCGAAAGCAAACGCCAGAAAACTTTAGCCCGCGAGTTAGAGTGGGTGCGACAGGGAGTGAAAGGCCGCGGAGTAAAACAAAAAGCGCGTTTGGCCAATTACGAAAAAATGTTGGGCGAAGATGTTAAAGAGAAAGAAGAGAAGCTGGAAATTTTTATTCCTAACGGCCCGCGCCTGGGAAATGAAGTTATTGAAGCGATAGATATTTCAAAAGGTTTCGGCGACAGGTTGCTATACGAACATCTCTCGTTTAAATTACCTCCTGCTGGAATTGTAGGAATTATTGGCCCGAACGGCGCCGGTAAAACCACTTTGTTCCGCATGATTATGGGACAGGAAAAATCTAACACTGGAGATTTTAAAGTCGGTCCTACTGTTAAGATTGCTTACGTTGACCAAACACACGCGGCTATTGACCCTAACAAAACCGTGTATGATGTTTTGAGTGGCGGCTTGGATAATTTAATGTTCGGCGGTAAGCCAATGAATTCACGTGCTTACATTTCAAAATTTAACTTCAGTGGTTCCGACCAGGGAAAAAAATGTTCAGTGCTTTCGGGTGGAGAAAGAAATCGTTTGCACTTAGCATTAGCTTTAAAAGAAGAGGGAAACGTTTTATTATTAGACGAGCCTACTAATGATTTGGATGTAAACACGCTTCGCGCCTTAGAAGAAGGTTTGAATGATTTTGCGGGTTGCGCGGTAATCATCAGTCACGATCGCTGGTTTTTAGACCGTGTTTGTACGCACATACTTGCTTTTGAAGGCGATAGTCAGACTTATTGGTTTGAAGGCGGATATAGCGAGTACGAAGAAAACAAGAAAAAACGTTTGGGTAATGTTGAACCTAAACGGGTAAGATATAAGAAATTAACTGTGTAATTAAACTATCAGACACAATATTTGTCTAAATGATATAAAAGAATCCATTATGCTAAAACAAACAACAACTCTCTTTTCATTTTTATTTTTTACTGCTTTTTGCTTTGCGCAAACACTTCCCGCCGACCATGATGCAAAAGCAAAAATCATTTTAGATGATGTAAGTAAAACTACCAAGGCGTACAAAACTATTACTGCCGAGTACGAACAAATTATTTTAAACAAAGAAAAAAAACAGGTAGATAAGCAGGAAGGGAAAATTCAGGTTAAAGGAAATAAATTTAAATTAGAAATTCCAGGTAATACTATTGTCTGCGATGGTAAAACTGTTTGGACACATAATAAAGACGCGCAGGAAGTAAGCATTAAAAATTTTGAGCCCAATGCCGAAGAAGGTTTAGATCCCACCAAAATTTTTACCCTTTACGAAACGGGTTATAAATACAAATACGAAAAAGAAGAAAAAATAAACGGAGTAACATATCATGTTATTAGTCTTTATCCCACGGTTAAACCTGAAAAGAAAAAATTTCATACAATCAAATTATTTATTGACAAAAACAAAAAACAGGTTTGCGAGATTAAAATGCTTATGAAAGACGGCGGCACACAAACCTATACCATCAAAAGCATGAAGTCCAACGAGAATCTGGCCGACGCTGTTTTTGTGTTTGATACAAAGGGTTTTAAACCCGAGCAGATTGTAGACGAGAGGGACGGAAAGTAAAATCAAAAATTTTAACCGAATTCAAATTAAGTTATTTATTGCTTTTTTTGTAACTTTGTGTTATGACAAACGCGCTTAAAAAAGTATTTTCTAAATTAGATAAACTGCCGGTAGCTCAGCAGAATGCTATTGCCAGTTTACTCAGCGAAGAATTAACCTGGCAAAAATCTTTTGAAAACTCTCAGGATGAGCTTTTATTACTTGCTTCTGAAGCGGTAGTTGAGTATAAAAAAGGCAAAACCCAAGCGTTGAACCTTAAATGAAATCTGTAACAACTGTTCGTTTTAGAAAAGCTTTTAGTGTGCTTCCTTCTCATGTGAAAGATTTAACACGTAAGGCTTTTAAAAGGTGGAAAGAAAATTCGGCTCATCCAAGCTTACAATTCAAACAGATTCATAAAACTCAACCAGTTTATTCTGTAAGAATAAGTCTTTCCTGGCGTGCTTTAAGTGTTAAACAAGGAAATGCAATGGTTTGGTTCTGGGTTGGTTCTCATGCAGAATATGATAAATTAATTGCTTCATTATAAAGATTTGAAAAAACTCGGACTTATAGGCTATCCCTTATCGCATTCTTTTTCAAAAAAATACTTCAAAGAAAAGTTTCTGAAAGAAAATATTACGGGATACAGTTACGATACTTTTCCTCTGGAAACTATTTCTGAGTTTAAAGAATTCCTGAAAAAAGAAAAAGACCTGCTTGGCTTAAGCGTTACTATTCCATATAAGGAAACTGTAATTCCGTTTTTGGATGAGTTGGATGAAACCGCCGAAGAAATCGGCGCGGTTAACTGTATTAAATTTACTAACGGAAAATTAATCGGCTACAATACGGATGCTTTCGGATTTAAACAATCTCTGCGCCCGTTCTTAGATACCAATCACACCAAAGCTTTAATATTCGGAACGGGCGGCGCATCAAAAGCGGTTGCTTATGTTTTAAGAAATTCAGGGATTACCTTTTGGTTTGTGAGCCGAACAAAAAATAATTTCGGAAATACATTGATGTATGAAGAACTTACTGAGGATGTTATTTCAGCCTGCAAGCTGCTTGTTAATTGTACACCCGTGGGTATGTCGCCCAACGATGATAAATTTTTACCTCTTCCCTATTCTTCCTTAACACCTCAGCATTTAGTTTATGATTTAATTTATAATCCTGCCGAGACTTTGTTTCTTAAAAAAGCCAAAGAGCAGGGTGCGCTTGTTTCTAACGGGTATAACATGCTTGTTTTTCAGGCGGAAGAAGCCTGGAGAATCTGGAATAAATAATAAACGCAAGTCACAGATTAGACGGATTACACAGATTAATTTGTGCAAAGTATAAACTGAAAAAAAATACTTATTAATAAAGGTTTATTTATCGGCCCAACCTTTTTTCATCTGATCTTCGAGCGTTTCAATCAGTAAATCTTTGTTTTTTACTTCCGAGCTGAGTTTTTTTAAATCCTCGCGTAGTTTTGTAATTTCTGATTTATATTTTATCTCCTGATCGCTCCATATATTTACATCGTAGTATTTTTCCTTTTCCTCCATGTACTGAGCCATTTGTTTGGGGTCTCTGAAAAAGCTGTAAAGAGGTATACGGAGTTCTTTTGAAATTAACTCAAGTGTGCGGACTTCAAGAGTTTTTGTTTCCAAAGCATGATCAAGCTGTTCTTCATTTAAATTTAAATGTTCAGCTAATTCTTTATAAGAATACTTTTGCTTCTCAAGAAGTTCGACTATCTTCTTTTTAAGGTTCATTCTTATTTCTTTCTGTAAAGTTAGCATTTTCGGGTTTAAAAGGCAAATCTGTTAATTTATGGTTGATTTAAAAGTTTTAAGGAACTCATCATATTTTACTTTACCGTAAGTACCTGAGCCAATGAATTTAATGATTGGTTCAAACTGTTGCGGAGTTTGATAACCCTTTACAATATCAATGCGCTGTATTTTATCGTTCAAAAAAACAAACGAAGGATAAGAAAGTTTGTTGTCTAAAATGGAAGCTGCAAACTGGTGTACCGCGCGCGGGGTTCCTTTAGGAGAGGGGTTAATAAAAACCAGGGGCTGCTTTTTAACCTGCACCTTGATTACTTTACCGTTTTTATCTTTTAAGGTATCAGGTACATTAATAGTAAACTTAAGCGTGTCAAAATTTTCCGCATCAAACTTAACCGCATAGTAATGCTCGTTAATGTATTTTGCAATAACAGGGTTCTGAAAAGTATTTTTGCTCATCATTTTGCAAGGGCCACACCATTGGGTATATACATCTACAATAATATGCTTCGGTTTTTTCTGCGCCAGTTCAACGGCTTTATCAAAACTAATCCAGTTAATAGCTTCCTTCTCTTTCTCCTGCGAAAATCCGGAAAAAGAAAAAAGCAATGCCATGATGAACGACACTGCTTTTATTTTATTTTTTATTCTCATCTGTAACTTACATTTCGTGAGAGGTTAAAAGAAAATTATTTATTTTCTGTTTCTGCTGTTTCAGGTTTTGGTAATAGCACTTTGCGCGACAATTTAAATTTGCCGGTTTTAGGGTCGTTACCAATGTATTTTACCTGGATGATTTGGCCTTCTTTTAAAACACCTTCTAAAGAATCAAGCCTGCGCCATTCAACTTCAGAGATGTGCAATAACCCGTCTTTACCCGGTAAGAACTCAACAAAAGCTCCGTAGGGCATGATGGTTTTTACTTTTGCTTCGTAAATCTCACCTACTTCAGGAACAGCAACAATGCCTTTAATACGGGTAAGTGCTGCTTTTGCATCTTCATCATTATCACCAAAAATTTCAACCAAACCTTTTCCGTTAATTTCGGTAATGGTAATAGTTGTGTTTGTGGCTTTCTGAATCTCCTGAATTACTTTTCCGCCCGGCCCGATTACAGCGCCAATGAAATCCTGAGGGATTTCGATTTGCAATAATCTCGGAGCGTGTGGTTTGTAATCCGTATTAGGCGCAGCAAGTGTTTTACTGATTTCGTTTAAGATATGTAAACGGCCATCTTTTGCCTGGTTTAATGCTTGCGACATTACCTCGTAAGGTAACCCGTTTACTTTTAAATCCATTTGCACGGCAGTGATTCCGTCTTTAGTACCGCACACTTTAAAATCCATATCTCCCAGATGATCTTCATCACCTAAGATGTCGGATAAAATCGCGTAGTTACCTTTATCATCGGTAATCAATCCCATTGCAATACCGGTTACA
>Ga0210400_10001328_pt1 | contig 24691 bp, 5 predicted proteins | sample IncBWH26MmetaG_FD_155456 | JGI IMG/M metagenome (GOLD analysis project Ga0210400, IMG submission 155456) | Forest soil microbial communities from Barre Woods Harvard Forest LTER site, Petersham, Massachusetts, United States - Inc-BW-H-26-M | ecosystem: Environmental > Terrestrial > Soil >...
GACAGGAAAGCCTGGATCGCGTGAACCCGAATTTCTTCGACAACCCCGCGCAGCTCGCGGTGTTCCGCGTGGACTGGCGGTTCCTCAAGGAATGGGATAGCTTGGCGGAGGTGCGAACGCTTTACCTGCCGGATATAACTCAACGGCGCAGCGGCGCGCTGGCCGCGATCTATCGTCGTATTAGCAAGAACCTGAAGGCCGGCGTTGGCTACAACTTCACCAACTTCTCCGACGACCTGACCGATCTGAAGTACAACCACAAAGGCGTATTTCTTAATCTCATCGGGACCATGTGACGCCCGCGTGGCTTCGCTCGGCAGCGGGCTTGCTGGAGTCCAACTTCCGAACAGCAAGCGTTGCGTGAAAGGCGAATAATCAGCTTGCGATTTACCTGCTCCGTCCCTGCCAATAGGTGCCAAAGCTTGCTGAGATAGCGCGCATCCTTTCCTGTACTGCGCCATTACTTCCCAGTGTGTTTCGCTCCCTAGCCTATGCTGCGCCAACGGTTGACGTGCGTGAACTACGCCCCAAACCTGAACCGGCAACGGACAGCTGAAAAAAGGTTCGGATTAGTAATGGGAAGTCGGCTTGTAGGAAGTAATCTCCGCGCTTGGGCGTCGACTTTGGACGGATTACGGGCAACCCAGAAGTAATGTGGCACGTTCCTCGCGGCGATTTTGTGTACAAGTTGTGTACAAGAAGGCGGGTTTGAAAGGCCTGAAAATGGACCTAAGCAACGCAAAATCAACAACAGACTCTTAAGCTACAGGCCCTAAAACCGCGAGTGAACCGCAACAAGTATCGCATTGTACGGTGGTTTAGCGTTTTTCGCAATTGTGAGAAATCTCTGCTTTGGTACAAGACAGCAACTTCTCCGACCCGCTCACCGTACACAGTGTCCGAATCACCCTTGCGTCGGTCGTGGAAACTCTACCTCCCAGGCGGCGTCAAGACGTAGTAGCTAGCAAAAGCGACGTCCGAGAAATCCTCCCCCAAATTGGCCCGACTGGTAATTCCCTTCGATCAATTTATTGTGTATGGAAAGCGTTGGTCAGAATGTTGGCGGACTGCGCGAGTTTGCGGGCAATCAGAAAATTCTTAAGCTACGTGACCAACATACTCGTGAGGCGTATGAAGAAAATAGGCGGCCTGGACCGGCCTCATTAAAACATTCGGTTTTTTGTTGTCCTCAATTCAAACGGATTTCATCACCAGCAAAATGCGGTCGTCTTCGTGGGTTCCGCAGCGTGAGTGTTTGTCCACTTCCGCGAGCACGGCGCGCATGATTTCCTCCGGCGTGCCCGCACGCAGATTGCTCACCAAATCCGCGAGCCGCCTGCGGCTGAATTCGACTCCGACGGCGTCCATGGCTTCCGTAATGCCGTCGGTGCAAGCCACCAGGAGATCACCAGGCTCCAGCTCCACGGTGGCGCATTCGAATTCCACATCCGGAAGAAGGCCCACAATCATTCCGCCGGTCTCGAGCCACTCCATCCGCCCGTCGGCGCGGATCACCGCAGGGGGCACGTGCCCGGCATTCACATAGCGGAGCCTCCGCCCCTCATTCTCGACCAGCGCAAGAAACATGCTCAGGTATTTTGTACTGCGCCCTTGGGCATTTGACGCGCGCGCGCCCATGAGGATTTTTTGATTGATCGTGGCTGGCAGTTGTTCGAGCGGGACAACGTGATCGGTAAGGGCACGCAGCGTGGCCTGTACATTAGCCATCACCAGCGCCGACGCTGCGCCTTTGCCTTCCACGTCCGCGACGACGAGGAGTAGCGCTTCTTTTCCATCCGCATTCACGCAAAGGAAATCGTAATAGTCGCCGCCCACCATCTGAGAAGCACAATGCGATACGGCAATCTTGATTCCCGGCAGAACCGGCGGGGCTTCCGGGAGAAATCCGGCCTGAATCTCGCGCGCCAGCTCCAGGTCGCGCTCCATCTTTTCTTTCTCGATGTGCTCGCGGTGCAGTTGGGCCTTTTCCAGCGCCAGCGCCACGTGGGAGGAAAGCGCGTCAAGGAACGCCTCGTCTTCCTCGTCGAACGATCCGGCCTTATTAAGCAGCTGCAAGACGCCGATGATAGTGCCGGCTTCATTCCGGATGGGCAAGCAAAGCAGTTGCTGCGTTTTGAAGCCCAATTTGCGATCAATGTCAGGTTCGAAACGCGGATCGTCGTAGGCGTTGTCGAGACGCACGGCGGAACCCTCACGTGCCACCCAGCCGGCGATGCCCCGGTCCGCTGGAATGCGGATCACCTGCTCCTCCAGACCCAAGCCGACCAAGGACCATATTTCGCCGCGCTCACGGTCCACGAGAAAAACAGTCCCGCGGGCCGCGCCGGTCTGACGAGTGGCAAGGTTCAAAATGATGTGGATCAACTCACCAAGGTCCAATGTCGAATTCAGCTTTTTCGTGGCCTCAATGATGGTAGAGAGTTGCTTGACTGCGCCTCGGCGTTCCGCCAGCGCCAGCGCGAGTGCCGCGAAGCGGGCGAGCACATCGAGCTGGCTACGCAGTCCGTCCGGCAGCGGTTCAGTGCCGCGAACTTCCAGGACGCGAATGCGAAACTCGTCGCTGCCCAGCGCTTCCGCCCAAAGTGTCGAGTCTTTGGTGCTGTCGCTCGCCATTCCAGTCTTCGTTCTTTCCGGATTCCAGACCGGCAGAATACCTGATTCCGCCCAAACCTCGGCGATCGCGCGGTCCGCGCGCCAGAGGCGAGCGCCAGCGACACCAGGCTGGGCCATGGCCGCCCGCACGACTCGCTCGGCAACCACATTGGCGGGAAAACTGCCTTCAAGCAGGCCCAGCCCCGCGAGCAACTCGGGAAACTCTTCTCTGACTTTCTGACGAACTGGAGCTTCGCTCATACCATGCGGCACTTCGAGGGGGACGCGGCCGCTCCGGTGCGTTAGCCTAGCAGGAGTGGAGTCCTTTGGGAAGAGCATTAAGTGTTCAGACCGAGAGCCATGGCCGCTTGTGTTATTTCTCTTCCGGAGCGTGCATGTAGGGCCGCTGCGTTTTCTACTTCTGGCCGAGTCGGCAGACGGTATCGTACGAGCGGACGACAAGGTCGGTGGTGGTTTCCAATCGCTGCAAAGCGCCTGACGGGAGGGCCGCCTGTTCGACGATGTCCGGGGCCGCGTCCAAGCTACAGGCGACGACGAGGGGTAGAGGCCTATCATTTGTGAGTCATCACGAAGACGCCATCCCAATTCTCGGTCGGCGCCTCGAAAAGGTAATCCTGGCAACGCTTCCAATAGGTTCGTGCGGGACCATCGTCCGGCCAGCGATCTAATACTTCCTGGAACATCTTCTGAGCCTCAAGCCACTCGCGGCGCAAATACCTGGCGCGGGCACGTGCAAAGGCATTCAAGCACTCCTCCTGATCGGCCGTTGCACCTCTGAGGGCTACCAATTCGTGGATGGTTACCGGTTGGAGCTTGCCCTTGACGCGAATCAGGTCGAGCTCCCGTACGAGAAAGCCTGCGTCACGAACTGCCTGAAAGGTGGCGGGTCCGATGATAATGTGAGTGCGGTACTCCTTGTTCAAACCCTCGAGCCGCGAAGAGAGGTTAACGGCATCGCCCATCGCCGTGTAGCCGTAGCGCAGCTGGGATCCCATATTCCCGACTGATGCTGTCCCGGTGTTCAAGCCGATACCAATGTCGAGTAGGGGGCGGCCTTCTGCACGCCACTCTTCTCGAAGCTCGGCTACACGCTGCATCATCACGAGCGCTGCCCGGCAGGCTCTGACAGCATGGTCCTGCTCCTCGAAGGGCGCGCCCCAAAAAGCCATAACCGCATCGCCGATGTATTTGTCGAGCGTGCCTTGCGTATCGAAGATGATTCGAGTCATTTGAGATAGATACTTATTCAGCAGAACTGCCAGATCCTGTGCGTCGAGTGTCTCGGAAATCGCAGTAAAGTTGCGGACGTCGCTGAACATAACTGTGATTTCGGTCTTGCGAGGCTGCACTAATTGTGGGTGCTCGAGCAGTCGACGAATGACCTCGGGACTTAAGTATTGCTGGAAGCTGCCGCGGACTCTGCGCTTTTCTCGCTCCTCGACGACAATACGGTAAAGCGCCACCAGACTCACATTCGCGATCAGCGTGAGCATTGGAATGGTCAGGTTCAGCCACCAGCCCTTCAGGAAAGCTTCGTATACACCACCGAGAAATGGCACAGCCAGGCAAAGGCTGAACCACATGTTTTGCGGTCTGGTAAGCGCCAGCCACAATCCAAGGGGAGCTCCGAAAGCGAATATAAAGGACAGATCCCAGAGGACCTGCCATGCGCCGCGCCGCAAGAAGCCCTGGTTGAGGATATTGTCGATGACGTTGGCATGTATCTCGACTCCGGGAAAATCGACCCCGCCATATGGCGTCGTGCGCATATCACCGATGCCAGTCGCCGAGGCGCCCACCAGCACAATCTTGTCGCGGAAAGTGCCGGGAGGGAATTTACGCAGGATCACGTCCGCAATCGAGTGATATGGGTAGGTATGAACCGGGCCACGATAGTTGATCATGCTGCGGCCAACGGGGTCGGACAAGAGCCGGAGCGGTCCGAACTCGAAATCAACGATCCCGGCCGGGCCGTATCGCAGCGCGGTTTGATCGTTGGACAGGCCAAGGTAGAGCCGCGCCGCTTGAACATCCAGCGAAGCAAACATATCCCACTCGTCAGGGTCGTGCGACCGGCCGTAGGGAAGGGCGAGCAGCGAGTGGCGGACGACGCCGTCCGCATCGGCAGGAACAGTAAAGAAGCCAGTGCCGCCTCGGTCACCGCGCAGCGCGTCATTGAAGATTTCGAGGTTGGCTTGCGCCCCTTTTGGCAGCAGCCTCAAGTTCTCGTAGTTGCGCACCAAGTTCGAGAAATCCAGGCGGGCCGTCTCCGGACGCTGCGGCTGCACGCGCGGGAAAGGGAAAAAACTGAGAAGCGCCGCGTAACGATCCAAAGTTGCATCGTCGATTCCAGCTAGGTCTGAATCGGAGTACAGAAAAAAATTGCCGAGCACAACCGCGCGGAAGCGCTCGATCGCTCGGGCGAACTGGTCGTCGGTATCGTATTTTGTTTCTAATTTGGCGAATTTCGCCGCGAATCGCGGGTCAATCTTTCCGTCACTGCCCTGAAACTCCTTCCGAAGTTCGCGGATGGGCGCCGAAATCTCGTCGGGCTTGCTGAAGGTAATGTCAAATGCAACCACTCGAGCGCCGTCCTCACGCAGCGTGTCGAGCATGTTGGCAAAATGCGTGCGCGAAAACGGCCACCGGCCCAGCACCTCCTGGGAATGCTGATCTATATCCACAATGACAATGCGGGAATCTGGACGCATGTGGCTTTGCCCGCGATAGCGAAATCGCGTATCCAACGCACTGAGTTCCAATCGCTGGATGAACTCAAAAAGGGGAGTAGGCCGCTCGGCAACAAAGGTAAAGAGATAAATCAGCGCGGCGAAAGCCGTCAGCAGAAGGCTGATGGCGAAAGATACTTTGTGCGACCACCATGCGCCGAACAACCGAGCAATCCTTTGCAAGAGCCCGCGACGAATGCGGGGCGGCCAGACACTCCCGATTGGCACTGGACGGAGAGAACTCATGGTTTAGTCCACGAACGAGAAGCGTCATATTAGCAGAATACGTGCGGGGGCCAGACAACTGAGACTTTGAGTGCCAATTGTGATCGACTACTTCACGGAACGAAGAGAGATACACCTAATACCGTAAGGAGATCCCCAAAGTGAAGATGGGACATGGTCATGATGTTTGGTTTCCAGGGACTGTCGGTTTGAGAGTACTGGATAATCTTTCATAGTAGTACCTATTATTTTTTGTTCTTCCGCCTCGACAGGTTTGTTGTTGACAACAACGGTCGGTAGTGCGACATTCTCTCCCACATTAAGGGTCCCCGGGGCGTGCTACTTTCACGCTACATACCGCAGGTTGAGGATTTGAGCCCAGCAAATGCCTGCGCAACCACGAGTGTCCGCGCGACTGGTATGGAACTTTGCTTACAGGTTCTGCTCAGGCGCAAGAAACTCCCGAAAAACTGGAGTAGCTATCGGTGTAGTTTTGCAAAGTTCAGTTTTTATGCTGTTCTTTGCGGCGTGGGCGGCGGCCGACAACGAACCTACCAACCAAGCAAACACGCCATCCGCCGAAGCACACTCGACCGCTGCCCCGTCGGATGACGCAAAACAGCCGGCACTCGCAGGTTCCGACGATGTTAAGCCGGGCTCCGAGAAGAAGGAGGCGCCGAGCCCGGACCCAATGCCCGCGAGCGCGCAGAGCGAGAGCCCGCGCACACCTCCGCCGACAATCGAGCCCGGCCAAATGTACTTTGAATTGCGATACACCGTGGATAACACTGATATCCAGGGAAACCGCGAACGCTCGTTTTTGCACCCAGGGATTAACCATACGGCCGAATTCAGCTTCTTCACTAGTGAGCCGATGGGGAACCAGCATCGACTCGAGATCCTCGGTGTCGGCCGGTATACGAACGATCCCCAGGTGGATCCACAGCGCAACAGCCTTCAGAGGGCCTACGTGCGCCTGCAGGGACCGAGCTTTGAGGTCAACTTGGGCGACGCGCTGGTCAACTTCTCCCGCTTGAGTTTCAACCAGAACGTCAAAGGTCTGACGGTGTCGAAGAAGATGCTGCCACGGCTTAAGGTAATCGGTACGGTTGGATTGTTCATAGACCGCTGGGCTTCGCTCTATCGCAACTACACTTATTTTCTTCCCTTCGATCCGAGCATGGTAGTTATTCCCAACCCGGACACTCCCGGAAAGCCTTATACGCGCTTCGTGGCGGGAACGCGGGTGGAACAGCAGTTCGGGCGGGGGAACTGGGTTGCTCTGAATTGGAGTCATGGTAAAGATCTCCAACAATCTTTGCCCGACGCAACGCTCGCCTGCATAGACCCAGGCACTGGCCTGATCAGCATCGAGCCGCTGAGTCCGGGATGCGCTTTCACGGGCGCCCCCCCCGGCGAGATAGAAATCCCAGGATTCCGCCGGCCCTTCCCGCAGGCGGTAAATAACGATGTGCTTAGTGCGGATGCCAGCGAGGAATATGCCCCGTGGCATTTCGGGGTTCGCGGCGAGTTTGCCTACAGCTGGAGTTCAGGAGGCATGCCGCCAGCGGGAGCCAACTCCATGAATTTTGCCTGCGCGCCGGTGTCGCCCATTGTGGGAGCCGACGTGCTGGATGCCAGATGCTTTACGGGACAGGTCGCGGATTGGGCTGGCCGCCTGGAGGCGCATGAACGCCTAAAGAAGCTGACCTTGAGGACCGACTATTCAAGGTTTCAGCCCAATTTTTTCAGCGCCAATGCACGTCAGATCAGTGACCTGCAAGACTTCACTGTTCGCGGGGAGTTTGAGCTGACGCGAAACGTTAGTCTGGTCGGCTCGTGGCGGCGCTCGAACGACAATCTGAACGGCGACCGGAATTTTACGAACGTGGTTCGAGCCCCAGAAGGAAGGTTGGTGCTTCGCGATCTGCCGTTCAACCGCCGCATGACGCTCGAGATGGGATATCGCGAGCGAAACCTGGATACTCCTGGCACTCCAGGACCATTGGACGTGCAGAAGCGGTCGACGCGCATCCCGTTCCTGTCTTTGATTGTACCCATGCACACGGGAACTTTTTCTTTCGACTACGAGCATAGGCATGAAATAAACGCGGTAACGCCGCAGCTCTCCACGGACACGGATCGATTTGCGGTGGGATACCGCGCGCATTACTCCTGGGACCGCTGGGAATTTAGTCCCACGGGACGTTTCGAGATCGAAAGGCTCGATAAGAGCACACCTCTCAACGCGGCTCTTGCGCCAACCGACGTAACTTTGTTGTTCCCTGCGGACTTCTTCTTCGCATTCGATACCAATCGGACCATTCAGGCAGGTTTTTTGCTGGACACGCCTCGTTACTTCCGAATCGAGGGGAATTATAAGGAGTTCAACGGCTTGGTGCTTTCTCCATTGCAGGCCAGTGCCCAGCTGAACCCGCAGTTGCCATTTCTGTACTTCAATCAAGGATTCCGGCGCCCAAGCTGGCGTGGCGCGGTCACTTACAAAATCCGCAACGATGAGAACAGGACCGTGACCGCCTTTTATGTGCGTACAAACAATTTCTTTCCCACCGGCGACCCGACGGTGCCTGATACGCGGAGTTTTCGAGAGACCGTCATCGGGGGATCCATTGTTTTCCGTTTTAGGAAGTAGGAGCCGTATGTGCACATTCGTGGTTGGGGCATGAAGGTGAATCGTCTAGTCGGTTTGTCCGTCAGCGCGCCGTTGTTTTTGGCGGCGGCTGCCTCGCTTTCTGCCTACCCGCAGCCCCAGACTCCGCAGCCGCCCGTCGCAGGAAAAATTACCGCCCTGATTCCCACCGGCTCTGTGTTGCGAGAAACGAAAACCTACGAAGCAAAAAAGGACATGGGAGTGTTCTGGCTGGATACGGTCAAGACCGATCGTGGCGGCAGAGCGCGCTTGCGACTGGAAGACGGATCGATCCTGAACGTAGGTTCCCAGGCATCGCTGGTGGTGACGAAGCACGACCCGGGAAAGCAGCAAACGGACCTTGAGCTGATCTATGGAAAGGTAAGAGCGGACGTTACCAAAATAGCTACGCCGGACGGCCACTTCGAGATTCACACCAAGGTCGCCGTTTGCGGAGTCGTAGGCACGCAAGAATATCTCGAGGCCACGGATTTTGCGACCACGGTCATCGCACTGGGCGGCGGCCAGGTGAGAGTCTCGGCGGCGGACCCCCGCTTCCCGGGAGCGACTTTGCTCAATCCGGGCGAAGCGATCTCCGTCATCGCCGGTCGCGCACCGGGTGCCAAACGGCTCGCAACCGCGGAAGAGATGCAGCGCGCCGTACAGGATACGGAGGGAGAGTCCAGCGCCACGATTGATCCTGGCAGTTCCGTGCCTGGCGGCAGCTTCGACGCCGTAATCACCGGGAAAGACTTGAGTGCCACGCGAGGGGTTTCGTTCAGCCAAGCGGGGCTCACCGTAAAGGTCCGTGGCAGCATCACTGCCACGCAAATTCCGGTGACCGTCTCAGTCGCCCCGGATGTGCCCGTTGGCGCCTATTCGCTTACGATCGATCGGCCTCAGGGCCCGGCAGTGGCCGGGTTCGCGGTCGCCTCTCAGCAGGCCGTCCAACTTTCGTTGGTCGGGGCGGGGGGCTCAATTCAGCTGCCCCCTACTCAGGACCTCTCAGTCACGCGTGGCGCAAAAGTGCCTCTCGACGCCTCGACGGCGCGTGCTCCGGCGGGAACACAGATCGTGGCCTACCAATGGAGCGTGCCCAACACGCCGCTGTCCGCAAGTGCTTCCAGTTTCTTGGTGAACACTAGCACTCTGCCGCCCGGGAGTTACACTGTGCAACTTACAGTAGTGAATGATCGCGGGCAGGTGGCCACCCAGCAATATCCGCTCGTTGTTGAGGCGGGAGCTCAACCGGCCGAAATCGTGCGCGATCTGGCGAGCGCTTACGAGTCTCTCCAGCCGAGCGCGTTCTTGAAGAATTTTGACGAAGAACGATTTCACAACTACGCCGGCTTTGCCGCGGCGATTGAAGACAGCTTCCGCAGCAAACTGGAAACCATGCGTGTCTTCCAGCGTCCGGTAAATTGCGCCGTGGTGGAAGAGCAGGACGACGGAGTGTGCCAAGCGGAATTCCGGCTGCAATTCACTTTAAAAGACCAGCCCACGGAACTGCTGGATGCCCAGGGCAACCCAATTCCTCCATGCACGCCCTCGGCGTCTGCTCCATGCCCGTCGCTTCCAATGGGCGCCAGGACCGGGAAGCGAATTCTCACCGGTTCTGAACAGGACACGATTCGCTTTCACCGCGTCAACGCAGGATGGAAGATCGGGGACTACAGCGCGACCGTGAACTGTCCGAGCGGAGGCAGCACCACCGGGATAAACGTCGGCTCGTGTTTGCTGGCAATCGGTTCGAGCATTTCGCCCTCATTCCAGATCGTCAATTTACAATTGTTCGGCACGGACATCGCTATAGGTGGGTCGGTCAACGGAGCGTTCACAGTCGCGCCCATGGGCGGATTCACTGGATCGGTTAACTTTAGCGGTCAGGGCCAGGTCGGAAATCAGTCTGTCACTGTCCAGTTTTCGCCCAACCCCTCCGGTCCGATGGCGACTGTAGGCTTCACGGTGTTTGCACCCACCACAGCGCCCACCGGCGTCAACGGGCCCACACCCTTCACGTTGGTTCTGACAGGGCGTGACTCGTCCGGCGCCATCACGGCCAGCGCCAACGCAACGCTCGTCCTTCAGCCGGATTTCAGTATTAGCGTGACGCCGATGACGACCTCCAGCTCGCCCGCGGCGGTGACGCAAAACAGTACGCTCCCTGTCACAGTGCAGGTTGTTGGTGGCACCGGATTCACTGGAACAGTGTTCATCGACTTTCCGAACCTCCCTGCAGGGTTCTCGGCGAACCCAGGTAACTTGGCCGCCGGGTCGCAAGGATCGTTTCCGATCACGATCAGCGCAGCAGCTTCTCCGGGTCCAGCATTTATCACCGTCCGCGGCACTTCGAGCTTGGGGGTTGTCCATACGGCTTCGCTATTCTTGAACGTCACCAGCGATTTCACTCTGAGTGTGACACCGGCTACGTCGGCGACGAATCCCATAGGGACGCTTCAGGGTGGAACGCTGCAGGTTGGCGTGCAAGTTGTTCCGATTTCAGGTTTTGCCGCAACTGTGGCGATCGATTTCCCGAATCTTCCGGCCGGATTTACCGCGACGGGAGGCAATGTGGCTGCTGGCGCTACCGTAACTTTCCCGCTCCAGAATACTCTGCAGGCCAGCCCCACCATCTTCCAGATAACGATCCGCGGGCGCTTTGGCTCGAGTGTGCAGACCATCCTGCTCTTTGTGCAGGTGAAAACAACGCTTCCAATCCAGCCTCCGCCTGGCGGGGCAACGGCTTTGCAGCCGACAGTCTATGCCGTAGAACCGTCAATGCTGGCGCCCGGGCAGGTTGTCGAGGCCAAACTCTATGGAGCTAATCTTAGCGGAGTAACGGCTGTTCAGCTAAGCGGATCCGGCATCAAAGCGGAATTGCTGGAGTCCAGGCCAACCGAACTGCGCGTCCGCCTCACAGCCGACCCCGGTTTGGAGCCGGGTAGCCGCCTGATAGTGATTCACGCCGGGGCAAGCAAGGCGACGGCGTCCATTGATGTGAGCCTCGGCAGTCGCACCCTGGAAAAACGACTTGTTGCAGCGTCAGTTGTTCCGCAGGCGGGCAATCGCTTGGAAACTCGCAGTGGAGTTGATTCCACACACGATGAGTCGTTCCCCTCACCCGAAGTTCAGAACCCCACCTCGCCAGCCGTTGTGCCAATAACTGATGCCAGTGCGTCGCACGGCAACAGCAAAACCGGCAAATCCGCCGCGCCTGCGGGACCCCGGCAGCGCGGTGATCTGCGGTTGACGGTGGGCGGCTGCACCGGCTTCAGGCTGACGTCGGGAGCCGAGCAGTCCTGCGGCGGCTCGGCGGACTTGGAAGTCAGCTCACGGGGAGGGACAGCGCTGGTCATCGAGGCGGAGGGGGTGCGCAGCCTGGGTGGAATGCCGCTGGATCAAGCCGAAGACACGGCAAGCGACGCGCTCACCTCTTCAGCGACGCTTCTGACAGGCGACACTTATCTGGTGCGTTCTCGCCACGGCATGGCCATCGTGCGCGTTGTGCAGATTCGCGGGATTGAATCCGTGCGCAACGCACAGCCAGCAGCGCTCCGCGGTCCGCGGCTGGGCGGATCTGATCGCGAAATACAGGGAGGCTCAGGTCCGCCTGAGCTTACGGTTGTCCTGGAATGGAGAACTCTTCAGCAGTAAAGCAGGAGCTGAGAAAATGAAGGCACTCAAGAAGTTGAATCTGGCACTCGGGCTCTTAGTTGCCCTCGCCGGCTTGCCGCTTTTCGTGGCTGCATTCGCCATGGGCCGGGCGGCGCGCTCCCCGCAAGACCAGCAACAGCCACCGGGTCAGCCGGACAAGAAAAAAGACAAGAAGAAAAAGAAGGACGATTCGCCGGGCGCGGAGGACTCGCCGGACAACGTCGCAGGCGCGCGGCGCGCCATCAAGCGCGTGTTAGGTGACTTTCAGGATGGATTTGAAGGGCATTCCCCCCGGCGCGTGACCGACTCACTTGATGAACGCTTCGAGGATTTTCCTCGCTTCGAGGATGCTGTAACCCAGTTCCTTGAGCGCACCAGCGAGATGCGGATCAATCTGCGCGAATCGACGACGGAAGTGAAGGGCGATCACGCCACCGTTATTGTAGACGCGGAGATGATCTACACGGACAAAGCGAAGCCCACGCTGGACCAGCGCCGCAGGCAGCGCATCCAGTTTGATTTTGTATACAACCCGAAGAAAGGCTGGAAGATTTTCGAGATCACCCCTCGGCAATTTTTTGAGTCCTGATTCGGAGTAGCGGACAGGAAGTTTCGAGCCCAGCTATGAAGCACAAACGAATTTTGTGCACCGCAGCGATCCTGACAATCGCTTGCATTACCGCGAGCGAATGCGCAGCACAGACCTCCGATAACGGAGCCTCCGCGCGGCTGATCTCACCCGCTGCAAACGCACCTTCTCCAGCGGTGAAGCAAAAGGTCGCTGAAGAATACGGCAAGCTGCCCTTGAACTTTGAAGCCAACCACGGGCAAACCGATCCCAAGGTCAAATTCCTCTCGCGCGGTCCTGGGTACAAGCTTTTTCTTTTGCCACACGAAGCCGTTCTAATGTTGCAAAAAGAGCGCCAAGCGAAACGCGCGAAGAAGTTCGGATCTTTTCCCGACTTTCCTGAAACTCCGGACCGGGAAGCTAGTCCGCCGGAGATCATCCGCATGTCGTTGCTAGGCGCGGCGGCCAATGCAGCAGTAACCGGCGTCGAGCAAATGCCTGGCAAGAGCAACTACTTCATCGGCAACGACCCCTCGCGATGGCGGACCAACGTCCCCAACTACGCCAAAGTCTTGTATCACGGCGTGTATCACGGCATTGACCTCGTCTATCACGGCAGCGGGCAGCAACTCGAATACGACTTTATCGTCGCGCCTGGATCCGACCCGCGCCAGATTCGCCTCGGTTTGAGAGGTGTGAATAAGTTGCAGCTTACACCCGAGGGTGATCTGCTGCTGGACACTTCGGCGGAGCCGGCGCGCCTGCATAAGCCAGTGTTCTACCAGGAGTTAGAAGGCCGTCGCCGGCTGATCGACGGCAAGTTTGTGCTCGCTGCGAAAAATACCGTCAAATTCAGCATCGGCAAGTACGACCGAAGTCAGCCGCTCATCATCGACCCTGTTCTATCCTACTCAACGCTACTCGGCGGCAACGGTTTCGACCAAGCTTTCGGCATCGCCGTGGACGCAAACGGCAGCGCTTACATCACCGGAAGTACCACATCCACAAACTTTGCCACAGCCGGCGCTTTCCAAACGACGCTGAACACTTGCGGCACTGCCCCAAATACTTTTACGTGCACGGAAGCCTTTGTTGCCAAGCTGAATCCCGCTGGCAACGGCATTGTCTACGTTACCTACTTGGGCGGTGCTGGCTCCAGCCAAGGGAATGGCATCGCCGTTTTCTCTGGAAACGCCTACGTCATGGGTACAACCTCTGTAGGCAACTTTCCAACAACAACTGGAGCATTTCAGACGGCCTTAAAGGGCAGTCAAAATGCGTTCGTGACTCAGCTGAACGCGACCGGTTCGGGGCTAGTCTTCTCTACGTACTTGGGTGGAAGCGGCTCGGAGTTATCTGGCTTTGGCTTTGGTGGCAATTCCATCGCAGTGGATTCGTTTGGAAGCGCCTACGTTGCCGGCACAACGAGATCTGGAGATTTCCCGACGACCTCTGGTGCTTTTCAAACAGTTTCCGGGGGCGGAGCCTTCCGGAGCGCTGATGGCTCGGCCACATGGAGTTCCATTAACTCGGGTCTGACCAGCCTCAACATCTCGGTTCTGGCCGTTGATCCAAAGACGCCAACCATCATCTATGCGGGAACGAATGACGCCGGAATCTTCAAAAGCACGAACAGCGGCCAATCTTGGGCCGCCATCAACAACGGTTTAGCCATACGCAGCATCAGCACGTTGGTGATTGATCCGCTCACCCCCACCACTTTGTATGCCGGAAGCAGCGGCGTTTACAAGTCTCTCGACGGCGGCGCGACGTGGTCTGCTGTCAACAACGGACTCGTCCCCGCTGGTTCTACATTCCCTGCTAGCGTTCAGGCGCTTGCCATCAATCCCGTTACACCGGCAACACTTTATGCCGGGGGATTCAACGGGATGTTCAAGACGATCGACGGCGGCACGAATTGGACTTCGCTAAATGCCGGATTCCCTCTTACGAATGGCCTCCCGGATGTCAGCTCAATCGCTGTAGACCCGGTAACTCCCACGACCGTGTACGTGGGCACGAGCTTTTCAGGAGGCGTCCTCAAATCCATAGACAGCGGCAACACTTGGACGCCGGTCAATACGGGGCTGACACCCTCCAACAGTACGACCGCATTCGGCATTGCAGCCCTGGCAATCGATGCGAAAGCCACGAACAACGTGTACGCAACCACTGTCAATGGCGTCGGCGTCTACAAGACTGCGGACGGAGGGCTTCACTGGAGCGCCGTCAATACAGGTTTGACCGATTTGGGCACCTCGGCAATCGCTGTCGATCCGACCGTCCCCGGTGTCGCCTACATTGGCACGACCAGCACCGGTGTTTTCAAGACCACTAATGGCGGCACTAGCTGGACGACATCGACGAACGCCTTGTCGAACTTTATTGTTGGTGCACTAGCCGTCGATCAAGTCACCCCAGCAAACGTGTACTCGGGTTCTTCAGTCGAGCGTGCCTTCGCCGCGAAATTCAACGCCTCCGGGGCTATTGGCTATTCCACGTATCTGGGGGGTTCATCCGTGGAGTCCGGAAGCAGCGTCGCCGTGGATAGTCAAGGGAATGCGTACATTACCGGTGTCACTGAATCGCGGAACTTTCCGACCGCGAATGCCTTTCAGGCATCGCGCCAATCAGGTTTCGACGCGTTCGTGACCAAACTGAATCCTGCCGGTTCAGGGCTCGTCTACTCCACGTATCTGGACGGCCCGAATGGTTTCAGTGAGGCCCTTGGCGTCGCCGTCGATGCCGTAGGCAGCGCGTATGTCACTGGAATTGTTGGCGGGTCGAACTTTCCTACGACTGCCGGCGCCTTTCAAACGGTCAACGGCGGTGACAACGCCTTTGTCACAAAATTCAGCCCCGCGGGGAATTCGCTGGTTTACTCGACTCTCCTTGGAGGCTCCGGCGGAAACGGCGGCTTCGCCTTCGAGGAACCCACATCCATCGCTGTCGATGCATCCGGCAACGCCTGGGTAATGGGGATCACTGAGGACTTGAACTTCCCGACGGCCAATCCGATTCGCTCCTCCACGTCTTGTGAGCCGGCGTTGACCTCCTTTTGCTCCATCAGCCTTTTCGTGTCGGAAGTAAACCCGACAGGCTCGGCGCTGCTCTTTTCTACTTATTTTGGTGGATCCCAATTTTTTTCCCAAGGTGGCCTTGCCCTCGACCCGCAAGGCGACGCTTACATTACGGGCACGAGCTCTTCAGACTTCCCCACGCTGAATCCTATTCTGCCGGCACCTGCGGCCGGCCCTGCGCACGCCTTCGTGTCCAAGATCGCCACTACTGCAGTGTCCACCGATCTCGCCATTACTCTGAGTCACTCTCCCGATCCGGTCACAGTCGGACAAAACATTACGTTTACGTCAACGATAACGAACAACGGCCCGAATGCAGCGACCGGCGTGACCTTCTATCCGACGCAGGTGCCCAACAGCACGATTCATCTCTTCAAGACGTTGGTTTCGGCAACGCCGAGTGTCGGCACGTGCGATACGAACGAATTCTGCTTCCTCGGCACACTCGCTTCCGGCGCATCCGCCACGGTTACTATGGTCGTGAGCACTTTCACAGGCCAAGAAGGCACGCAGACAGTCGCAGTAGGCGTCGGTGGAAACGAGTCAGACCCCATCCCGGCGAACAACGTCGCCTCGACCACGGTGGACGTGCTTGGCGCGGTGGATCTGCGGCTTAATGGCACAGCCTCTCCTGCTCCCGTCGTCGTCAATACCGGCCTGACTTATACGTTGGTCGTGACCAACAACGGGCCCAGCCCAGCCACGGGCGTTACGCTGACCGACACGCTCCCTGCGGGCGCGAACTTTTTCTCGGCCACTTGGACTCAGGGCACATGCACGGGCAGCTCAACTTTAATCTGCTCGCTGGGCACGGTGCCAGTGGGAGGCACAGCAACAGTCAACCTCATAGTCCTTCCCTCGGCCGCCGGCACAATCACCAACAACAGCATCGTCACCGCGAACGAGACCATCACCAATTCGGGCAGGAACCAGCTTCGGCAGGTCAGCGACGTGATCGCCTCCCCTAACACCAACAACTCCCGCTTGAACGGCCACTACGCTGTACTGTTCCAGGGCGCCACGCCGGCGCAGGGTGCCACGCCCGCCGCGCTGATGGCATCTGCCGGAAGTTTCGTCGCGGACGGCAGCGGCAATCTAACCAACGGCATCTCGGACATCAACCTGGCTTCCGGCGTCACGACAGGTCAAGCATTCACTGGGACTTACAACGTCGGCGCCGATAACCGCGGCACTATGACCATCACCCCTGTTGGAGGGACTACTCAAACATTCCGCTTCGCCCTGGGATCATTCAACAGTTCGGGCGTGGCCACCAAGGCTAGGTTCATCGAATTTGATCAGACGAGGCAAACAGGATCGGGTGTCATCGAGATGCAGGACCCGACAGCGTTTTCGCAAGCTGCGATCAATGGGAATTATGCTTTTGGGTCGTCCGGTGAAGACGGGAACCACAATCACTTCGCCGCGGCGGGCCGCTTCACGGCGGACGGGAAGGGCAACATTACCAATGGCTTGGAAGATGCGGACACTGCAGGCGTTGTCTCGGCCAGCCTCGTCTTCACCGGCACCTATAGCAGCATCGACGCGCACGGACGTGGGACATTTACGGACACTTTCACGGGTATTCCGGCCCCGATTAACGGTGCGTTTTACGTGGTCTCGGCGAATGAAGCGTTTTCGATCAACACCGATCCGCGAAGCGCAACTGTCGTGTTGTCCAGTGGCCAGAACCTGGCGCAGCGGACCGCTACCTTCTCGAATGCGTGGCTCAACGGTAACAGCGTGTTCAACATGTCTGGAGTCCTGCCCACGGGAGGCACCGACGTCACCATTGGTCTGGTGACTACCGATGGCGTCGGCGACATAACCGTGATCTCAGACGAGAACAAAGGTGGGGTCGTCACTCAAAATCAAACGAGTTCTGTCACCAACTACAGCGTGGCCGCCACCGGCCGCACCACTTTCACCGGCGGGACGGGGACGCAGCCAATCTTGTACCTGGTGGATCTGAACAAAGGTTTTCTGGTGGACACCGGTGTCAACGCAGTGGCCGGCTCGCTCGAGCCGCAGTCCGGTGGGCCCTTCACCAACGCCTCTATATCGGGAGGCTATTTCTTTGGCGACGCACTACCTGCACCCGGCGGCAGTTCAACCGAGGGCGTCGCCACTGCGGACGGTACAGGGAACCTGACAGGTACCCAGGACTTCGCCCAGGGCCAAGCCCCCAGTCTGATTGCCGACGCGGTGTTCACAAACACCTATGTGGTATCTCCCAACGGCAGAACGCTCTTCACCGGTGGCAGCGGGGGGGGAGGCAACAGCACTCTCTATCTCGTTTCTCTGAACAAAGCGGTGTTGATTAACACGAAGAGTAGCAATGCCAACGGCACAATTACGGTCGCCGAAGGGTCGACCCTCCCCACCACCGCCGCCGATCTGGCGATCACTAAGGCGGCCTCCGTGACCCAAGCAGTAATTGGGGAGCAGTTTTTCTACAACCTGTCGGTCAAGAATACTGGGCCGGGGCTCGCTACCGGCGTGGTTGTCACGGACTCGCTGCCTCCCACTGTCGCGTTTGGCTTGGCCACCACCAGTCAGGGCGCTTGCACGCAGTCCGTGCCCGTGGTTTGCTCGCTCGGAGCCATCCCCAACGGCGCAGTCGTGGACATTTCGATTCTCGTAACGGCGACCGCTGCCGGCTCCGCTACCAACACAGCGAGCGTCGCCGGCAATGAGCCAGACCCGAACCTCGCCAACAATTCCGCTTCCAGCGGAACCATCACGGTTATTGGCGCTGCAGACTTGACGCTTATCACCACCGCGACGCCGGACTCCGTGATTCTAGGTTCCAATCTCACGTTCAGCGTTACGGCGATCAACGTTGGCAACCTACCAGCCACTAACGTCGTCATCACGGACACTCTGCCCGCCGGAATGACGTTTGTCTCGGTGACACCGTCTTCGAGCTTCCAGTGCACCGCCACACTGCCTTCAACGGTGACCTGCCCCGTGGGAGGCCTCGCCAGCGGTGCCAGCGCGACAGCGACAATCGTAGTCACGACCAACGCGACCGGCACGTTTACCAACACCGCTACCGTCACGTTGACCGAAACCGATCCCACGCCGGCGGACAACACCGCGTCCGCCAGCGCCACGGTCCTTCCCTCGGCGGGAACCTCCGAGCGCTATCTCATTACTGACCGCAACTCTCCGATGGTCCTGGAGTTTGACACGGCTACAAGCACACTCCAAGGCAGCGTCCATGCCGGCAGCACTCCTCACGAAATCGCCATCTCCCCCAACGGGCGGCTGGCTTTCGTCGGCGAAGCCAATTCCAACTTTGTCTCGGTCATCGACCTAACGCTCGGCACCGAAATCAACCGCATTCGTGGCGTCCGCGCCTCTCTCAACCTGGCCCTAAGCAGCGACGGGACGAAGCTGGTCGTTCCGAATCTCAATTCGGATGAAGTGGATATCATAGACACGTCGACCTTCCAGATTCTCAAGCGCGTGTCCATCAACGGCCTAGTGGGCGATGACCCCAACAATCCGAACGACATCCTCCAGGCAGGGGTAGTGACCGCCGGCAACTTCGCCTACATCGATACCGGCAACGCCATCACAGGAGCGCCGACTCGAGTTGCCGTGATCGATCTCACCACCTTTGCCGCCTCCAGCATCCCAGGCACCGACGTTGGCTTCGCAGGCCTTCGGGACCAAATCGCCGCCACTCCAGATGGAAAGTTTGTGATTGTCCCGCGGCGGGGTCCTGGCACACTGCTTATCATCGACGCCACCCGGAATACGCTTAGCCAAACGGTGAGCGTGCCCGCAAACCCATTCGCAATCGTCATCACGCGCGATGCCAACGACCCCAACGGCGTATTTGGGTATGTCACACAGAGAGTAAACGCGACCACGAGCACCGTCAGCGTCCTGGATTTGCGCTCGGGTTTGGCGACATTTGGCACATTTGTCCCCGGCGCGCAGATCACTCTTCCCGTCTCTCTGAACCAGTCACACGTCGCCATTACGGCGGACGGCAAGCGCATAATCGTCACGGCATTTCTGCCAACGGCCGGGCAAAACAACGTGTTTGTCTTGGATACGCCGTCATTGCGCACGAATCCGCCACCACCGACTACTATCGTGACGCAATTCCGTGCCGGCGGCGCTTTGCCAAACCTATCCGGCGTCGGCGTGGGATTGATACAATCGCAACCTCCTGCCAACGCTCCGGTGGTTAGCAGTGTAAGCACGACGCCCGCAACAAATCCCGCTTCTATCGTGAACGACATCGCGAACACGGTGCACATCACCGGTTCGGGCTTTGCGGCAGGGGCATTAGTGCGCGTCGGGTCGCTTGATCCCATTGCAGCCGCGAACGTCTCCTCCACCGGTCTTGACGTCACCCTGCCGCAGTTCGCGCCCGCCCAGAATTCCGCTGGTGTCATCGTCACGAATCCCGGCACGGGTGGAGTCGCGGGACAGCCGGCCAGCGGCATCTTGCGTGGCCCCCTGACGATCACCAATGGCGCCGCGTTCCAACCGGCAAACGAAGTGACCGTCAGCGCCTTCGGCGACAACGCCGTGCTGATTTTCAACGACGCCACGAAATCCATCACGAACGTCCCCACGTCCCCGAGGCCACTTGGCGAAGCGATTTCCGTAGATGGATTGCGCGCCTATATCGGTTCGGTTACCGGCTTCGGCGCAGCGGCGGTAAACGTCATCAACCTCAACACCAAAACTCTCGAGACGACCATCGGACTGGCCGCCGACACCTCCAACATCGGGCAAAACGACGCGATCGTGACTGCTCCCAACCCGGCCACGGGCGGCCCCGTGGAATTCCTGCTCACAGGTTTCAACAACACGACGACGAATCTCTCCGATCTGCGCGTGGTGCTGATCGATTCCGATTCCACTTCGCCTACGTTCAACACCATTGTCGGTTCGTTTACGTGTGGTGCTCCTTGTGGCAACGCGTTTGCCGGCGCCCTTGCCGTGACTTCTGACGGCCATTTTGCCTACGCCAACGATGCGAATACCGGTAACTTGGTCATCTTTAACATCCTGAGCGGTACGGCCACTGTTATTCCGGCAAGCGCACAGAGCAATCCTAGCCCGTTCCAACCGCACATTGAGATTTCCCAGGACAACAAATCCTTGGTCTTGCTGTCTAACCCCGGAGCCCTGCTCGTCTTCGACATCGGTGTTAATCCCATTAATCCGACCCTCGTCACTACGATTATCGGCACGACCCCGACCGGCTTGAATCCGCCGAGCTATGGGAATTTCCGGGTCGTGGGCAACCACGTGTTTGCCTATGATCCCGCTCAGAATCTCGTGCAGGCCTTCACTTTCGATCGAACGGCAAACAATTTCTCTCAGGTCGCCTCGTTCGTTGTTCCGGGGAATCTCGGCTTGCTCGCCCCTGGACTGGCCGTGACTCCGGATGGTGCGCTGTTGTACTTGACACTCGAGGGAGACGACGCCATCGCGGCAATCGATAACGCCAAATTCCTCGCCGGCAATCCCTTGCCGTTGCTCACTAAGATCCGTGTAGGCCTTACGCCGTCCGCCATCATCATCAGCCCGGCGAAGGCCCTCGTCGCTGGGTTGGCCATTACAAAGACCGCCGTGCCAACGACCGTCACCCAGGGAACGACCGTAACCTACACAATGACCGTCACGAATAGCGGTCCGTCGGGCTCCAGTGGAGTAACTCTGACCGATGTGCTTCCTGCGGGTCTAACGTTTGTTTCCGCCACTCCGAGCCAGGGCACTTGCACCGGCGCCACATCCGTTACTTGCAGCCTGGGAACCCTGGCAAACGGCGCCACGGCCTCTGTTTCTCTAACGGCCACGGCAACAGCGGCTGGTTCGATTACAAACACCGCGACCGTGACGGAAAACGAGACCAACTCAACTCCAGCAAACGCCACGGCTTCTGTAAACATCACGGTCACAAGCACAAGCGTCTGCCCAACTGGTACCACGATTCGATGGACCGGAAACGCAGGTGACGGCCTGTGGAACACGGCTGGAAACTGGATCACCATCCCCGGGAACGTCAATGCGGTACCGGGCGCCAGCGATGACGCCTGCATTGACACGCCTTCTGCCAGCGCCACCGTCACGCTGTCGAATACGGCTGCTTCCGTTCACAGCTTGGTCTCCGCCGCCAATTTCGCGCTCAACTTCACCTCTCTCACCCTCGCTGCGAACTCCAGCTTCCTAAACACCCTGACCCTAAAGGGAACGCTCAATAGTTCGGCGACCATCGCTATCAATGGCCTTCTGACTGCGGGCGGAGGCACGCTCGGCGGCAATGGTGGCGGAACCTACATAGCAAACGGCGGTATGACGTCGACCGGCGGCATTTTGGCCGTTGGCGGCACTCTGACGAATAACGGTCCGGCGGTGTTCCCGTCGAATTCGGCCATCCGGCTCACGACTCCGACGACCGTAGTCAACAATTCCGCAGGTGCAACTCTTACCTTGAACGGCTCGTCCATCCAGCCGACCATTACTGGAGGCGGTCCTGTTGTGAACAACGCCGGCACTCTGACCAGCACCGGTGTATCGGCCATCGGCGTTCAGCTGACCAACTCCGGCAACGTCATCGTAAGCAACGGAACCCTGAGCCTCAGCGGCGTCTACATACAGAATGCCGGCGCAACCGAGCTCTTTAACAACGGCAGCAGCATCACCACCACTTCCCCGTTCAATATATTCGGCGGCATACTCGAAGGAACCGGCGTCATCACCGGCAACGTCCATGTCGCTGGCGGCATCATTTCGCCTGGCTTCTCGCCGGGTACCATTAGTGTCGTCGGCATCTACTCGCAAACCGCCTTGGGCACGTACAACGCCGAGATTGGGGGCCTCACGGCCGGCGCTCAGTACGACCAGATCACCGGTCCAACCACCGGCTCGGCGCAGCTCAACGGCACGCTCAACGTAACACTGATCAACGGTTTTGTTCCCGTCGCCGGCAACACCTTCACCGTTCTCACCTGCAGCGGCACCGCCCCCTGCATCACCGGCAAGTTCTCTGCGCTTAATCTGCCCACCCTCCCCAACGGCGGCGGCTGGTCCATCACCTATAACCCGTCCTCCGTCGTGCTAACCGTCGTCGGGGCTCCCAGTGCCGACCTTGCCGTCGCCAAGACCGCTTCGGTCTCGACCATCGCTGCCGGCGGCCCGACCTTCTCTTATTTAATTACCGTCACCAACAACGGCCCCTCCGTCGCCACCGGCGTCACCCTCACGGACGTGCTCCCCGCCGGCGTCACCTTCTCTAGCGCCGTGGCCAACCAGGGCGCTTGCTCCGGCACCACTACAGTCACCTGTGCCCTCGGCACCCTCGCCAATTCCGCCAGCTCCCAGGTCGCGATTCTAGTCAATCCTGTCACCGCCGGAACGGTCGTCAACACCGCCACGGTCACCAGCAATGTCACCGACCCCGTTCCCGCAAACAATTCCAGCAGCGCCACCGTGCAAATCACTTCAGCCACCACCGCTGACCTCGCGCTTACCAAAGGCGCCGCTCCCAATCCGGTCAGCGTCGGCGCCAATCTTACCTACACCCTCACGGTCAAAAATAACGGTCCTGCGGGAGCGACTAATGTCACGCTCACGGATACTCTCCCAGCGGGAGTGACATTTGTCTCCGCCACGCCAAGCCAGGGCCCCGCTTGCACGGGTACCACCACAATTGTCTGCAACCTAGGCTCCCTAACCAACGCCGCCACAGTTACCGTAACCATCATCGTCAAGCCCACCGTCATTAGCTCCATCACTAACAACGCCTCCGTCACCGCCACCGAAACCGATCCCAACACCGCCAACAACACCGCTAGCGCCACGACCACCGTCACCACTGCGGCAGGTTGTGCCGCCGGCACCATTCAGTGGACCGGCGCAGCGGGAGACAACCTGTGGGCTACGCCCAGCAACTGGAGCAGCGGAGTGGTCCCGATTGCCACCGACAATACCTGTATCGGAACATCCTTCGCGGGATCGACCATCACCATCGGCTCTCTCGCTGCCGCCAACCAGACCATCGCCAGCCTGGTCGCCGACTCGACGATCAACTTCAGCTCCGGACCGCTGACTGTGACGGGAGCGGCAACGGTTGCCAACGCTTTGAGCATTAGCGGCGGCACGCTGACGCTCAATGGTGCAAGCACTGTGCAAGGCGCCACGAATTTCAGCGGCGGCACCCTTTCGGGAACTGGCACCGTAGCCCTCACCGGTTTGTTCACCTGGACGGGCGGGACGATGAGCGGGACGGGGGCCACCAACGCCAACGGCGGGATGAGCATTCCTTCGGGCCAGCCGTTCCTGGACACCCGGACGCTGAACGTTTCCGGAGCCACCGCTTTTGGCACCAGCAACGTGCTGTTTCTGCAGAATGGGGCGGTGATCAACAACCTTGCGGGGTCCACCTGGACGCTGGTGAACAGCAACGGGAACGGGATCGCTCTGAATGGCGGCACCACCGGAACGTTCAACAACGCTGGCACCTTGCTGATCACCGGAGCGGGTTCCAGCAGCATCGGCGTTACTTTCAACAACACCGGCACCCTCAACGCCAACGCCGGAACCCTGAACCTTTCTGGCGGGGGCAGTTGCACCACCAGTTGTGCTGGCTCGTTCAACGTGGCCAGCGGCGCGACGCTTGGTTTCAACTCGGGAACGTTTGCGTTCAGCGGCGCTATTGCTGGCGCGGGCACGGTGAATTTCGCCGGGGCCACCGCGAACCTGACGGGAACCTACAACATCACCGGCGGCACCACGATCGGCGGCGGAACGGCGAACTTCACCGGGACCCTGACGAGCGCCGGCCCGCTCACCATCAGCGGGGGGACGGCGAACTTCAGCAATGTCGGCGGAAGCGCAACCACTTCGGCGCTGACCCTCTCCGGCGGCACGCTAACCGGAAACAGCAGCGTAACCGTGACCGGTTTGTTCACCTGGACGGGCGGGACCATGAGCGGGACGGGAGTGGTCAACGCCAACGGCGGGATGAGCATTCCTTCGGGCCAGCCGTTTCTGGACACCCGGACGCTGAACGTTTCCGGAGCCACCGCTTTTGGCACCAGCAACGTGCTGTTTCTGCAGAATGGGGCGGTGATCAACAACCTTGCGGGGTCCACCTGGACGCTGGTGAACAGCAACG
>Ga0210400_10001329_pt1 | contig 24677 bp, 21 predicted proteins | sample IncBWH26MmetaG_FD_155456 | JGI IMG/M metagenome (GOLD analysis project Ga0210400, IMG submission 155456) | Forest soil microbial communities from Barre Woods Harvard Forest LTER site, Petersham, Massachusetts, United States - Inc-BW-H-26-M | ecosystem: Environmental > Terrestrial > Soil >...
ATCATCTTCGACCCGAACATTTTCGCCGTGGCGACCGGCATCGAGGAACACAATCGCTACAGCCTGGACTTCATCGAGGCGACCGCGGCCATCAAGGCGCGCATGCCCGCGGTGTCCATCAGCGGCGGCGTCAGCAATGTGTCGTTCTCGTTCCGCGGCAACGATCGGGTGCGCGAGGCCATGCACTCGGTATTTCTCTACCACGCGATCCGCGCCGGTTTGACCATGGGCATCGTCAATGCCGGCCAGCTCGCGATTTACGAAGACATCGACGCCGAGCTGCGCGAGCGGGTGGAAGACGTGATCTTGGCGCGCCGCGCGGACGCCACCGAGCGGCTTCTGGAAATCGCCGAGCGCTACAAAGGCGGCGGCGCGCAGAAGCGCGGCGATGACCTGGAATGGCGCAAGCTGCCCGTCGCGGAGCGGCTGCAGCACGCGCTGATCAAGGGGCTGGACGAGTTTGTGCTCGAGGACACGGAAGAGGCGCGCTTGCAGGCCAAGCGGCCGCTCGATGTCATCGAAGGGCCGTTGATGGACGGCATGAATGTGGTCGGCGATTTGTTCGGCGCCGGCAAGATGTTTCTGCCGCAGGTGGTGAAATCGGCGCGCGTGATGAAGAAGGCCGTATCGGTGCTGATCCCGTACATCGAACAAGGGAAATCCGGCTCGAGCCGTTCCAACGGCAAGGTCGTCATCGCCACCGTCAAGGGCGATGTGCATGACATCGGCAAAAATATTGTCGGCGTGGTCCTGCAATGCAATAACTTCGAGGTCGTGGACTTGGGGGTCATGGCCTCCTGCGAAAAGATCCTCGAGGCCGCCACGCGCGAAGATGCCAATCTCATCGGCTTGTCGGGACTCATTACGCCGTCCTTGGACGAGATGGTGCACGTCGCCAAGGAAATGCAGCGCTTGGGCTACAAGCAACCATTGCTGATCGGCGGGGCGACGACATCGCCTGCGCACACGGCGGTGAAGATCGATCCGCAGTACGCGGGCGCCGTGATTTATGTGAAGGACGCGTCGCGCTCGGTGGGCGTCTGCCAACAATTGGTCACCAAGGGCACACGCGATGCCTATGTGGCGACCATCAAGGCCGACCACGAGCGCCGGCGCGAGCAGCACCGCAATAAGGGCGCCAAGGCGCCGCAGCTGTCGCTGACCCAGGCGCGCGCCAAGAAATTCAAGATCGACTGGGCATCCTATGCGCCGCCGGTGCCCACGTTCTTAGGGATAAAGTCCTTCGACGATTACTCGTTGCGGGAGCTGGTTCCCTACATCGACTGGATGCCCTTTTTCAATGCCTGGGAATTTGCCGGCAAGTTCCCCGATATTCTCAAGGATAAAGTCGTGGGCGAGGCGGCGAGCAGCCTGTACGCCGATGCGACCCGCATGCTGAGTCAATTGATCGATGAGCAATGGCTCAAAGCCCGCGCCGTGATCGGATTCTTTCCGGCCAACAGCGTGGCCGACGATGACATCCAGGTGTTTGCCGATGACAGCCGGCACAGCGTCGCACTGCGGCTGCACAACCTGCGCCAGCAAAAATCCAAGCCGCAGGATCAGGCGCAGTTGTGCCTGAGCGATTTCATCGCGCCGACGCATTCGGGGCGCGCCGATTACTTGGGCGCGTTCGCGGTGACGGCGGGGATCGGCATCGACGAGCACGTGGCGCGATTCGAGGCGCAGCATGATGACTACAGCAGCATCATGCTCAAGGCGTTGGCGGACCGCCTGGCCGAGGCGCTGGCGGAGCGCCTGCACGAACGCGTGCGCCGCGAGTTCTGGGCCTACGCGCCGCGCGAGCACCTCGACAGCGTCGGGTTGATTCGCGAGGAATATCAAGGCATCCGGCCGGCGCCGGGCTATCCGGCCTGTCCCGATCACACCGAAAAGGCGCTGCTGTGGCGCCTGCTCGATGCCGACCGCACGGCGGGCATTCGTCTGACCGAATCCTTCGCCATGTTCCCCACCGCCGCCGTGAGCGGATTTTATTTTTCGCACCCGAAGGCGCATTATTTCGGCGTCGGCAAAATCGACCGCGACCAGGTCTTGAGCTATGCGCAACGCAAGGGATTCACGGTGAACGAAGCAGAGCGCTGGCTGGCCCCGATCTTAGGCTACGAGCCCGATGTCGGAGATGCGGCTGATGCCGCCTAATTCGGGGCGAGCGGCATTCGTCACCGGCGCGACCGGCTTTGTCGGTCTCAACATGGTCAAGGAACTGATGATTCGCGGCTGGGATGTCACCGCGCTGCATCGACCTTCTTCGGACCTCAAGCTGTTGAAGCGGTTTCGGCCGAAATTGGCGGTGGGTACCTTGGGCGACCCCCAATCGCTTTCGGCGGCGATCCCGCCGGATACCGACACGATTTTTCACGTCGCGGGCAATACCAACATGTGGCGCGGCGGGAATGCCGAACAAACCCGCGACAATGTCGATGGCACGCGCCACGTCGTCGACGCCGCATTGGCGAAGCGCGTGCGGCGACTGGTGGTGACCTCGTCGATTTCGGCCTATGGGCCGGTGGATGGCGAGATCACCGAGGAGACACCCAGCCTCGCGGCGAATTCGAGCGTCAACTATCAAAGAACGAAGTGGCTGGCGCAGGAGCTGGCGCGAGCCGCCACCGTCAAGGGCCTCGAGGTCGTCATCATGCAACCCGGCGCCATCATGGGTCCTTACGATATCGGGTCCTGGTCCCGACTGTTCGTGATGGTTCGCGACGGCAAGCTACCGGGCGTCCCGCCTTCCCTGTTGACCTTCACCCACGTGCGCGAAGTCGTCGCGGCGCATATTGCCGCGGCCGACAAGGGACAGAACGGCGGCTCGTACCTGCTCGGCGGCGAAAACAAAACCATCATGGAATTGGTGCGAGAAATCTCAGTGCTCGTGGGCAAGCCCGCGCCCGTCAAGGAGACTTCGCTCGCCCTGTTGCGCATGATCGCCGTGCTCGGCGATGTCGCGAGCCGTTTCACCGGCAAGGCGCCGCCCATCACTCCCGAGATGGCCAAGGCGATGAGCCGGCGGGTCAGCACCGCCTCGGCCAAGGCGCACCGCGAACTGGGCTACAAAGTCATCCCGCTGAAGGACATGGTGAAGGACTGCTACGATTGGATGGCGGCGGAAGGACGCATCTAACCGCTCGCAGTACTTTATAGATCAACGGTGAGATAGCCGAAAAAGGCCCGCGGTGAGTATTGGGTGAACGTGGGGCTGTTGAAACTCAGATTCCAAAAATAAGTATTGGTCAGGTTTTGGACCTGTACACGAAGCGTTGCGGGGGCCCCCAGTATCTTGAACCGGTATCGGCCTCCCAGGGCCACCACCGTCCCCTCTGGAGCTTGCGCAACGTCATCCACGCTGGCCGGATAGGGCCCAAAGTGAAGGATCGCCGTATCGACGGAGAGCGCCGGAAGTCGCGGGAATGTGTAGTTGGCGTTGACCGTCGCGGTGAACTTGGCTTGGTTCAAGGCCATGGAACCGACCCCTTCAGCCTTCAGATTCGGCCCGATGACCTTCACCTCGCCCCACAGCACGGCGGCTGCGACCTTGAGATTCCGAATCACTTCGCCGGATGCGGATAGCTCGAGGCCCGTGGCACGTTGCATCCCCAGCGCACGATCGATGTTGTTGGTATCGAGATTGAAATAGGGCTTTTCTATTTTGAAGATGCCAGCGATGAATTTCAGCCGCGGATTGGGCAGATAGCTGATACCTGCGTCCGCTTGCCAGGTTCGCGCGTCGGGAAGAATGGCGCCGCGATTCTCAGCGCTGCTCGGCGCGACGCCGGAATCCTCAAGGCCTTGGGTATAACCCGCGTAGGCAGTGGCTCGGTCGGTCAGTGCCAGCGCGGCCGTGCCATAGCCGCGCACGGGATGATCCGTCACGTGCGAGTCAAGCAGGGCGAGAGTGGCCACATCTTTGGTGTAGCTCTCCCGCTGGATACCGAGCGCGAGGTCTCCGTGTCCTTGCCACTGCGCCCGATAGGCCATCCCCGCGCTCCACAGCTCTGTGCGGTCATGGGTTCGCGCAGAGTAGGTGAATGCCGGCTCGGGCACTTGGATACCCTGATCAATCTGGGCGGCTCCTAGGTCAATGACATCGGAGCCGCCGTAGAGCGCCAGGGTGTCGCGGCCGCGGGCCAGTAACACCACATCTTGACGCCATGAGTCCATTGCGAAGCGACCTGTGAGACGGGCTTCGCCGGAAGTCGAGGAGGTAATTTGGTCTGGACTGCCGACGATGAATTGCTCAGCGGCGCCGTTCGGTTGTGTGTTGAGATACAGATCGGCGAAACTGATCGGATTGTCAGCGACGGATCTGAAAAAACCGGCTGCCAATGACCAATCCCGGCTCAGTTGCGCAACGACGATTCCGCCGTAGTTTTCCGTAAGACTTTTTCCTTCGGCCCAGTTTTGCCCGTAGTATCCGCGGGGCGTTTCCGGGGGCTGATAGTCGCCGCCCGTGAGGACGAAGGGCAAGGTCTTAGCGTGGGTGGTCTGCGTCCAGTCAAAGATCCCTCGAAAGGTCAGGCGATCGTTCGGCTTCCACTGGGGCGTCGCGCCGACGTTCATAACCGTCGATGTGTACCCAGGATTGGGACTGCCAGGTGTCTGCGTGCTGATCTGATAGCTCGCACCCATCGGCAATTGCAGCTCAGCGGAGATGAGCGGCAGACTGCCATCGATGCTGACGCCACGAGCCTCGAAGGGGCCTGCGCTGGCGACGATCGTTGCACTCGGCGTGCCATTGCCTGGATGTCGCAGGTTATAGTCAACGATGCCGGTCGGCGCCGGGAACGCATAGCCGATTTCGCTCACACCGATTCGAATGGTCGAGCCTTCAACAACGCGGTTGGACAGCGGTCCTTGTTGATCAAAATACAGCCCATCGATGCGCACATTCCCCGCGGTCTGAGGATTGAAACCTCGGACGAAACCCGGCCCGTAAAGACCGATACTCTCCAATCCGAGAGTCAGGCCAAAGCCGTCGTTGGCCGAAGCCACGGGATCATCGGATGCGTGCTGTGCTCGAACGCTGCTCGAGAGCGACGAAGCGAGCAGCAGCACGCCTGCGATCGCTTTCGCCGCAGCGACGGCACGCGTCGTGGCCCGTAGAATCGTGCGGCGATTCATGGAATCCTCTTGCTACTGTGACTTGTCGACCTGGCCGCGCGCGGTCGCACCTCGCCGCTTCATGTGATGTTCCGCCAGCAACCGCCAGGTCTTGCCGCCGTCGAGGGACTCCTCCTCGCGCCAGACAAAAGAATCGGGACGCATATCGTTGATTGACCACCGAGTGTCGGTCCCGTCGAAATCTCGAGTGTCGAATGCGATACGATTGTCGCCTGCTGCGCCGCCCGTAAATCGCGCGACTGAAGCATGCTCTACGTCAATGAAGGTCGAGGGCCACGTTCGGGACTTGGGATCGTAATAGCGCAGCTCCGTGTAAACCTCCCGATCCTGGCGCGCCCCCGACGGATTGACTATCCAGACGTCCTGTATGGCACGACCGTCCATCACCCACCCAACGATGAATTCACCCGAACGGTGAGTCTCCTTCCCGTCCTTGGAAAAGTCGGTGTATTCGACATCCCAGGTTCCGACCAGGCGGCCAAAGATTTTCGCCTCATCGCCCAGCGAGGGGTGCGGGCCCATGGCTCTTAGCGCTGTGACCATGTCGAGGCGTGGGTCGGTCGGTGCGGCATTGGTAAGGCTTGGCGATGAACAAATTGAGGCCAGGAACCACACAGCAAACCAACGTTCAGGGGCACTTATGCGCATGTCTTTTCTCCTTTGGCATGAGGGCGAGAGATCCGGGCCGAAGTGTAGGTGCAACGAAGTGTCCGACCGAAGACCGCTCATTGCATCGGGCCGGCAATTCGTTGCATTTGTGATGCCTCGCATGAAAGCCTTCGAGTAAAGTGACCGTGATGACCGAATCTCACACTGACGTGCGCTCGACCCGCTGGATTTGGATTGCCGCGATGTGGGGTGCGGGCGCGCTACTCGAGGCAGGTCAGTCGGTGCTTTTTATGCGTGCGATCGGTAAGCAACACGCATGGCTGATCTTCGGAACCGAGCTGGCATCGTGGCTGCCATGGGTGTTGGCTACTCCACTCGTCATTGACTTGGCACGGCGATACGACGTTATTCGCTGCACGACCATCCAGACGGCGTCCGTCCACGTTGCAGCATTCGCCACCATCAGTCTGGTGGCCGAGGCATGGTTTGCAGTGCTCCAAGTGCTCTTTAATCCGTGGGATTATCCGCAGCAGCCCATTTTTACGGATACCTGGCGTACGTCACTGCTGTTTCAAGTCCTGACGTACCTAATCGTCTACGCGCTTGTATTGACCGTTACCTATGTAATGGAAGCGCGAGAGAGGATGGCCCGTCAGATGATGGAGACGGCGCGACTCAGTGAGGAACTGTCGAGATCGCAGCTTGCAGCGTTGCGCCAGCAGATTGAGCCGCACTTCATGTTCAACACGCTTCATTCCATCACGGGATTGGTTCGCGATTATCAGAACGATGCCGCGGTCAGTATGATCGTGGGCTTAGGCGAGTTTCTGCGGCGCGCCTTGGAGGATTCCAATCGATCGCAGGTGACTCTGGAGGAGGAGGTCGAGTATCTGCAGCGCTACCTCGATCTTCAGAAGGTTCGCTTCGGGGAACGTCTCCAAGTGAATCTGGACATCCCCGCGGAACTTAAGCGGGCGCAGGTTCCAAACCTGCTGTTGCAGCCCCTGGTTGAAAATGCCATCAAGCACGGCATTGCGAGGCGTGCAGCCGGAGGAACCGTTCGTGTCGCCGCCGCGTACACCGGGGGCAAACTCAACTTGAGTATTTACAACGACGGCCCCGATTTTCCGGCAGACGTGAAGGCGACACGCGCGGGCGTCGGCATAAGCAATCTACGCACCCGATTGCGGATCTTGCACGGCAATGAGTCTGAATTAACACTGAATCACACCCCTGCGGGCGCGGTGGAAGTCGTCGTGAGCCTGCCGCTCAAGGAAGTGTGAATGGCGTCGCCGGACAAGCCGCCTGCGCCGATACGCGTTCTGGTGGTTGACGACGAATCATGGGCGCGCCGCAATCTGACCGTACTGCTGCGCCGTGACCCGGACATCGGAACTGTCGTCGAATGTGGGTCCGGCCTGGAGGCCGTTGAGATCATTCGAAAATCGCGGCCTGACTTGATTTTTCTCGACGTGCAAATGCCCGGGTGCGGCGGCTTTGACGTGCTCGAAATGCTCGGCAGCGATCTGCCCTCGACCATTGTCTTTGTCACGGCTTACGATGAGTATGCGCTGCGCGCCTTTGAGGCAGGAGCGCTCGACTATTTGTCGAAGCCATTTGACGACGCACGCTTCCGTCGTGCGTTGGATCGCGCCAAGGATAAGCTCGCCCACTACACTGCGTCGCAACCACGTCGAGTGGAGCGAATCGTGGTGAAAAGCCGCGGCGAGGTCCTGTTCCTCGATGTCGCGGACATCGACTGGATCGAAGCCGTGGGCTATTACGCCTGCCTGCACGTCGGAAGCGACACGCACCTTTTGCGCCGCACGTTGTTGGAACTGGTGCGGGAGCTGGACGAAGACCGGTTCATGCGTATTCACCGCTCAATCATTGTGAACCTCGACAGGATTCATGGACTGGAACTGCAGAACGGCGGCGACTATGAGGTCGTGCTCAAGTCCAAAGTTCGGTTGCGGCTGAGCCGGCGCTTTCGCAAGCGCCTTCAGGATCGCATGGGCGCGATCTCGGGCTGATTTACTTCGCGGCAGATAGGATGCGATCCGCAAGACCTGCGTAGTCGCCGTCGAAATGATGGCCGCCCTTGAGCTTCACGATGTTGAATTTCTTGGGGTCCAATTTAGGACACAGCGAATCGTGCTCGTCTTCTCCGTAAATGCACAGCACCGGCATGCCGCTGACCTTGTTCACCTCGGGCAGCGTCTCGGGTCCGGAGTTGTCATCCGATATCCAGCTGCTGACATGGAATTCAAATACCGCGTGCTCGGACATGCCGAGGATCGCCATCAGGGCGATGTTGGGCTTGGTCGTTGGCGGCAGGCGATTCACCGCGAAGGGCAGCACATCCGCGCCCTGGGAATAGCCGATGAGCAGCACGCGTTTCTTGGCGAAGTGGGCCAGGTAGTAGCGGATCAGCCGGTCCGTATCCGCAGCCAGTCCTTCCGGCGTGCGAGCGGTCCAGTAGTAGCGCAAGGAATCCAATCCTACCGTCGGAATTCCCTTCGCGCTCAGCGCGGCGGCAATATCCTGATCGAGCCCGGCCCAACCGCCATCCCCGGACATGAGGATGGCGAAGGCATCCGAGGCGGGCGCATTGGGCTGCGCGGGCACTTCGACCACCGGCAGATCGCCCAATGCCGCGGGCGGCGCGACAACTCGATTTTGATTGGCCGCGGCAAGCTTGGCGAAGGCGGCGTTCAAGGACCGGTCACTCCACTGCGGCAGCACCGCGATGGCCGCGCCATGCACGCGGGAGACAAAGTCGCCAGTGGCCGCGGCCGGACAGGCAAGATCCTGCGAGTCCTCGAGGACCACCCAGGGATTGTTCAAGGACTTGATCGGCTGCAAATCAAGGCCGGAGCCGCGAGCGCCGTGCTTCAGCTCGAGTCCGGATCCTTTGCATATCGGCTTGTCCAGGCTCAAGTGCGGGCAGAATCCGAGGCTCAGCGCGCCGGCAAAGGTGTCTTTTGGCGCCTGTGCCAACACCGCGTACGCCATGGCGCCGCCGGCGTCGACCCCGACAAGCAGGGGCGCAATATAGGTCGAGCTGTGAAAGTAGGCTTGCACGAAGTGGCTCAAGTTCTCCAAGTCCCCATCCGGGAATACGCACTCCGCGCCGTCCGCTTCGAGCACCGCCTTGAATTTCGGAAAATCAACGCCGACCACCATGGCGCCTTGCTGCGAGAGCTGTTCGGCCAAGTTACCGGCACGGCGGTTCCAGCCCGCATCTCCGGATAGGAACAACACAAAGCTCGAGGCCTGCGCCACCGGGGCGTAAACCACCAAATCCTTGAAGCGGCCGTGGCTCAAGTGTGTTGGATCGGCGGCAGCCACGTTGCCGAATAGCGTCAATATGGTAACAAACAGAGGAAATTTCATCGCTTGGTCACACTTGACGCCCAAAATGGGTGCGAATGACAACGATCGATCTCGTGTACATCAATGCGGGAGGGGGGCATCGCTCGGCAGCCGTCGCCCTCGAGATGGCGATTCGGGAGCAGTGCCGGGATTGGCAGGTCAGACTGGTCAATTTGTTCGAAGTCCTCGATCCCCAAGACGTATTTCGCAGAACCACCGGGGTCAAGCCGGAAGACTACTACAACGTGCGCCTCGCGCGCGGCTGGACCTTAGGTCTGGCGCAGGAACTGCGCATCCTGCAGATGCTGATTCGGTTGAGCCATAAATCCTTGGTGAGCCAGCTGCGGCGGCACTGGCAGGGAACGCAACCCGACCTCGTCGTCTCCATGGTGCCGAATTTCAACCGCGCCATGTACCAGGCCTTGGGCTTGGCCTGTCCGCAAGTTCCTTATGCGACCATTCTCACCGACTTGGCGGACTTTCCGCCGCATTTCTGGATCGAGCCCAATCAGGCGCAGCACTTCGTCTGCGGAACGCCGCGCGCCGCGGCCCAGGCACGCTCCGCCGTTGCCGACGACAGGGTTCACGAGACCTCGGGGATGATCATCAATCCCAATTTTTACCGCGACCTGAAATTGGACCGGCGCGCCGAAATGCTCAAGCTCGAGCTCGATCCCGATCGGCCCACCGGCATGGTGATGTTCGGCGGCCATGGATCGCGCGTCATGCGCGGTATCTCCAAGCGCCTCGATGATGTCCAGCTCATTTTGGCGTGCGGTCACAACACGGGGCTCGCGGATCAACTGCGCGCAAAGCGTGCGTCCGCGCCGCGACTGGTCGTAGGTTTCACCTCGCAGATCAGCCACTACATGCAGTTGAGCGATTTCTTCATCGGCAAGCCGGGGCCGGGCAGCATCAGCGAAGCGGTGCAGCAGGGCCTGCCGGTGATCGTCGTGCGCAACGCCTGGACCATGCCGCAGGAGCGGTACAACACCGCATGGGTTGAGGAGAATGCGGTGGGCGTGGTGCTGGATTCGTTCAAGGCGATTCGCGCAGGTGTTGCGCAAGTCGCCGATCACATCGACCTGTACCGCGCGGCCGTCAAGCGCATTCATAATCGGGCGGTCTTTGAAATTCCAGAAATTCTGGAACGGATCTTAGCGGCGCCGGCTCGGGTAGGCGTCGATCTCATCCAGCATCTCGGGTCCGCCGAGCGCCTGCATCTGTCCTAGGATCCAATCGCGCCGCTGCTGCACGTAGGCCGAGGGCGCGGCGGCCAACAAGCGTTCGGGATTCGGCAGCACCGCCGCCAACACGGCGGAATCGCTGCGCGTCAACCTCGCGGCCGGCTTGTGAAAGTAGCGCTCAGCGGCTGCTTCGGCGCCATAGGTGCCGAGCCCAAATTCGGCGATGTTCAAATAGATCTCCAGAATTCGCCGCTTGGGCAGGCAGGCCTCGATCAACACCGTGAAGTACGCCTCCAGCCCCTTGCGAAAATAACTGCGCCCCGACCATAAAAAGAGATTCTTGGCGACCTGCTGGCTGATGGTGCTGGCGCCGTGCACGCGATGGCTATGCTGATTCATTTCGTAGGCCTTCTCGATGGCCTCCACGTCGAAGCCCCAGTGCTCGGGGAATTTCTGATCCTCGGAGGCGACCACGGCGAGGGGTAGGTTGGGCGAGACCTGATTCAAGTCCACCCAACGATGGCGAAACACGTAGGTGCGATCGTGCCTGGCCCACGCTGCCATCTGGGTCTCGGCCATGAACGCGCTGTAGGGAGGATCAATCCAGCGCAGCAGCGCCACCGCGACGACGCTGAGCGCGACGCAGAAGACGATCAACCCCAGAATCGACCACGCCAGCCGCCGGAAGAATGATTTCCTCTGCGCCACGCCTGTTAGGACTTCACTCGCTTGACGCTTTTCATGGTCACCGCTTCGACCGGCACGTCATCGAAGCCACGCTTGCGCCCGGTTTCAACCGCCGCGATCTTGTCGACGACGTCCATGCCCTCGGTCACCTTGGCGAAGACCGCGTAGCCGAAATTGCCGCGCGAGTGGTCGAGAAAGTCGTTGTCCTTCAGGTTCACGAAGAATTGCGACGTGGCGCTGTTGATGTCGTTGGTGCGCGCCATCGACAAGGTGCCGCGCTTGTTCTTCAGGCCGTTGTCGGCCTCATTCTTGATCGGTGGCTTGGTTTTCTTTTGCGTCATGTCTTCCGTGAAGCCGCCGCCCTGGATGACGAAGCCCGGCACGATGCGGTGAAAAATGGTGCCATCGAAGAACCCATCCTCGATGTAGCGGGTGAAATTGGCGACCGATTCGGGCGCCTCTTTCTCGAACAATTCAATGGTGAAGTCGCCCAACGTGGTTTCGAAGCGGATCATGGAGGTTCCTAGTGTTGTGTGACGCCCAGCGTAATGCGGGGCCTGCCTGAAAAATCCGGGTAAGTTCGAATCGAATCAAAGCCATGCCGCTGAAGCAACTCGGCGACATCGTGCGCTTGGGTGATGCCATGCTCCAATGCCAGACAGCCGCGTGCAGACAGGTGCTTTGGCGCCTGAGCAATGATGGCGCGCAGCGCCTCGAGCCCGGTGGGGCCGGCGATCAATGCCGCGGGGGGTTCCGCGCCAAGCGATTTCAGCGCCGGATCCGCCGCCGCAATGTACGGCGGATTGGCAACGATCAGATGGAAGCGCTCGCCCGCCACGGGGTCGAACCAGCTGCCGCAACGCCATCGAACGTGCGAGAGTTTGAGGTCTCTAGAATTGCACGCGGCGACTTGCAGCGCGGCGGGTGAATTGTCGACGCCGGTGATGGCCCAGTGCGGCCGTTCGTGCGCGAGGCTCAAGGCAATGGCGCCGCTGCCGGTGCCGAGATCCAACACGGAACAGGCTTCGTCGCGAGGCAACAGCGCCAAGGCGTGTTCGACCAGCAATTCGGTTTCCGGTCGCGGCACCAGCACGGCGGGAGACACCTTGAGCGGCAGCGACCAGAATTCGCGGCTGCCCGTGAGGTAGGCGATCGGCACGCCGCCGGCCCGTTTGGCGATGAGCTCCGCGTATGCGCGCTCCGCGCTCAATGCGACCGGTTGATCGGCGCGAGCGATCAACGCGGAGCGGGACAGGTCTAGAATGCTTGCCAGCAGCAATTCCGCGTCGAGGCGCGGCGATTCGCTGTGCGCATGCAGCGTCTGCGCAGCGTGCTTCACGGTGTCGGCGATGGTGGCCACGGTATTCATTCGATTTGGTTTGCGAGTTCTTCGGCTTGGTGTTCCTGATTGAGCGCGCGCACCAATTCTTCCAGGTTGCCGTTCATCACGTCATCGAGCTTGTACAGCGTCAGATTGATTCGATGGTCCGTGACGCGCCCCTGCGGAAAATTGTAGGTGCGTATGCGCTCGGAGCGATCGCCGGATCCCACCTGCAACTTGCGCGATTGCGCTTGGGCACTCTGCTGCTTCTCGCGTTCCGCGGATAACAGCCTCGCTTTGAGCAAGGACATGGCGCGCGAACGGTTCTTGTGCTGCGAACGCTCGTCCTGGCATTCCACCACGATACCGGTCGGCAAGTGCGTGATGCGAATGGCCGAGTCGGTTTTGTTCACGTGCTGGCCGCCGGCGCCGGATGAGCGATAGGTGTCGATGCGCAGCTCAGCGGGATTCAAGTCCACTGCTTCGACTTCTTCCAGTTCCGGCAAAATGGCCACGGTGCAGGCCGAGGTGTGAATGCGACCCTGTGCTTCGGTGGCCGGCACTCGCTGCACGCGATGGGTGCCGGACTCGAATTTGAGCAACGAATACGCGCCGCGTCCGATGATGCGGCTGATGATTTCCTTGTAGCCGCCGTGCTCGCCGGGACTCTCGCTCAATACCTCGACGCCCCAGCCCTTGGACTCGGCGTAGCGCGCGTACATCCGAAACAGGTCGCCTGCAAAGATAGCGGCCTCGTCGCCGCCCGTGCCGGCGCGGACTTCCAGGAAAATATTGCTCTCATCGTGCGGGTCCTTGGGCACCAGCAGGCTCTGCAGCTCGAGTTCCTCGCCCAAGAGGCGCGGATTCAATTCCGCCAGTTCCTCCTCGCCCATGGCCCGGGTCGCCGGGTCCTTGTCGGCCGCCAATTCCCGGGCGGTGGCCGCATCGCCTTCGAGCGCGAGAAAACGCCGATAACGGCCGACCAAGTCTCCCAGCCGCGAATACTCCATGGAGAGTTCGCGAAATTGGTTTTGCTTGGAAATGACGCCGGCGTCGGACAGCAGGCGGCTGATTTCCTCGAAGCGTTCGTCGAGTTTTTCCAGCTTGCGCCGGATCGAATCTTTCATGGGCGCGGATTATAGCGGCCTTGAGGGGCCAGGAGGCTCTTAGTGCCGCTCGCGTTCCTCGGTCAAAAGGCGGGTAACGGTCTCCGCCAAGGCCAAATCGGCCAGTTCGGCGGCCTGGCGCAAAGCCTGGGTGGGCGCATGCAGCAGCCGATTGGTCAGCGTGTTGGCCAGATACTCGATGACCTCGTCGGTCGGTTTGCCCGCCGCCAACATGCGCCGCGCCTGTTCCACGGTTTGCCGGCGAATCCCATCGGCTTGCTGGCGCAGTGCACGAATGGCCGGGCCCGCGTCCTGCGCGCGCGACTCGGCGAGAAAGCGCGCCACCTCTTCATCGATGAGCAGCCGTGCACCGCCCGCCGCCAATTCGCGCTGCTGGACGTTTTCGTCGATCAATTGCTGCAGATCATCGATGGAGAAGAGATAGACGTCTTCCAGCTCGGCGACTTCAGCTTCTATGTCGCGGGGCACGGCCATGTCGACCATGAAAATCGGCCGCCGGCGCCGGGTGCGAATGGCCGCTTCGACGGCCCGCTTGCTGACGACGGGCAATGGGCTCGCCGTGCAACTGATGACGATGTCCGCCTGCGCCAATTCCTTGTCAAGATCGTCCAAGGGTACCGCCACCGCTTTGAGTTCAGCCGCCAGCGCCTGCGCCCGTCCCAACGTGCGGTTGGCGATCACCATGCGCTTGATGCCGGCGCTCATGAAGTGCCGCGCCGTCAGTGCATTCATGTCGCCGGCGCCGATCAGCAGAGCGTTGTGAGCGCTCAAATCCTCGAACATGCGCCGCGCCAGGCTGACGGTGGCCGACGCCAGCGATACGGCGTTCGCGCCGATGCGGGTTTCGGTACGTACCCGTTTCGCGGCGGAGAAGGCGGCCTGAAACAGCTTGTTGAGAATGGGGCCGGTGCTGCCGCTTTCCTGTGCGATCCGGTAGGCGTCTTTCAATTGCCCGAGGATTTGCGCCTCGCCCAAGACCATGGAATCAAGGCCGGAGGCCACGCTAAACGCATGTTCGACAGCGCGCGATTCCTGATGGATATAAAGACTGGCGGCGAGATCGACGTCATTCCCATGATGCCGTTCCAGCCACTGCGACAGTTCCGCGCCGCTCGCCGAGCCCGACCAATACACCTCGGTGCGATTGCACGTCGAGAGAATCAACGCCTCGGCGACACCGATTTCCTGGCGCAGTGCCCGCAGTGCGGAAACCAGGCGATCCTCGCCGAACGCCACCTTTTCGCGCAGCGCGACGGGTGCCGTCTTATGGTTGATACCGAGGATATTGAATGCCATGTTCGCTATAGTGCGGTTGTGTTCTCGATTTCCACCATCGCCAAGACTGCTTTGGGCTCAGGCGCGCTCGTTTTGAGCGCCTGCGCAGGGATTCATTCGAAGCCCGACGCGCAGGCGCCGCAGTCATTTTATACTGTCACGGGCGAGATAGCCCTTGCGCGTCAGCAGCCGCGCGTGGCCGCAATTCAATATGCGACGGCAGCGGCGCATGAAACGGACCCGGCGCTCTTGCAGCGCGCGACCGACGTGACGGCCGAGACATTGCAGCCTTCGCTCATGGCCGGCGTTGCCGCGCACTGGTTGGTGGTCGATCCCAAATCGCTGCAGGCACAACGCGCGGCGGCGAGAGCCGCGTTGGCGCTCTATAAAGTGGACGAAGCCGCCGCGCACTACCGGGTGGTCTTGATGAATTCGCCGGCCGGAGTCGATGCGGAATTCGCCGACGTGGAAACCGACTTGGGATCCAACGAAAACGTGTTCGGCGCGCATCAGCTCGCCGACCGGTTGGCATCGTATTTTCCAAGTTCGCCGTCGGCGTTGCGCATTCAAGGAATCGCCGCCATGCGCGCGGATGATCCCGCGGCCGCGGTGCACAGCTTGAGCGGAGCGCTGGCGATCGAGGCGGCCGGCGCGACCGAGCCCAAGCAAACCACCCACAAGGAATTGGCACAGACACTGTTGCGCGCGCGGATCATGGCGGGCGATGTCGAGGAGCCGCTGCGTGCCGCGCAGGCGCAGCTCCAGGCGGATCCTTCCGCGTTGAATCGCTTCAACTATGCGGCATTGCTGATGACGGCTCAGCGGCTGCCGGAAGCCACCGAGCAGCTCGAAACGCTGTCGCGCAATCCGGAATCGACCGCCGTGGCCCTGCGCTTGCTGGCACTGCTGGAATTTCAGCAGGGGCACTTGGAGGCGGCATCGGCAAAATTCAGGCAGCTTTTGAACACCGGCAAGTTCGCCGACGATGCGTTTTATTACCTGGCGTTGATTGCCGATCGCAATGGCGATCCTGAACGGGCCCTGCGATTTTTCTCGCAGGTACAGAACGGCGAGAACGTCGTGCCTGCCTTGTTGCGTGCCGCCACGTTGCTGAACAAGCACGGCGCGCCGAGCGCGGCTGAAGAGCTGCTCGACCGGCTCCTGGAGGACGAGCCGCAACGCGCGCCGGAAATCTTGACGGCGCGCGCCCGGATGTACGCGCAGTCAAGCGACTTGGGCAAGGCGTTTGCCGTCTTGGAAAAGGGCGAGAGGGACTATCCGGACAGCGTGGAATTCCGCTATGCGACCGCGTCGGTCTATGAAGAACAAGGACTGGTTTCCGCGGCGCTGCGCGAATTGACTCTAGTGGTCAAGGCGCGGCCCAACGATCCGACGGCGTTGAACGCCTTGGGGTTCACGCTGGCCGATCACACCAAGAGTCTCGCGCGGGCGCGCAAGCTGATCGAACGCGCCCATGCCGCGGCGCCCAGGAATCCGGCGATTCTGGACAGTTTGGGCTGGGTGTACTTCCGCGAAGGCCGGCCGGCCGATGCATTGCCCTTTTTGAAAACGGCTTACGCGGACGACCATGATGGCGACATCGCCGCGCATCTGGGCGAGGTTCTGTGGCACTTGGGCCAGCAGGATGAGGCGCAGAGAATCTGGTCCGAGGCCAGCGCGATGGATGCCGACAATCATTTGTTGAAATCGACGCGGCACCGTCTGACCTCCGCAAACTGATTGACCATGCGGCGTGCGTTGACGGTGGTTTGTTGTTGTGCGCTCAGTGCTTGCGTCACCACACGCCCGCCGCCGCCCTCCGCGGTATGGCTCGCGCGTGTGAACGAACTACAAAACGCCGGGGATTGGCAACTTGACGGACGAGCGGCGGTTGCGTTGGGCACCCAAGGATGGCAGGCCTCGCTCACTTGGCGGCAAGCCGACAGCATCGCGGAAGTGCATCTCGCGGGACCGTTCGGCATCGGTGCCCTGGTGCTCAAACAAACACCTGCAGGTCTTTCGCTGAACGGCGCGCCGCCGAGCGATGCGGTGATGGCCCAGGTCGAAGAGAAGTTGGGATTCGACCCGCCGATCGACGACTTGCACTACTGGTTGCTCGGCGTTCCCAATCCCGGTTCGACCTATGACATTGCGCGCAACGACCAGGACCGCGCGAAAAGCTTGAGCCAGGATGGCTGGAGCGTTGCGTACGACCGGTACATGCCGGTGGCAGGAGACGTGCTGCCCACGCGGCTGGTCGTGAGCCGCGACGCTGTCCGCGTGCGCATCATCATCGATCATTGGAATTGGCCCAAGTGAGCGCCGCGAAGTCGGTGTGGCCGGCACCGGCGAAGCTCAATTTATTTCTGCACATCCTGGGCAGGCGGCCTGACGGCTATCACGAGTTGCAAACCTGTTTTCAATTCGTGGATCTTTGCGATGAAATCAGCATCGAGGTGCGCACCGACGCAGTGATTCGCCGCCTCGTCGAGATACCGAATCTGCCGGCTGAGGCGGATCTTTGCATCCGCGCCGCGCGGGCGCTGCAAGAGGCATCCGGCGCGACACTGGGCGCGGACATCGGCCTCTCAAAGCGAATCCCGGTGGGAGGGGGGTTGGGGGGCGGAAGCTCCGATGCCGCCACCTGTTTGCTGGCACTCAACCGGCTTTGGGGAATCCATTGGCCGACGGAGAAACTGGCGGCGCTGGGCCTCAAGTTGGGTGCGGACGTGCCGGTATTCGTGCACGGCCGGGTCGCTTGGGCCGAAGGGGTAGGGGAACGGCTGACCCCGCTGTACCCGCCATTGGCCCCTGCGGAAGCTAACTACCTGATTTTAAAGCCGAATGTCTTTGTCAGCACTGCGGCGGTGTTTCAAGATCCTGAATTGACAAGGAATTCTGCGCCCATCACAATTCACGGTTTCCTGGCGTCCGGTGGAAGGAACGATTGCTTGGGCGTGGTGCGACGCCGTTATCCTGAAGTCGCACATGCGCTCGATTGGCTATCGGTCTTTGGTTCTGCGCGCCTGACTGGCACGGGGGCCTGTGTTTTTCTGGCCTGTGAGAACTTGGATCTTGCGCAAGAAATCAGGCGCAAGGTGCCGCCAGAGTTTGAAAGCTTTCTGGCTCGCGGACTGAATGACTCGCCCTTGCTTGAGGGATTGCGGACCGGTTGAGGCCGGTCGTCGGTTTTTTTGCAAGTTGGGGTGTCGCCAAGCGGTAAGGCAGCGGGTTTTGATCCCGCCATACGGAGGTTCGAATCCTTCCACCCCAGCCAATTTTTTTGCGGTGGGGCCAGCCATTTTGAGCAAGGTCGATGCAGCAAAATAATGAATTCGGTTCGTTGTCGATCGCGGTGTTCACGGGCAACGCCAATGCGCCGCTTGCGACGGAGATTACCCGGCATTTGCATGTGCCGTTGGGCCGCGCCGACGTGGATCGATTCAGCGACGGCGAGGTCAGCGTCGAGTTGAGAGAGAACGTGCGCGGGCGCGATGTGTTCATCCTGCAACCGACGCATCCGCCGGCCGAGCATTTGATGGAGCTGCTGATGATGGCGGATGCCTGCCGGCGCGCCTCGGCGAAGCGGGTGACCGCGGTGGTGCCGTATTTCGGGTACGCGCGCCAGGATCGCCGGCCGCGCGCGACCCGCGTGGCCATCACGGCCAAGCTGGTGGCGAACATGATGACGCGCGCGGGCGTGGACCGGCTGCTGACGGTGGATTTGCACGCGGATCAGATTCAGGGATTTTTCGACATCCCGGTGGACAATGTGTACGCATCGCCGGTGCTGCTCGGCGAGGTCTGGAAACGGAAGTACAAGAACATGATTGTGGTGTCGCCCGATGTGGGCGGCGTGGTGCGCGCACGGGCCCTCGCGAAGCGCTTGGATGACGCGGACCTGGCCATCATCGACAAGCGCCGCCCGCGGCCGAATGAGTCGAAAGTGATGAACATCATCGGTGAGGTCGAAGGCAAGACTTGCGTGCTGGTGGACGACATGGTGGATACGGCCGGCACGCTATGCCAGGCTGCGCAGGCGCTCAAGGACGAAGGAGCCCTGCAAGTGGTGGCCTACATCACGCATCCCGTGTTGTCGGGTCAGGCGATCGAGCGCATTTCGAATTCAGTGTTGGATGAGCTGGTGGTCACCGACACGATACCGCTGTCGGAGTCCGGCGCGGCGTGCAAGAAAATCCGCCAGCTGAGCGTCTCGGGATTGTTGGCTGAAACCATCCGCCGCATCAGCGACGAGGAGTCGGTGAGCTCGCTGTATATTGATTAAGTTTGGCGATTAGGTTTGGCGATTAGGCCAGTGCCTTTGCAATTGGTCGCGATGCAAGGGCGCTTTAGTTTGTGATTTAACTGGAGAAGATTATGAAAACCTCTTTTGAACTCGTTGCCGAGTTCCGTGATACGCAAGGCAAAGGTGCGAGCCGCCGCCTGCGTCACGACGGAAAAGTACCGGCAATTCTTTATGGCGGCCACCTGGCCGCGCGGACTCTCACCTTGAGCCATCAGAAGCTTCTGATCATGCTCGAGAACGAGCGCTTTTATTCGACCATCTTGAATTTGAAGGTGGGCGATCAGTCGCAAGCAGCCATCTTGAAGGATGTGCAACGGCACCCGTTCAAGAATGCGATCGTGCACGTCGACTTTCAGCGCGTCGAAGAGAACGAAAAAATTCGCATCAGCATTCCCCTGCACTTCAGCGGCGCGGCGGTTTCGCCGGGCGTGAAGTCCCAGGGCGGCCTCGTGTCGCATATGCGCACCGAAGTGGAGATCTCCTGCCTGCCGAAAGATTTGCCGGAATTCATCGAAGTCGATATTTCCGGACTGTCGCTCAATGAGAGCGTGCACTTATCGCAGCTGAAGGTTCCGGACGGCGTTGTGCTGGTGGAGTTGGCGAAGGAAGACGCAGCAGTCGTCGCCATTCACAGCCCGCGCGCTGAGGAGCCGGAGCCGACGGCAGTGGCGGCAGCGGCGCCCGGTGCGGAAGGTGCGGCAGCGGCACCGGCAGCGGCTGGAGCAGCGGGAGCGGCGCCGGCGGGAGCCGACGCGGCCAAGGCCGGGGCGGCGCCTGCGAAAAAAGAAGAAGCCAAAAAGGAACCGGCAAAGAAAGACGCGAAGAAGTAATTTTCCAAAAGCGTTGTGTCATGAGGGCCGTCGGTGTGACGGCCCTTGTCTTTTAAAGGCTTTGTTTAAATGGCTGGTTTAGCGTTGCGCATCATCGTCGGTCTGGGTAATCCAGGCCCTGAACATCAGGTGACCCGGCATAACGCGGGTTTCTGGTTCGTGGACCTGCTTGCGCGCCGCCATGGCGGCGAGTTTCGGGACTATCGAAAATATTCGGGCGAGACCGCAAAGATCAGCGTCGAGGGACACGAACTGGTGCTGCTCAAGCCGACGACTTATATGAATCGCAGCGGCCTGTCGATTCGCCAGTTGAGCGAGTTCTACAAGATTCCGCCCGAGGAGATCCTGGTCGCGCATGATGAGCTCGACCTGCCGGTCGGCACGGTGCGCCTCAAGCAAGGAGGTGGGCATGGGGGCCATAACGGCCTGCGCGACACCATCGCGCATATCGGCGAGACGTTCTGGCGCATGCGTTTAGGGATAGGACATCCCGGCAACAAAGCCGAGGTCATCGACTATGTGCTGACCCGCGCGCCGCGTACGGAGGAGGATTTGATTTTGGAAGCCGTTGCCACGGCGGTGGACTGCATCCCGCTGCTGCTCGAACAGGGCGCCGAGCGCGCCATGACCCGATTGCACAGCCGCGCAGGAAAAGTCTGATGCCCATTCGCTGCGGAATCGTCGGTTTACCGAATGTGGGCAAGTCCACATTGTTCAACGCGCTCACGCGCGCGCAGATCGCGGCGGAGAATTATCCGTTTTGCACCATCGATCCCAATGTGGGCGTGGTGCCGGTGCCCGATCCGCGTCTGGAGAAGCTGGCTGCCATCGTGCATCCCGAGAAGATTCTGCCGACGACGGTCGAGTTCGTGGATATCGCCGGACTCGTCGCCGGGGCCTCGAAGGGCGAGGGCCTGGGCAACAAGTTCCTCGCGCACATCCGTGAAGTCGACGCCATTGCGCACGTGGTGCGCTGCTTCGAAAACGACGACATCATCCATGTGGCGGGAAAGATCGATCCGGCGAGCGACATTGAAGTCATCAATACCGAATTGGCGTTGGCGGATCTCGACAGCGTCGAGCGGGCGTACCAAAAGGCGCTGAAGGCGGCCAAGACCGCGGACAAGGATGCCGTCAGAATGCGGGACCTGCTGGAGAAAGTACGCGTCCAATTGAATCAAGCGAAGGCCGTTCGCCTGCTCAAGCTCGACGTGCACGATCATGCCCTGCTGCGCGATCTGCACCTGCTCACCGACAAGCCCGTCATGTACGTCGCCAATGTCGACGAAGGCGGTTTCACCAACAACCCGCGCCTCGATCGCGTGCGCGAAATCGCTAAAGGCGAGGGCGCCATCGTCGTGCCCATCTGTGCGGCCATCGAGGCGGAGATTGCACAGCTCGACGAGGCCGACCGCGCGGAGTTCCTGGCGGAACTGAAACTCGACGAGCCCGGCCTCAACCGCGTCATCCGCGGCGGCTATTCATTGCTGGGCTTGCAGACCTATTTCACCGCGGGCGTCAAAGAAGTGCGCGCTTGGACCGTGCATGCCGGCGCCACCGCGCCGCAAGCGGCGGGGGTCATTCACACGGATTTTGAGCGTGGCTTCATTCGTGCCGAAGTCATTGCCTACGATGACTTCATCAAATTCAAGGGCGAGGCGGGCGCCAAAGAGGCGGGCAAGTTGCGTTTGGAGGGCAAGGAGTACATCGTCAAGGAAGGCGATGTCATGCACTTTCGATTCAACGTGTAATTGGCGAATAGCGCGAGATTCGCGTATTGACGCGGATTGGCCGGGCAGCCTTATTATAGCTAAGCGGTCCTGTTCCGGCGCTAGAGAGAATCACAATTGCGAGACGAAGGAAATGGATCGAGTCAAAGGCAAAGCGAATCCACTAGTAAGCAAGATTCACGGCAAGGAAAAACGCTGGAGGGCTGAATTTGCTGCACTTCGCGAACTATGCCTCGCCTCGGGCCTCAATGAAGAACTGAAATGGGGCCAAGCTTGCTACGATCTAAATGGCGGCAAGATAGTGTTGATCCACGGTTTCAAGGATTATTGCGCCCTGCTGTTCATGAAAGGCGCTTTGCTGAAAGACCCCAAGGGCATCCTCGTTCAGCAAACCAAGAATGTGCAGTCCGCGAGGCAAATCAGGTTTCCTTCTCTGGCCGATATCAGCAAGCAAAGGACTGCCGTTAAGGCCTATATCCAGGAGGCCATTGCGGTTGAGAGGTCTGGTGCCAAGGTGCAGATGAAGGGCGTGGCAGACTTCGAGATGGCCACGGAGTTTCTAACGCGGTTGGATGACGATCCTGAACTGGCCGAAGCCTTTCGTGCGCTCACCCCGGGAAGACAGAAGGGTTATTTGCTGCATTTTGCGGGGGCGAAACAAGCGGCGACTCGCGCGGCCCGCGTCGAAAAACATGCGCCGAGGATCTTGAGAGGGCTGGGGCTTGATGATTAAGGCTGGCCGTCACTGATTGATCCTTGGTTGAAGGCGGTTTTCCAAACCAAATACTTGACCCCATGAATCGATACCGAGACCTATTTTCGTTATATCTGTTGACATGCCGAAATTTCGGCGTAAATTGCGCGCCCCTATGAATCATCAATCAACACGTTTTAACACGCGGCAGCGTTCGGCGCTGAAAGTCCGCACGGGAAATCTCTGGAATTCCCGCGGTGCACCTGCTCGCGCCTTGGAAATTGTGATGCGTTAGCCTCATTCGCATAAGTTGCGGGGCTGACCAGATGGCAGTCCCCGGAACAATCTCTCACCGAGACCCCGGAAGGCGCTGCCGACCGGGGTCTCGTCGTTTTGGGCGGCGAGAAAATTGAGAGAACGAGAGGGAGGATATGGGACCGCGGATTGCCGCGGCCTCTTGACGAGGTCGAAACATCGATCGTGCAACGACTGTGGGTTCGTAAGCCCACCTGGCGCGCTTGTGCCCCGCTTCGGGTTGCGCAGGCGCGTACCGCGCGGCCGCTCTGTTTCATGCCACCACAAGTTAGCTCAGATGGTAGAGCAACGGTCTCGTAAACCGTGTGTCGCGGGTTCGACTCCCGCACTTGTACCAGTCCGCAAAACTGGGACTTGATGGTGTTGAGGCGAGGTTAACCCCTCGCATCGAGGTGAGCTTCGGTGGGGGAACGATGCGCATTCCGGCATCTATCCGACACAACGCGTGCAACGCTTTGAGCGGTGGAACGCGCAGTGTTTGCCCCGGTGGCCGCTGAGTTGAGTCGCTGAGATTGGTTCGCTCTCGCGAGGAACCGAGCTCGAGGATCGACGACTGCAGCGAATCGGCTCGGCAAATGCCGCGGCCCCCACTGGCCCGCGCGGTATGCGGAAGTGAACCTCGACCTGTTGGGACGGCCGCCGTACATGGGGTACGGCGGCCGCGGTAAGGAGAAGAGAGATGAACGCGATGATGGGAATGAAGCGAATGACGATTGCGCAGTACGAGCGCGGACTGCTGTTTCGTAACCGCCGCTTCGAGGCGGTCATGGAGCCGGGCGTGTACTGGATGTTCGATCCGCTGAAGCGGACCGAGATCAAGGTGTACGACGTTTCGGTGACGGAGTTCGAGCACCCGCGGGTCGACGTGCTGATCACGGAAGCGCGCGCGCTGATCGAACGGCACCTGATGATTGTGGAACTGGGCGACCGCGAGGTCGGACTGGTCTACAAGAACGGCCGCTTGGAATCGGTGCTGGCGCCGGGTAAACGTCAGCTGTACTGGCGCGGACCCATCGCCGTTCGGGTCGATGTGAAGGATATTTCGCGCGACTTTGCGCTCGATGCCGACACGGCCCGGATCTTGATGCGCGCCGGTTCAGTGGTGAACACGGCGGCGATCGGCTCGGTCGAAGTGCCGGATACCTCGGTCGGTCTGTTGATCGCGGATGGCGAGCTGCGCGAGGTGCTGAAACCTGGCTTGACGGCGTTCTGGAAGTTCCAGCGCAACGTCAAGGTGGAATTGGTGGATCTGCGATTGCAGACGATGGAGGTTGCGGGTCAAGAAATCCTGACGCGCGACAAGGTGAGCTTGCGCGTCAACCTAACGGCGCTCTGGCAGGTGCTGGACCCGGTTCAGGCCCGGACGCGGCTCGTCAACTTCGTCGAGTATGTCTACAAGGAGCTGCAGTTCGCGCTGCGCGAAGCGGTGGGTGCTCGCACCTTGGATGAGTTGCTGGGCGACAAGGGAGCGTTCGATCGCGAGATCAGCGCCATTGTGGCCGGCAAGCTCCAGGGCAACGGCGTGGTGGTTCGTTCGGTGGGCGTGAAGGATGTCATCTTGCCGGGTGAGATGAAGGTGATCCTCAACCAGGTGGTCGAGGCGGAAAAAATCGCGCAGGCGAACTTGATCCGTCGGCGCGAGGAGACGGCGGCGACTCGATCGCTGCTCAACACCGCGCGCTTGATGGACGACAACCCGACGCTGTTGCGGTTGAAGGAGTTGGAGACGCTGGAGAAGGTGACGGAAAAGATCGATAAGTTGACGGTCTTCGGCGGCCTTGAAGGCGTGTTGAAGGATGTCGTGCGTATCCAGGTGCCGGGTGCTTGAGAGCCGCACGACAAGCAGGTGCCCGGCGGCCGCAAGACCGCCGGGCTTTTACATGATCAGGACATTACGGACATGAGTATTCACAAATTGGCGCTGGACCGGTTCTCGCAGCTTGGAAGACCTCAATCACGCGGCGGCACGTCTCACCGACCGACGGAGCGACACCACGATTGGCACACCGAGAATCAGAAGCAACAATGCATCGACTGCGCCTCCACCGTGGGACGTACCGTTCGCCGGGGGCGGGGCTGCAG
>Ga0210400_10001330_pt1 | contig 24677 bp, 20 predicted proteins | sample IncBWH26MmetaG_FD_155456 | JGI IMG/M metagenome (GOLD analysis project Ga0210400, IMG submission 155456) | Forest soil microbial communities from Barre Woods Harvard Forest LTER site, Petersham, Massachusetts, United States - Inc-BW-H-26-M | ecosystem: Environmental > Terrestrial > Soil >...
AGCGCGCCGGGGATGATGGTCAATACCCCGGCCGCGGCCAGCAATCCCCAATCCATTCCGGCCGCCGAGACGGTGCGGGTCATCACGGCCGCGATCGGCTTGGCGTTGACCGATGTCAGGGTGCGCGCCAGCAACAGTTCGACCCAGGAAAACATGAAGCAGAAGAACGCCGCGACACCGATGCCGCTGGCGATCAGCGGCACCAAAATCTTGATGAAGAAGCGCGGGAACGAATAACCATCCAGAAATGCGGTTTCATCGATCTCGCGCGGCACGCCCGAGACAAAACCTTCCAGGATCCACACCGCCAGGGGTACGTTGAAGATGCAATGCGCCAGCGCCACCGCCCACGGCGTATCGAACAGGTTGATCGCCGAGTACAGATTGAAGAACGGCAGCGCATAGACCGCGGCCGGCGCCATCCGGTTCGACAGCAGCCAAAAGAACAGATGCTTGTCGCCGAGGAAGCGATAACGCGAAAACGCATATGCTGCCGGCAGCGCCACCGAAATCGAGATCACGGTATTGATGACGACATATTTCAGCGAATTGATGTAACCGGAATACCAGCTCTCATCGGTGAAGATGCGCATGTAGTGGGCGATGGTCGGCTGGTGCGGCCACAGCGTCATGGTCGATATGATCTCCTGGTTGGTCTTGAAGCTCATATTGACCAGCCAATAGATCGGCAGCAGCAGGAAGATCAGAAACAGCGAGAGGATGAAGCGGCGTCCGGGAATCGAATGCATCATGCGACTCCCTTGTTGGCCGGGCGTCGCTCGGCGCCGGCATTGGTCATCACGGTATAAAAAATCCAGCACACGATGATGATGATCAGATTGTAGACCAGCGACAGCGCGGCCGCCTTGCCGAGGTCAAACTGGCCGAGCGCGATCTTGACGAGTTCGATCGAAACGAAAGTCGTGGAATTACCCGGACCGCCGCCGGTGACCACGAAGGGTTCGGTGTAGATCATGAAACTGTCCATGAAGCGCAGCAGCACCGCGATCAGGAGCACGCGGTTCATCTTCGGCAACTGAATGGCGGTGAACACCGCCCAGCGCGAGGCGCCGTCGATCTGCGCGGCCTGATAATAGGCATCGGGAATCGACTTCAGCCCGGCATAGCAGAGCAGTGCAACGAGGCTGGTCCAGTGCCAGACATCCATCGCAATGACGGTGGCCCAGGCATCGAATTCGTTGGACACATAGTTATAGTTGATGCCGATATGGTTCAGCACGTAGCCGAGCAGGCCGATATCGGGCCGCCCGAAAATCTGCCAGATCGTCCCGACCACATTCCACGGAATCAGCAGCGGCAGCGCCAGGATCACGAGACAGGCGGCAACGGTCCAGCCCTCGCGGGGCATCGAAAGGGCGACCACGATTCCCAACGGCACCTCGATGGCGAGGATCACGGCTGAGAAGAACAGATTGCGCCACAACGACGCGAAAAAGCGTTCGCCGAGATCGGTGGTGGGATCGAGCAATTCCTTGAACCAGCCGACGCCATTCCAGAAAAACTGGTTGTTGCCGAAGGTGTCCTGCATCGAATAGTTCACCACCGTCATCAGTGGCAGGATCGCCGAGAACGCGACCACCAGAAACACCGGCAGCACCAGGAACCAGGCTTTCTGATTGATGGTCTTGTCCATCAGGCCGTCCCCTCGACCAGGAGACTGTCGGCGTAGACATGAACGCGCGACGGATCGAATTTAAGCCCGGCGGACTTGCCGGGGACTGAAAACCCCGGCGGCACCCGCGCGGCGAATTTGGCATCGCCGATCCGCACGCGTGCGAAGCTGATACGGCCGAGGTCGTCGATCCGCTCGATGTTGGCAGAAAGAAGTCCTGGTGCGGAAGGCGCGACCTCGACGAATTCCGGCCGCACGCCGATCTCGATCTTCGCCCCGGACGGCAAGCCGTCATAGTTCCGGTTGAGCGCGATGACGTGACCGTCGATCCATGCCTTGCGTCCCCTGACTTCGGCCGGCACGATGTTCATGCCCGGTGAGCCGATGAAATAGCCAACGAACGTATGCGCGGGTTTGTCGAACAATTCCGCCGGCGTGCCGCTCTGCACCACGCGGCCGTCATGCATCACCACCACCGTGTCGGCGAATGTCAGCGCCTCGGTCTGGTCATGGGTGACATAGATCATCGTCAAATCGAGATCGCGATGCAGCGCCTTGAGTTTCGAGCGCAACTGCCATTTCAGTTCGGGATCGATCACCGTTAGCGGCTCGTCGAACAGCACGGCCGCGACGTCGGAGCGGACCAGTCCGCGGCCGAGCGAGATTTTCTGCTTGGCATCGGCGGTCAGCCGCGTCGCCTTGCGGTTGAGATCAGGCGTAAGGTCCAATAGACGCGCGATCTCCGTGACCCGCGCGTCGATCTCGGCCTTCGGCACGCCGCGATTGCGGAGCGGGAATGCCAGGTTTTGCCCGACCGTCATGGTGTCGTAGATCACCGGAAACTGGAACACCTGCGCGATATTGCGCTTCTGGGTTGACAGCGGTGTGATGTCGACGCCGTCAAACAGGATCTTGCCGCGCGACGGCGTGACGATGCCCGAGATCAGGTTGAGCAACGTGGTCTTGCCGCAGCCCGACGGCCCGAGCAGCGCATAGGCGCCACCCTGCCGCCAGGTCATCGTGACCGGCTTCAGCGCAAAGGACTTTGGATCGGCGGCATCGCCGCCGTAGGAGTGCGCGAGATCGACGAGGTCAATGCGGGCCATGCAGCATCTTCCTCACATCGCGCCGGGGGAAGCGACCAGCCGGCCGGCTGTGTCGAATACGAAGACATTGTCCGGATCGAGCACGGCGTCCAGCACATGTCCGGGCGGATATTCGTGCACGCCCTGCAACACCGCGACCCAGTTGGACGCATCGCGGTTGAGATGCACGAAGCTCTCCGAACCGGTGATTTCGGTCACCGTCACGGTGGCGGAAAACGCATGGCGGCCGGCGATGCCGTTGGCGACCTCCAACTGGTGGGCGCGGAAGCCGACCCGGTAGGCGCCGTCGCCCAGCCTGGCGTACAGGCCGGTCGCGGGTGCCTGCACGCCGCCGGCATATTGCACGGAGCCATTGTTCTTCTCGATGCCGACGATGTTGAGCGGCGGATCGGAGAACACCTGTGCGACGCGCAGCGTGTCGGGATGGCGATAGACTTTCGGCGTCTCGCCGGCCTGCAATATCTCACCTTCCCACATGCAGATGGTGCGGCCCCCCAGCAACAAGGCTTCGGAAGGCTCGGTCGTCGCATAGACGAAGATGGCGCCGGACGCCTCGAAGATGCGCGGCAGTTCGGTGCGCAATTCCTCGCGCAGCTTGTAATCCAGATTGGCGAGAGGCTCGTCCAGCAGCACCAGATCGGCGCCTTTCACCAGCGCCCGCGCGATCGCCGTGCGCTGCTGCTGGCCGCCGGACAATTGCAGCGGGGTGCGATTGAGATACGGCTCGAGTCGCAGGAGACGTGCCGCCTCCTGGACCCGTTTCTCGATTTCCGCGCGCGGCTTGCCCTGCACGCGCAACGGCGAGGCAATGTTCTCATAGACCGTCAGCGAGGGATAATTGATGAACTGCTGATAGACCATCGCCACCGAACGCTGCCGCACGTCGGCGCCGGTGACATCCTTGCCGTCGACCAGGACCCGGCCGGTCGTCGGCTTGTCGAGACCGGCGAGCAGCCGCATGATCGATGTCTTGCCTGACAGCGTCGGCCCCAGCAGCACGCTCAAGGTGCCGCGCTCAAGCGTCAGCGAGACATTGCGAATGGTCGCAATGCCGTCCACCGCGCGCGTGACGCCCTCGAGCGTAACGGTCATCGCCGCCCTCCCGCTTCCAGCAACGAACCTTCAGGCGACACCCGATGCGCGGCAATCCAGTCGTCGATGGCGGCAATCTCGGCAGGCGACAATCGCAATCCAAGCTTTGATCGCCGCCACACGATGTCCTCAGCGGTGCGGGCCCACTCCGACGACATCAGGTACCGGACTTCGCTCTCCGTCAAGGTGGCGCCGAACGACTGGCCGAGATCGGCGGGGGATTTCGCACTGCCGAGCAGCCTGCTGGCGCGCGTGCCATAGGCATGCGCCAGCCGGTTGGCGTGCGCCGGCTCGAGAAACGGATAGGTGCGCAGCAATTCCGCCGTCAGCGCTGATATCGCCGAGACGTCGAGATCGCCGCCGGGCAGCGGCGATTTCGCGGTCCAGCCCTCGCGGGCCTTGGATCTGCGCAGATTGGAGCTGCGCAGATAAGGCTCGAGGCGTTGGAGCGCCTCCTCGGCGAGGCGGCGATAGGTGGTGATCTTGCCGCCATAGATCGACAGCAGTGGCACGCCGCCGGGAGTGTCGAGCTCGAAAACATAGTCGCGGGTGGCGGCCCTGGCCTCGCTGGCGCCGTCATCATAGAGCGGGCGAACACCGGCATAGGTCCAGACCACGTCCTCGGGCTTGACCGGCTTCGCCAGATATTCGCTGACGGAGGCACAGAGGTAACTGATTTCCTCGGCCGAGGCTTCCACCTTGGCGGGGTCGCCATGGTAGTCGCGGTCGGTGGTGCCGATCAGCGTGAAATCGTCCTGATACGGAATGACGAAGACGATCCGGCCGTCGCTGTTCTGAAACATGTAGGCGCGGTCATGCGCATACAGTTTTCGCACCACGATGTGCGATCCCTGCACCAGCCGCACCTTCGCCTTGGCGTTGACGCCGGCGCCCGACGCCAGCACGTCCTCGACCCACGGCCCGCCGGCATTGACGAGCACGCGGGCGTTGATGGTGCTGCGCTCGCCACTTGTCGTGTTTTCGACCGTGACCTGCCAGCTTCCATCGGCCTGGCGAATTTCAACCGCACGGGTGCGGGTGCGGATGTCGGCGCCACGATCTGCGGCATCCCGGGCGGTGAGAACCACGAGGCGGGCGTCGTCGACGAAGCAATCCGAATATTCAAACCCCTTGGTGTAGCGATTTGGTATCAGCGGCTGCCCGACCTCGTCATGCGCCAGATCGACCGAGCGGGTCGGGGGCAGCAGGTGCCTTCCGCCGATATGGTCGTAGAGAAATAGCCCGAGCCGCAGCAGCCATGCCGGGCGCAGCCCGTCATGGTGCGGCAGCACGAATCGAAGCGGGCGAATGATGTGCGGGGCGATCTGCCAGAGGATTTCGCGCTCTATCAGCGCCTCGCGGACCAGCCGGAACTCGTAATATTCCAGATAGCGCAGCCCGCCATGCACGAGTTTCGTCGACCACGACGACGTACCGCTGGCCAAGTCGTTCATTTCGCATAGGAAAACTGAATTCCCTCGCCCGGCTGCATCGCGCGCGATGCCGCAGCCGTTGACACCGCCCCCAATGATTGCGAGGTCGAAAATCCGATCCAAAGACGCTTTCCCCCGCGTTCGCCTATTCACTTTGGCGATTTTACTTTCGGTTCGGATTAAATCACAACCAAATGTGAAAGCAACACTGAAAGGGGAACTGGGCGTGCTCCAATGGTTTTCATCCTTCGGGACCCGGGCAAGCAGCCGGGCTGCCTCCCTTTGGTCGCACTGAAGGACCCGTCGCTGATGGCGAGAAGCGCGCCTTCGTGCGTCTCGAACCATGAGGCCCATGAGGGCCCCGGAAGGAAGCGCGCGAGCACGCAGCAACTTGAAAGCCCCTAGCGCAAGCGCGTAACGATCGAAGGAGCCTCCGCCCCCGCCTCATCGATTTCCACCGCCGCCTTCGGCATCGCCTCGATCACGTGAATGCCACGGCTGTGGCAAATGTTGGCCAGCTTGGCCGGGAGCGGCACGTCGGTGACAAAGGTCTGGATCTGGCTGATATCGGCGATGCGAACCGGCGCGCTGCGCCGCAGTTTTGTGCTGTCGGCGACCAGCATCACGCTGCGCGCATTGGCGATGATGGCCTGCGCCGCCTGGACTTCGCGATAATCAAAATCCAATAGCGCACCCTCCTCGTCGATCGCGGACGCGCCGATGATGGCGTAGTCGACCTTGAACTGGCCGATCAGCCCGATCGCGGCCGAGCCGATCACTGCGCCGTCGGCCCGACGCACCGTGCCGCCGGCCACGATGACCTCGATGCGGGGGTGCCGATACAGCAGCATCGCGACATTGAGGTTGTTGGTGATGACCAGCATGTCCTCATGCGAGGTCAGCGCGCTGGCGACTTCCTCGGTGGTGGTGCCGATATTGATGAACAGCGAGCAACCGTTCGGGATCAGCGCGGCCGCGGCCGCACCGATCGCCTTTTTCTCCTCGGCGGCCACGAAGCGGCGCGCTTCATAGGCCAGGTTCTCGACACCCGAAGCGATGATGGCGCCGCCATGAATCCGCGTCAGCGACCGCTGATCGCACAGGTCGTTGAGATCCTTGCGGATGGTCTGCGCGGAAACCTCGAAACGGCGGGCGAGATCTTCCACCATCACCCGGCCAAACGACCGGGCGAGATTGAGGATTTCGGATTGGCGATGGGATAGACCGGTCACGGGGCACCTGAGCGCGAAGATACCTATGGTGCGGCTGTTACGTCATCCGGTCAACGCGGCAGATCGGTCCAGGGCCAGTTCAAGGATGATAAGGGGAATCCTGGTTAAGGCAGCGCCTCACATTTTCCGCGACGGCCCGGGAATGTTTGCCCCCGCCCGGTGGTTATCATGTCGGGACTCCCGCGCAGGGCGGTCCTGGCAGCGATCGGGAGAGGCCCATGAACAAATTTGCGAACAAATTTGCGATCCGGCTTTTGAGATTGGCGATCTACGCGACCGCGCTGGTGGCGGTTCCCACGGTCACACCAGCCCGGGCCGCGGCGGATAGCAGCCAGGAGATGAAAAAACACAAGAAGGCCCACAAGAGCCTACGCATCGGAGAGCCCAAGGCTTCCAATCAGGCGCCGTATTCAAACCCCAGCGATAATCCCGACCGAAAAGTGAGCTACTAGAGCGTTTTCGAGCGAAGTGGATACCGGTTCGCGTAAAGAAAACGCGTCAAAACAAAAATTTCGAGCCTCGGTCCTGATTCCATCAAAACCGATCTCGCGCGCCTGCCCAGATGCTGTCGATGAAGCGGTCGTGCCAGACCTGATCGTTCCACCCGGCATTTTGGCGGTCACGATCCCACGCCGTCGCGTGTTTCTCGTAGTGTTCGATGATGCGGCTGGCCAGGTGCGTCATGGGCCAAATGTTGCGCGGCCGGCCCAGCGTTGCAATGGGCCGGCTGCCATCGCCCGTCAGTACCCGTTCGGCCCCATCGCCCACATCCCCTGATCGTGGCCATGCGAATAGTTCATGTTGGTCGTCGCCGGATTGCGGTTGATCAGCGGGCGCAGGAACATCGGATGGGTGACGCTGCGCACCTCGTGCTCGATCGTGAACAGGTGCCTGCCGTCAGCGGGATCGATGATGTCGCGAAAGCGGTATTGATACCGGTTGTCCTCGCTAAAGATCAGATTGCGCTCCGCCAGCCGGCGGTACGGACCCGAGAAGTCGGTGATGTACATCTGCACGTGGTGGCCGTCGTAGTCCGGCTGCGGCCGGTCGGTCTCACGAAACAGGAGATGCTGGCCGTTCCCGATCTCCACGCGCGCGACAGTCCCGTCGCCATCGTCCAGTTCGGCGGGCATGGCCATGAACCGAGGGTAGAAGGCGCAAATGCCTTTCGCGGTCCCGACCGGAACGTCGAACTCGACGTAGGGGATGCCGAGCGTGATGCGCCCGAACCGCGCGGCGTCCGGCTCGTAGCAGTGTACGCGATTGCCCCAGGGACAGATCGCCTCGACGTAGTCGTTGTGCTCGCTGAACCCAAATTTGGTCCCGTGCAGCCTCCTCGCGACGGACGCAAGCCGGTCGAGCAGCGCTGCCCGCCCCGAAATGACGATGCTGGTATGACCGCGCAGCACCTGCGCCTCGCCGCTCGGCAAATGAAACTGGTTCCTGCCGACGTTGATCCACATGTTGTCGTCGGACACCATCAGATACGGATCGCGGGTCAAGCCCAGCCCGGCGACATAAAATAATGTGGCCAGATGCTGGTCGGGGACCTGGACGTTGACGTGTTCGAGATGGATCGAGTTGCCTAGATCCTCAGCGGCGCGGTCGAATTTCTGCTGCATGGCGTGGTTCCGGATGAGTTAGGGCGTATCAAAGGTAGGCGTGACGGCTAATCCAACCATTCGGAGGCAAGGATTTCTGCGGCACGATACTGGCGTCATCGCACGGCCCGCACGTCGCCGGCATGGCCGCCGTCCCAGGCCTGCGTTTCCTCGGTTTCGACGAAGCCGGCCTGCAATTCCGCGGTCGCGGTCTTCATGTCGACGCCGTCAACCCAGCGTCCGACCACGAGCGTCGCGACGATGTTGGACGTCAGATTGGTCGCGGCGCGGATTTCCGCCATGAAGCGATCGACGCCGAGCAACAGCGCGATGCCGGCGACGGGCACCGCATCCACCACCGGGAGCGTGGCCGCCAGCGCGATGAAGCCGCCGCCGGTGACGCCGGCGGCGCCCTTGGAGGTGAACAGCATCACGAACAGCACGCTCAACTGGTGCCAGATCGATAGCTGGACGTTGAAGGCATGCGCGAGAAACAACACCGCGGTGGTCATGTAGATCGCCGTACCGTCCATGTTGAAGGAGAACCCGGCGGGCATCACCAGTCCCACGACCTCCCTGGACACGCCGACCTTCTCCAGCTTCTGCATCGAGCGCGGCATCATGGTTTCGGCCGATGTCGCCGCGAACACGAACAGGATCTCGTCCTTGAAGTAATTCAGCACCCGGAAAACATTGAAGCCGGAAAGCCGCAGGAAGGCGCCGAGCACAAGGACGACGAACAGGAAACTGACGAGATAGACCGACGCGACCAGCTGACCGAGGTCGAGCAGGGTCCGCAAGCCGTATTTGCCCACGGTGAAAGCCATCGCACAAAGTGCTGCGAGCGGCGCGAAATACATGATGATCCGCACCATGCCGAACAAGGCGACCGACGCGGCCTCCAGGAACAACACCACCGGCCTGCCCCGCGCCTGCGCCATGCTGAGCGCCAGGCCGAGCAGCACGGCGATGAACAGCACCGGCATGATCTCGCCCTTGACGAAGGGCTCGACGAAGGAAGACGGTATGATCGACTGGAAAAAGTCCGACAGGGTGATGTTCTTGGCGAGCTTCGCATAGCTCTCGACCGCCTTGGGATCGAACGCCGCCGGATCGGCGTTCAACCCGACGCCGACTTTCCACAGATTGCCGACGGTCATGCCGATCACAAGCGCCAGCGTCGATGCCACCTCAAAATAAATCAGCGCCTTGACGCCGACATTGGCGACGCGTCGAATATCTCCCATCTTGGCGATGCCGACCACGATGGTGGTGAAGATGATCGGGGTCACCACCACCTTGATCGCCCGCACAAAGGCGTCGCCAAAGGGCTTGAGATAGCTCGACAGATCCGGGAAGGCGTAGCCGAGCAACGCCCCGAGCGCGACCGCCACCAGCACCTGGACATAGAGCTTTCGATAGAACGGCATTTTGCCGGCTGCGGCTTTGGCGGCCGACAACCCGATAGGGGCAATATCGGAAGTCTGACGATCGACTTCGAGCGCGGACATCGGTTTTCCAGTCAGCACAGACGGCTTCGGTCAATTCTCAGCTTTGCCCGATCGCAAGACCGGCGGCAGCGGCGACGAGACCAAGGACGAAGACAAGTACGAAGACAAGTACGCAGACAGGGCGGGCTGGCGCTGGCCGCCACCGCGGCCAGCGTATCGCCCGGGACCGGACTACTCGGCAGCCACGCGGTTCATCGCCGCGTGACCATGGGTCTTGACCACGACCTTGATCGCATCCTCGATGCGCTCGCGGGCATATTTCAAGGCCGTCGGCAGATCTTCCAGGGCGAAGGTGTGGGTGTGCACCTTGGTGGCGTCGAACCGCTTCTGCGCCATGAACGCCTCGGCGCGGTGCGTGGCACTCTTGCCTTCGCCGCGGATGCCATAGATGTAGATGTTGTTCCGAACGATATAGGCGATATCGACTTCGGCCGGCTTGCCTGGAAATGCCGCCAGACAGATGCGGCCGCCGCGGTTGACCATGCGCGCCGCCTCGTTGACGGCTTCCGGCGCCCCCGAACACTCGACGACATAATCGACGCCCTTGCCGCCGTTGAGCTTGCGCACGGCGGCGACGGGGTCTTCGTTCTTGGCGTTGATGACGTAATCGGCGCCGAGTTCGAGACCGATCTTGAGACGGTTGTCGCGCGTTCCGGTCAGGATCACCGGGTGCGCTCCCAGCGCCTTGGCGACGGCCACGCCGAGCAGCCCGATCGGACCGGGACCGGTGACGACGACGCTCTCTCCCGCGACCAGGCCGCCGAGTTCGGTCAGGCCGTACATCGCGGTACCGGCGGTAACGACCAGCGTCGCCTCTTCGTCCGACATCTCGTCAGAGATAGGAACCAGCGTATTGATGCTGTTGACGGCGTATTCGGCGAACCCACCATCGGTCGTAAAGCCGTTGGCACGGTGTCCCTTGTCGACGTCGCCATAGTTCAGGCCGTAGTTATGACACGCCGTATACATGCCCTCGCGGCAGCGTTTGCACTGTCCGCATCCCGCATGGATTTCGACGGTGACGCGGTCGCCGATCTTGTACTCGTCGACGCCGGGTCCGAGCGCCGCGACGGTGCCCATATATTCATGGCCCGGTGTGAAATTCTTGTTGTAGGGCAGGCCGCCCTGGATCATCGCCGGCGGACCGTGATGGATGATCTCGAGATCGGTGGCGCAGATCGCTACGGCGTCGATCCGGACCAGAACCTCAGCCCGTTTCGGCACCGGCACCGGCTTGGTCGTCAGGGTCAGTTGATCGGGATCGCCCAGCACCCAGGCGCGCATCGTATCGGGAATCGGAAAATCGGGCGAGGTCTTGACGTTGTCGGGCTTGTACATGGGTTTCTCCGAGGTGTGTTGGGCTGTTGTTCGGCTGCGACGTTCGCCGATACGTTCAGGACGCGCAGCGCTCCGCGCTTCCGGGACATTTCGTCGGCCGCCGCGATCGATGAATCTTGATGGAATGAATGGACCTCGACGCGGACCGGCTGCGCCGCGAAGGACAAGTGACCTGGGGACCTGAAAGGAAGCGGCGACCCGACGCGCCGCAGATATCTCGCCCCATGACGGAGCGAGCCGACGTGATACAGGACCCAAAATCGTACTTTTCGCTACGTCGTGCGGATATCATTCCCGCGTTCCACCCCAGTCTCGTTTGGTCGCACTAGGGACAATCTTGGTCCCCAAAGCAAATGAATTTTCACACTGTCTGCGTTGCGATTCCAGGGAATTCGAGCCTGACCGGCCGCGGCCGATCTTTCAGCGGCCTTTGGTGCCCGCGGACCCCGCGAATCAGTTGTCCTTCGCGGACTGTAGGGCTGGGTTGCGAAACCGGCAGCGGCGGTCCGGTTAACGAATATTTAGGAATCAGCGCTACACCTGAAGGGGCTTCTCCTTAACGATCGGGCGCTGGCATGACTGACCCTGATATCCTGAGTCGCGACATCCGTGCGTTGCAAGAACTGCAGAGAGTCGCCTGGACCCAGCTCGCCGACCCCGCTCTCACCAACTTCGACCGCCGCGAGGTTCGAAACCGGATCAGGCAAAGCGAGGCCGAGTTGAAGACCTATCTGCAGATGAGATCCGAACGGGCGGGCTTTCCGGTGCCCTCCGCGCAAACTGCCGGCCACCGGCGTGCCAGGCCCAGCTTCCGGCTGCTCGCCGCAGATTAGAGAACGACCGGCACCTGGAATCGAAGACGCCGGCGCTTCAACGTCAGGCCGGGCTGGCGAGCCGCATCGCCGCATGCTCGGCGTCCCGCGCATTGCGAAACAGCTGCCCCTCGAGCGGATTGTAGTCGTGGGCGGCCGCGAAAAACCGGTAGCCGTCCCGCTCGCGCACGACAATTCCCGCAGCTTTCGAGCGGACTTCAATGATGTAAGTGTCTGACATTTACCCTTCCGTGACCTTGATCCCCCAGTGCGGGCGAATAACGGGATCGGCGGGAAAAGGTTCCGCGCACAAATTAAGCCGAAATCAGCGCATCGTCCTGGTTGATGACCTGCGGATGTCCCTGATCGTCGATCGAGACGTAGGTGAAATTGCCGTCGGTCACCAAAATCGAATGGGTTTCCTTGCGGCGCAGCACCCAGGCCTCGAGATGCACGGTGATCGAGGTCTTGCCGATTCGGACCAGACCGGCATGCACGGAAACCAGATCGCCGACATAAACCGGCTTTCGAAAATTCATCGCTTCGATCGCCACCGTCACCGTGCGCGATTTTGCGGTCTTGGAGGCGAACACGCCTCCGCCGAGATCCATCTGGCTGAGCAGCCAGCCGCCGAAAATATCGCCGTTCTGGTTGGTGTCGGCCGGCATCGCCAGCGTGCGGATACACAGATCCCCTTGCGGTTCGGCCTCCGCGTTCGGCGGGGCGTGAACGGCTGTCGTGTCGGTCATGTCTGAGGTCCCGTCGAATCGGATATGGCGTTACTTGAAGCTATCCCAGCCGGCATCCGGCGTGAACCGGCCGCCGAACTTCTCCGCCAGTGCATGCAGTGTCGACGCCACATTCTCCGGCCCGCGGGTGCGGGCATAATTCAGCGGGCCGCCGCGAAACGGCGCGTAGCCGGTGCCGAAAATCATGGCGCCGTCGACCGTATCGGGATTGTCGACGATGCCTTCGCGCAGGCAGGCGACGCAGACGTTCGACATCGGCAGGATCAGCCGGTCGATCATTTCCGGTGTTGGTTGCGCCGTTGAAGGCGAACCCGACGCCTTGTCGGCCTTGCCGTCCTTCCAAATGTAAAAACCCTTGCCGGACTTGCGGCCGAGTTCGCCCTTGGCGACTTTTTCGCGCAACCAGGCGGGTGTGGGCGGCAGCAGGTCGCCGAATTTCGAGCGCAGCATGTCGCCGACCGCGAGACAAATATCGAGCCCGACCTGATCGGCCAGCTCGATGGGGCCCATCGGCATGCCAAATTTTTCCGCCGCCGCATCGATGGTGAGTTTGTCGATCTTCTCGTCGAGCATCACCATCGCCTCGAGCATGTAAGGCGTCAGCGCGCGGTTGACGAGAAAGCCCGGCGAACTCTTGACCGGCAGCGGCAGCCGGTCGATGGCGCCGACAAAGGCCAGCGCTTGCTTCAGCATCTGCGGATCGCTGCCGTCATGGCTGACGACCTCGACCAGCTGCAGCCGGGAGACCGGATTGAAGAAGTGCAGCCCGACCAGCCGCTCCGGCGATTTCAACGTCGCACGCAGGTCCTGCAACGGGATGCTTGAGGTGTTGGTGGCGAGGATCGCGCCCGCCTTCATGACAGGCTCAAGTCCCGCATAGACCTTCTGTTTGAGCTCGAGCTTCTCCGGCACCGCCTCGATGATCAGGTCGGCGTTGCGTACGCCCTCGCCGTCGAGATCGGGCACCAGGCGGTCCAGCGCATCGCGAACACCCGTGCGCTTGCGCATAATCTTGCCAAACAGATCGGCGGCGCGTTTCATCGCGCCGGCAATCGGCTCCGGCTTCATGTCGGCGAGCGACACCCGCAGCCCCTGATTGGCGCACCAGGCTGCGATGTCGCCGCCCATCGCCCCGGCGCCGATGACGTGAACATGACCGATCCTGTTGCCGGCGCCGGCGGTCTTTTTCATCTGCTCGCGCAGGAAGAACACCCGGATCAGATTTTGCGCCGTCGCCGTTACCATCAGATTGGCGAACGAGGTCTTCTCGGCCGAGAGCATCGCGGCCTTGTCGCCGCCGTGCTTTTCCCAGAGGTCGATCAGCGCATAGGGCGCCGGGTAATGCTCGTGCGGCGCGGCCTTTTCAGCCTCGGCGCGCATCCGCGAACCCAGAAGACCCCTGACAGGACCGAGATTCAAAATTGTGTTGAGCAGACCCGGCCTGGCCCGATTCAGGTGGCCGAGCACCGCATCCTTGACGGCGTTGCGAACATGGCGCTCCTGCGTCACGGCATCGACCAGCCCGAGCGACTTCGCCTTGCGCGCATCGATGGTTCTGCCGGTCAGCATCAGCGTCATGGCCTGCATCGGATTGACCAGACGCGTGAAGCGCGCGGTGCCGCCGAGACCGGGGTGCAGGCCGAGCATCACTTCGGGAAAACCAAAGCGCGCGCCGTCGATCGCGATACGCGACTGGCAGGCGAGCGCGACTTCGAGCCCGCCACCGAGGCAAAAGCCATGAATCACGGCGACGGTCGGAATCTTGAGCCCTTCGAGGCGATCGATCACCGCGTGGGCCCGGCCGATCGAGGTCTCGACGGCACGAGGATCGGTCGCGCCTCGAAATTCGTTGACATCGGCGCCGGCGATGAACCCCGACGGCTTCGCCGAGCGGACCGCCAGTCCGGTGGGACGCTGGCTTTCCAGCGCCGTCAGCACCGTGTCGAATTCCGCCATCACGTCTGATGACAGCGTATTGGCGCTGGCGCCTTCGCGATCGAACAGCAGCCACGCGATGCCGTCGGCGTCCCGCGTCAGCTTGAAGTGGCGATAGGGTCCGGCTGCCTCGGGCTTCGGCCCAAGCTCCAGCACGCGGTCACCGAGAACGTCCATGATCCTGCTATCCATGATCACACCATCTCGATCAGCATCGCGCCGCCCTGCCCGCCGCCGATACATTCGGTGGCGATGCCGCGTTTGGTGCCCAGTCGCTTCATCGCATTGACCAGATGGAGCACGATCCGATTGCCGCTACAGCCGACGGGATGACCAAGGCTGATGGCACCGCCATCGACATTGAGTTTCGTCCGATCGATTTGACCGGCCGCACCGTCAAGTCCCAAGATCTCGCGGCAGAATTTCTCGTCGTTCCATGCGGCGAGGCAGCCCAGTACCTGGGTCGCGAACGCCTCGTTCAATTCCCAGGTCTCGATGTCCTGCAACACAAGTTTATTTCGCTTGAGCAGTTCGGTCGCCGACAGCACCGGGCCGAGCCCCATGATGGAGGGATCGAGCGCGGACCATTGGCTGTCGACGATCACGGCCTTCGGCGTGAGGCCATGTTTGGCGACAGCTTCTTCCGAAGCCAGGATGGTCCAGGATGCGCCGTCGGTAATCTGCGAGGAGTTGCCGGCCGTGACCTGGCCCCAGGGCCGCTCTAATACCGGATTGAGCGCCGCCAGTTTATCCGGCGAGGAATCCGGCCGCACGCCGTCGTCGTGATCGTAGAACTTGCCGTCGCGCGCGAACGCGGTTTCGACCTCGCCTTTCAGGAAACCTTGCGCCTGCGCATTCGCCAGCCGCCGGTGGCTCTCGACCGCGTAGGCGTCCGACTGCTCGCGCGTGATGCCGAAGAGGTGACCCACCACCTCGGCGGTCTGTCCCATGTTGAGTTCGGTGATCGGATCGGTCAGGCCGCGCTCGAGGCCGATGATCGGCTTGAAGAAGGACGGACGCGTTTTCGCGAGCGCCGCCAGCTTGGCGACAATGCCCTTGGCACCGGCCAGTCCTGCAAACCAGCGCACGCCCTGTTGCGGCCAGACCAGCGGTGCGTAACTCAACGCTTCCGCGCCGCCCGCCAAGATCAAATCCGAAACACCCTCGCGGATGTAGCGGTAACCGGTGTCGATCGACTGCATGCCGGAGCCGCAATTGATCTGCACCGTGAACGCGACCATCGCCTCGCCCATGCCGAGACGAAGTGCGGCGACCCGCGCCGGGTTCATCTCGTCGGCGATGACATTGACGCAGCCGAGGATCACCTGATCGAAGGCCGTGGGCGCGAAAGGTTGCCGCGCCAGCAGCGGCCGGCCGCATTGCACGGCGAGATCGACCGGGGTGAACGGTCCGGGCCCGGTGCGCGCTTTCAGGAACGGCGTCCGGCTGCCGTCGATGATGTAAACCGGTCGCGCCATCAGCTTGCCGCCCGCGTCTCACCCAGTTCCCTGGAGAACTGACGCACCTCGGCGGGTTTCCTGTAGATCGGCGACAGCGCTTCCGGTGCGAAATCGTCGACCTCGATCACCTTGGCGACCGCTTCATGCGCCGCCGCGAGCTGGTCGCCCTCGGCCTGGGTGATGACGCCCTTGCTGACCGCGTCTTTCGCGTCGTGGATATGGGCGGCGCGCATGCGCCTGGCGATATCTTCCGCGCCGGTGACGAGCAGGAACGCCTTCTCCAGCCGCGCGATGCCGCCGTCATCCTCGACATGCGACAGGTCGGGCGTCAGGCGGTCGCGCGCTGCCGACGGCTCCAGGATCAACTGCGCGCACTGATGAACCATGCGATCGGAGGGACCAAGTACGCGCGGGCCGAACGGCTGGATCAGGAATTTCAGAACGACGGCGACAAATCTATTGGGCAGATTCGCGAGAATTTCCGCGAAACGGTTTTCGATGGTGCGAAAGCCGCTCGCCATGCACCATTCAAGGGCTGCGAAATCGGCAAGCTGACGGCCCTCGTCCTGCCAGCGTTTCAGCGCGGCCGAGAGCAGATATAGTTCAGACAGGATGTCGCCGAAACGCGCGGAGAGCATTTCCTTGCGTTTGAGCGCGCCGCCCATCGTCAGCAGCGCCATGTCGGCGCACAGCGCGAATGCCGAAGAATAGCGCGAGAGCTGGCGATAAAATCCGGTCGCCTCCGCGGCATCCGGCACGGCTACGAACATCCCGCCGGTCCAGCTTCGGCCCCACGCCCGAAACAGCGTGACCACACTATGGCCGACGTGTTTCCAGAACGCGGTGTCGAACGCGTCGAGGCCCTTGGCGTGGTCCGCCTCCCCCAGCGCATTCATCTCTTGCAGCAGATAAGGATGCGCGCGGATCGCGCCCTGCCCGAACACGATCAGGTTGCGGGTCAGGATGTTGGCGCCCTCGACCGTGATGCCGACCGGCACCGAACGATAAAGATTGCCCATGTAGTTCTGCGGACCATCGATCACGGCCTTGCCGCCATGCACGTCCATCGCGTCGTCGATCGCGATCCGCATCCGCTCGGTGGCCTGTAATTTCATGATGCCGGAAATGACCGCGGGATGATGGCCCTGATTGAGCGCGGCACAGGTCAGCCGCCGCGCCGCGTCGAGCAGATAGGCGGTGCCGGCCATCCGAGCCAGCGGCTCCTCGATGCCCTCGAATTTTCCGATCGGGACGTTGAACTGCTCGCGAATACGGGCATAGGCGCCGGTGGTGCGCGCGGCATAGGCCGCGCCCGCCGCCGACAAGGACGGCAGCGAGATGCCGCGCCCGGCGGCCAACGCCGTCATCAGCATCTTCCAGCCCTGGCCGAGACGTTCCTGCCCGCCGATGATGTAATCCATCGGGATAAAAACGTCGTTGCCCCAGTTCGGACCGTTCTGAAACACCTGCATTGCCGGCAGATGGCGATGGCCGATCTTGACGCCGGGCAGATGGGTCGGGATCAGCGCCACGGTGATGCCGAGATCGTCCTGCGACCCGACCAGATGATCCGGGTCATAGGCCTTGAAGGCCAAACCGAGCAGCGTCGCGACCGGCCCGAGGGTGATGTACCGCTTGTGCCAGTTGAGGCGCAGCCCCAACACTTCGCGTCCCTCGAAATCGCCCTTGCAGATGATGCCGCTGTCGATCATCGACGCAGCATCGGAGCCGGCTTCCGGACTGGTCAACCCAAAGCAGGGAATCTCGCGACCGTCGGCGAGGCGCGGCAGCCATTGTTGTTGCTGATCCCTGGTGCCAAAGCGCATCAGCAATTCGCCGGGGCCGAGCGAGTTCGGCACCATCACGGTGACGGCGGCGGCCAGCGACCGCGACGAAATCTTCCGCACCACTTCCGAATGCGCATAGGGCGAGAAACCAAGCCCGCCATATTCCTTCGGGATGATCATGCCGAAAAACTTGCGGGTCTTGATGAAGTCCCAGACTTCCGGCGGCAGGTCGCGCCATTCCCAATTGATTTTCCAGTCGTCGAGCATGGCGCATAGCTCATCGACCGGGCCGTTGAGGAATGCCTTCTCTTCCTCCGTGAGCGTCGCCGGGGCGTTGGCCAGCAGCTTTGACCAGTCAGGATTGCCTGTGAAGAGGTCGGCGTCCCACCAGACGTCCCCCGCTTCCAGCGCCTCGCGCTCGGTGTCCGACATCGGCGGCAGCACGCCGCGCGCCCAGGAGAAGATCGGCTTGGTGACGATATCGCGGCGAAAGCTCATGGCGATGTCCTCATGGTCGAAGCGGCTTGTAGTCGAAGCGACTTGTCATTGAAGCGACTCGCAATTGAAGCGACTTGCAATTGAAGCGACTTGGCGGCCGGAAGGCCGGCATTCGCGGAATGGACGGATCAAATCAGCAATAGCAGGAACGCGCGGGATTGATACTTGGCACAGAGAGTAAAACGGAACCGTTAACCGCTAGCGACCGCAACCGTTCCGAAAAATACAATCACGATCGCAACTTGCACAATCGCAAAACGCCGCAATGCGGCTAATCCGGCCGCACCATCTCGAACATCGCGTCCGGCTTGATCTCGAAATAGTCGCCGCGGCGCCCAGCCCGCACAATGGGCCGTGCCAGCGCGGTCTGGTAGACGCCATCCTTGATCATGGCCTTGTCGATGTGGACGGCGACCACCTCGCCCAGGGTCAGCCAGGCCTGCACCTTCTTGCCGTCGGCGCCCTGCAACTGAATAATTTGTGACAATTTGCATTCAAACGAGACCGGGCTTTCCTTGACCCGGGGCACGTTGACGAGATTGCCCGGCACCGCGGTCAGTCCGGCGATCGCGAATTCGTCGACGTCGCGGGCGACGTGCGCCGCGGTAGCGTTCATCTGCTTCGCCAGATCCATGGTGGCGAGATTCCAGACAAACTCGCCGGTCTCCCGGATATTCTGGACGCTGTCCTTGAGGGAGGTCGAGGAAAATCCGATGATCGGCGGGTGATAATTGAAGCCGTTGAAAAAACTATAGGGCGCGAGATTGACGTTGCCCCAGGCATCCCGCGACGAGATCCAGCCGATCGGACGCGGGGCGATGATGGCATTGAACGGATCGTGCTTGAGGCCGTGGCCCTTGGCCGGCTCGTAGTAATGCAGGTCTTTCGGGCTTGATGCGTCCATGGTTTCTTCCTTCCAGCTTCAACTCAAAGCATAGGCTCGTTTCGAAGAGCGTAGCGATGAACCCCGTCATTCCGGGGCGATGCGAAGCATCGAACCCGGAATCTCGAGATTCCCCGATGTGCAATTGCACATCTGAGGTCTGGCGCTAACGCGCCATCCCGGAATGACGGTGCAAACGCCCGGCCTTCTCAAGGTTTTGCTTTGCCGCGCGGGGCAAGTGCCGCGAGGATGAAATCGATCATCTGGTCGAGCGACGGCCCCGGTTTGTGGGCAGATTGCGCAATGATCTGGGGATGGAAAAATCGGATCATCGCTGTGCAGGCGCACATCGCTGCGAGCGGCACGTCCGCCTCTTCGAATTCGCCTGACGCCATGCCTTGCCCGATTACGGCGCCGATCATCTCAGTGATGCGCTCGATGTGGGCGACGCAAACCTCCCAGCTCTCCTCCATCGCCACCGCGACCATCTCATGCAGTTTGGCATCGCCGATATAACGTTCGCAATTCATGCGGTGAACGGTGGTCAATAGCTCGCGCAGGCGAGGCGCTGCCGGGCCCGGCGTGTCGGCGATCCGTTGCGCCTCGATCTCCACCTCGCCCATCAGGCTGCGCGCGACGCCCTCGTGGATCGCCTTTTTCGAATCGAAAAAGCGATAGACGTTGGCCGGGCTCATGCGCAGCACCTTGGCGATATCGGCGACGGTGGTCTTCTGGTAGCCGATTTCGCGAAACAAGCGCTCCGCCACCTCGAGAATCCGTTCTCGGGTGTCCGATTCGATATGCTCCGAAATCAATGCCATGCCAGTGCTCTGCTTCTTGGTTCGAGCGTAATGTTCAATTATTCCGCAGCCTCAGCAAGCGGAATTGCGGGCTGTGGTTCGCCGTGTTGCTGCGGCGCAATGTGTTCGCTCGGGCCGCTTTCTTCAAGGCTTTTGCGGAACCAGAGCGCGTAAAGGCCCGGCAGGTACAGCAAGGTGAGGAAGGTCGCAACAAACAGGCCGCCCATGATCGTGATCGCCATCGGGCCCCAGAACGCCGAGCGCGACAGCGGGATCATCGCCAGGATGGCGGCGAGCGCGGTGAGCACCACCGGGCGGGCACGCCGGACGGTGGCCTCGACGATGGCTTCCCGGCGCGTCAGGCCATGGGCCACATCGGTTTCGATCTGGTCCACCAGAATCACCGCGTTGCGCATGATCATCCCGGCCAGCGCGATCAGCCCGAGCAACGCCACAAAGCCGAACGGCTGGTTGGCGACGTTCAGTCCCAGCGATGCCCCGACAATGCCAAGCGGCGCGGTGAGGAACACCAGCAGCAGGCGCGAGAAGCTCTGCAACTGGATCATCAGCAGGGTCAGCATGACCAGGACCATCAGCGGAAACAGCACGAAGATCGAGGCGTTGCCCTTGGCGGATTCCTCGAACGCGCCGCCGGCTTCGATCCGGTAGGCCGGCTCCAGGCTGTCGCGGATTTCCTGCAGCTTGGGCCAGATCTGGTTGGTCACGTCAGGCGCCTGCACGCCATCGGCCACGTCGCCGCGCACGGTGATCGCCATGTCGCGGTTGCGCCGCCACAGGATCGGCTCCTCGTGGGAATATTCGATCTTCGCGATCTGCAACAGCGGCACCGCGACTCCGTTACGCGATGTCACGGTGAGATCGCCGACATGGCTGAGATCGAGCCGCTCGGACGGCACCGCACGCGCCACCACGTCGACCTTCTCGATGCCGTCGCGCACGGTGGTCACGGGCGCGCCCGAGATCAGCATGCTCAGCGCCTGCGAGACATCCTGCGGGGTGAGGCCGAGCGCTCGGGCGCGGTCCTGATCGACCACCAGCTTGAGATACGGCGACTGTTCGTTCCAGTCGAGCTGCGGATCCCGGATGTTTTCGTTCTGCTTGACCACGTCCCGTACTCTATAGGCAATGTCGCGGACGACCTTGGGATCGGGGCCGATCACGCGGAATTGCACCGGGAAGCCGACCGGCGGCCCGAAGTTGAAGCGGTCGACCCGCACCCGCGCCTCCGTCAGCACCCCGTCCTCGACCGACTGTTCGAGACGTGCCTTGATCCGCTCGCGCGCCTCGACATCTTTGGCGACGATCACGATCTCGGCGAATGCCTCGTTCGGCAGTTGCGGGTTGAGCCCGAGCCAGAAGCGCGGTGAGCCCTGGCCGACATAGGCGGTGTAGGTCGCGATGTCCTTGTCGCCTTTGAGCAGGGCCTCCGCTTTTTCCACCGACTTCTGGGTGACACCGATCGCCGTTCCCTCCGGCAGCCGCAGCTGCAGGAACAGTTCGGGCCGCTCCGACAGCGGGAAGAACTGCTGCTGAACGTGACCGAACCCCACGATGGAAAGCGCGAAGATTCCGACCGTCGCCAGCACAACCTTGACCCGGTGGTTGACGCACCACTGGATCATGCTGCGCAGGATACGATAGACGCGCGTCTCATAGACCGCATGCGGATCGTGGTTGTGGCTGACCGTGATGTTCGGCAGCAGCTTGACGCCGATATAGGGCGTGAAGATCACCGCGACGAACCAGGACGCGACCAGCGCGATCGCCACGATCCAGAAAATGCCGCCGGCATATTCACCGACTGCTGAATTGGCAAAGCCAATCGGCAGGAAGCCGGCCGCCGTGACCAGGGTTCCCGTCAGCATCGGAAACGCAGTGGATTCCCAGGCAAAGGACGCTGCGCGGACGCGGTCCCAGCCCTGCTCCATCTTCACCACCATCATCTCGACCGCGATGATGGCATCATCGACCAGAAGACCGAGCGCGATGATGAGCGCGCCGAGCGTGATCCGGTGCAGATCGAGCGACATCGCGTTCATGACGATAAAGACGATTGCCAGCACCAGCGGCACCGACAGCGCCACCACGATGCCGGTGCGCCAGCCCAGCGCGACGAAACTGACGAACAGCACGATCGCCAAAGCCTCGATGAAGGAGTGCACGAATTCACTGACGGCGTGTTCGACCACCTCGGGCTGGTCGGCGATCCGGTCGACATTGATGCCCTGCGGCACCGCCTTCATGAAATCCGCGGTCGCATTGGCAACGTCCTCGCCGAGCTCGAGGATGTTGGCGCCCTTGGCGGTGACCACGCCGATGCCGAGCGCCGGCTTGCCTTCCTGACGCACCACGAAACTCGGCGGGTCAACGAAGCCATGCGTGACAGTGGCGATGTCACCCAGCCGGAACACCCGGCCATTGCTCTCGACCGGCGTTTCCGCCACCGCCTTGACGCCATCGAGCGCGCCGGTGACGCGCAGCGGCACCCGTTGCGAAGAGGTTTCCACCGTGCCGGCCGGCACGACATTATTCTGCTTGGCGAGTGAATCGAACAGCGCCTGCGGCGTGATCCCCAGCGTCGCCAGCTTGGCATGCGAGAACTCGACGAAGATCTTCTCGTCCTGGATGCCGTAGAGATCGACCTTGGTGACACCCGGCACCTTCAACAGCCGCTGGCGCATGCCTTCGGCGGCTTTCTTCAACTGCGCATAGTCGGCGCCGTCGCTGGTCATCATATAGAGGATCGAATCGACGTCAGAGAATTCGTCGTTGACGACGGGGCCGAGCAGGCCCGCCGGCAACTGGCCCTGCACGTCGGCCAGTTTCTTGCGCAGCAGATAAAACAGATACGGCACTTCCTTTGGCGGCGTCGAATCCCGGAACGTGACCTGCATCGCCGTGAACGCCGGCTTCGAATAGGTCTGCACCTTTTCGAAATAGGGCAGTTCCTGCAATTTTTTCTCGATGGGATCGGCGACCTGGGTTTGCATTTCCGCCGCCGTTGCGCCCGGCCAGATCGCCGAGACGTTCACCACCTTGACGGTGAAGAAGGGATCTTCCGCGCGGCCCAGCCCCTGATAGGAGACGAAACCGGCGGCGCCGAGCGCAATCACCAGGAACAGAATGAGTGCGGGATGGCCCACCGCCCAGCCCGAAAGATTGAATCGCTTCATCGCGCTACTCCCTGCCAAAAACTTGTTTGACTAAAGTTGCCGCAAGGACGGTGCGCCCCCTCTCCAGAGGGTTGGGGTGAGGGGGTACGGTCCCTCGATAGACCGTAACCCCTCACCCGGCGCTGCGCGCCGACCTCTCCCTGTGGGAGAGGTAAGACCGAACTCGCGAAACAGCTTCGATTTCATCGTGGCCTCCCCGCCTAAAACGACAACGACGAAACGACCCGGACCTTCTGGGCCGGATCTAGTTTCTGCACGCCAAGCGCAACGACTTTCGAACCGTCGTCGACACCGCCTGTGATGACGACGTCATTGCTGCCATAGGACTTCACCGTGACCGGTTTCAGCGTCACTTCGCCATTGGCATCGACGATATAGAGCGAGGGATCACCGCCCTGGCTGTACAGCGCCGACAATGGCAGCCGCGCCACGCGCTCGGTCAGGGGATCGGCCAGCGTCAGCGTCGCGGTCATGCCGAGCGAAACGGCTTCGTCGGCCTCAGGCAGCGAGAACTTGGCCAGATAGGTTCGCGTCGCCGGATCGGCCGATGGCGCGACCTCGCGCAGTTTGGCCAAGTATTTCTTGTCGGGGTCGGACCACAGCGTCACGCTGGCCGTGCCTTCCTTGGCGCGTCCCAACAGAGTCTCGGGTATCGCGACCACCGCTTCCTTTTCGGCGAAGCGCGCGACACGAATGGCGGTTTGTCCTGATGCCACCACCTGTCCGGGGTCGACCAGCGTCGCGGTGACGACGCCGCGGGTGTCGGCCACCAGGGTTGCGTAAGACAGTGAGTTTTTGGTGAGTTCGACCGAGCGGTCGGCGCGATTGAGCCGGGCGCGCGCCTCATCGGCAGCGGCCTTGGCTTGATCGAGTTGCGCGTCAGTGGCCCAGCCCTTGGCGCGCAAATCCTTGGCGCGCTGTTCGGCGGCGGCGGCCTGCGCCAGGACGCCGGTGGCGGCGCTGAATTCAGCCTCGGCCTGTTCGGCCTGCAATCTCAGATCGATTTCATCGAGCGTCGCGAGCGGCTGTCCGACATCGACGGTCTGGCCGACTTCCACCAGGCGCTTTGCGATCTTGCCAGGGACCCGGAAGCCCATGTCGGTCTCGATCCGGGGCTTGATGGTGCCGACGAAACTGCGCTCCGGAGATTCCGACTCATAATGCACCGTGGCGACCAGAACTGGCCGTGACGGGGCTGGTTTCTCGGCCACCTTGTCGTTGCAGCCGGCCAGGGTGATTGCGATCGCCGCAAGCAATGCACCCGCTAATAGCCTGTAATAATTCGAAAAAATGGAACGGGCGAACATTTTGCTCTCCATCGGCTGAAGCCTTATGAAGAATGTCAATTATTCACTGACGAATGTCAACATTCGTCATCGATCATGAATTCGTGAAGATTACTGGCTCGTCCCCGCAAAACGGGGACAATGGACCGGCACGGGCGCGGCTATTTGACCTCCATGTCTGCGAATTCCGCCTTGGTCTCGTGGCCGCCGAGGAACGTCAGCAGGCCGCCGAGCAGCGGCAGCACCGCGAGCACCAATAGCCCGGTCGAGGTGCTGCCGGTTGCTTCCTTGACCCAGCCGATCAGATACGGCCCGACGAAGCCCGCG
>Ga0210400_10001331_pt1 | contig 24668 bp, 18 predicted proteins | sample IncBWH26MmetaG_FD_155456 | JGI IMG/M metagenome (GOLD analysis project Ga0210400, IMG submission 155456) | Forest soil microbial communities from Barre Woods Harvard Forest LTER site, Petersham, Massachusetts, United States - Inc-BW-H-26-M | ecosystem: Environmental > Terrestrial > Soil >...
AGCAGAATTGGCTCCCAACTTCACACACCCCCGCTGAGCGATAACAGAGAGAGCATGTGTTGTTCCATGTTCACAACGATTCCGTGAGACAACCAGCCCAACACTTCAGAGTTCGAAAACGAGTGGCAGAGTAACAACCTCATGGGACGATCCAAAAATGGCGAGAGCGCCGGTTTCTCCAACTTTTCATACATACTGGCGAGAGGTTACGCAATTCGAGAATGTCAGCAGCAAAGTCAGGCCGCTCAAATTGTGATTGACTTTCAGATAATTAACATACAGACTAGTTGGTATGTTGGTAGCACGCAAGAGTCCGACGCGGAGTTCGAGACCTGTGGCGACTCGACTGCGCGACTCCGGGCGCACGCGGGAGCGCTTGCTGCAAGCGGCATCCCGCGAAATCTACAAATTGGGGTTCCAAAGTGCCAGCCTGGACACCATTCTGGCTGTGGCTGGGGTCACCAAGGGCGCACTGTACTACCACTTCGATAGCAAGGAGGCCTTGGGCTACGCCGTCGTCGATGAGCTCATCGCCCCCGACGTCCGCGGCAAGTGGGTGCGCCCCCTACAGGGCGGAAAGGACCCTATCGACGCTTTAATCGGCGCTGTTCAAGGCATACCCGTTCTGCCCGCGAATGTGCGGGGTGGCTGCCAGCTGAACAATCTGGCGCAAGAAATGTCCCCGCTTGACGCGGGATTCCGGAAACGGCTGGCGATAATCTTCGATGCCTGGCGCGAGGCCGTTGCGTCCACCTTGCGAGAGGGCCAGACCCACGGAAGCGTTCGCCGCGACGTGCAACCCGCTGTCGCCGCTGGATTACTGATCGCGATGGTCGAAGGCTATGCGTCGCTGGCAAAGAATGCTCAGGATCCGAAAGTGATGAAAGCAGGGATCAGAACCATCGTGATCTGGCTGCGATCTCTGCGCGCACAGGGCAACCACAAGCGAGGTTGATCGCATCGGTGTCTCAAGAAGCATCTGGCACTGTTACATACCAACCGGTTTGTATGCTTGGACAGTCAGCATCGCGATCGGGCGAGGCGGTTCACGCTTCATGGTGAAAGGGAGAACGAACAATGACAAGGACTATGACAAAGATCGTAGTGTCGCGGAGAAGTCTGCTCGCAACCGGAACCTGTGCGCTGGTTGGCGCCGTGAGCCTGCCGGGATCGGCAAGTGCCAGCGCATGGGGAGCGCCGAACCTAACCAACGAGGAGCTAGTCAGGAAGTGGTACGCAGGCTGGGAGAAGAAAGACTGGGGCCCGTTGGATAGCCTGCTCGCCGATAACTTCACCTTTAGCAGCGCGGCCGGCGACGACCACATCAGCAAGAGCGCTTTCAAAGCGCAATGCTGGGAAACGCAGATCGATTTCATTCAACATTTTGACCTGGAGCGAATCACCACTGGCGCGGAGGATGCTTTTGTGAAGTACCTTTGCCACACCAAGAACGGCAAATCGTTCCGGAACGTGGAGTATCTCCGAATCAAGAACGGACAGTTGCAATCCATTGAGTGTTATTTCGGCGAGCAGTCCAGCTTTCCGACGGCAGTGAGCACTGGGCAGAAGTAACTGCGGGTACCAGGAAATCGAACAGGGAGAGCAAAGGGGTTCCATCATGAGCGCCCGCGAAATTCAGGATCAGAAGGCCATTGCACGTGAGATGTTTGTTCAACAAGCGGCTCACGCGAATGCGGACGTTTCGGCCAGCCCACTGCGGGGAGCCACGATTTGCTCCATCAAGAGTGGACGGGATTACACTCTTGAATCGAGGGCAGAAGACGGGTTATACGAGCCTGCAGATGGATCATTGCTTCCTGTAGGAGGAATTGATGCTGCAAACCTCATGCGAGTCTTGCGGGATTTGGAGGTTATCGCAAAACGACAGGCGCCACGAATCGCGTTCAAGGTAAAGGGTAGAATCCTACTCCTGGATTTAGCCGACATCCTGGCAGTGCAGGCCGAAGGTAATTACGTTTCGTTGCATCACCGACTTCATCCCTATTTGGTGCACGAGTCCCTCTCGTCCATGGTGGAGAAGCTCAAACCCTACGGTTTTATTCGCATCCATCGCTCGGTCGTCGTGAATATTTCGGCTGTGGAGGAGATCCAACCTTTGCCGACGGGGGAATATAGGCTGCGTGTAAAAGGTGGGAAGGAATACCTGGTAACGCGTACATACAAACACAACCTCAGAGATCTGGCTCAACTGTGGGCAGGATCGCTCGCATAGAAACTCCAAGTCATCGGCGGCTCATCGAAAACTCGCACGACAGGCGATTGCAGGTGTATCTTGTTGGGTGTTCCGTTCCTCCGACGAGGGGGGTGAGCCTCGATGCGACGACTGTCGGCTTTGCTGTCGCCAATCCTACTGCTGTCCCTTGCACAGGCTCAGAATAAACCCGAACCGATTCGACTGTGCGTCTCCACCATACAGAATAGCTCGCCGAACGCCATCGACACGACGTGGCAGCGTAACCGACTAATTAAGGCGTTCGAACGTGGCAACAAGTACAAGGATGTGACCAAGGGGAAGGCTGCCCGCATCGAAACCGTGCTGCTGGAATCGAATTCGGAGACCGATCCAGCCGTGCGTGAGCAGAACTGCCAGTTCATTCTGCACACTAACGTGATTGAGGTAATCGATGCGGGCACGCCTGACATTGGCAATCCCCGCCCTCGCTCGATCCAGGTCGGTAGTGCTCCGGGTAACCCTCGTGCCGGTGCTTCCGACGACAACCGTGCAACCCTTTCGTACCGCATCATGCGGTCGGGGGAATTGGAAGAATGGGCCGCCGGCATCGTTAAGGCGCAGGATCAATCGCCGGATGAAATCCTGGTTTCTGAGTTGATGGACCAGACCGCGAGTCGAGTCGCCGACGAGTTACGGCATCCCCACTAGAGCGCGGCAGATAAGCTTATCCTTCGGCGCTCCAGTTTTATTGAGACGCCGCCATCCGCAGGAATACCTGGCTCTGGCCGATGCAAAGTTCAGAGTCGCCCGTTGCTGGGGCCAGAGCAGAAGGTCCAGAGCAATCGAGAGCTTCTCGCATTGGCGATGACTTGCCCTAAATCACTCCTCCGCTCAACATCTGAAATTTCTGCGCGGTACTGCAGATTGACCTGACCAGGGCTACGGACCTAGCATGACGTTGCTCATTTGCACACACTTGGAAGTGGGGGATGCCCATGATTCACCGCTCGAATGCCATGTGGTTGCGCGTTTCTGTCTGCCTATTCTTTGCCGCGCTTCTAACCGCGATCGCGACACCGGCCTGCGCTCAGCTCCTGGCGAGCAGCGACCTTTCTCGCCTGCGTTCCATCGGCGGCGTAGCGTTGTCGCCCGACAACCACTACATTGCCTACACGATAACGATGCGCGATCGCCCCGACCGGCCTTACGGCCAACTGTGGGTGATGGATCTGAGCACGGAGAAGAGCGTCCGCCTCGGCGGTGACAAGCCCGCCGGTGGTCCGCTGTGGTCTGGCGACAGCAAATGGATCGCATTCCGCGGTGCGGATGGCGACCAGCACGGCATCCTGATCGCGCATCCCGACGGCAGCGGCACAACCTTCCTGGCGGCGCTGGCGGGTACCAATTCCCCGTTGCCTGGAACGGGGAAGGAATTCACGTGGTCGCCGGATGGAAAGCAGATTGCCTTCGTCTCGTCCACTCCGGGGGAAGGCGCCACCGAGGCCAGCGGCGATCCCATGGTCATTACACGTTATCTCTACAAGCCCGACGCCGGTGAAGGTATGACGCGGTTCAACGACAATCAACGCCTGCACATCTTCGTTATCGACGTCGCGTCAAAGCAGGTGCGCCAGTTGACTCAAGGGAATTTCGACGAGCACTCCATTGATTGGTCGCCCGATGGAAAACAACTCGTCTTCGCTTCCAACCGTGAGCCCAATCAGGATGAGTTCTTTAACTACGACCTTTTCACACTGCAACTCGCCGACAACAGCATTCACCGATTAACCGCAACCGAATCCTGCGAATATGATCCGGTGTGGTCGCCGGACGGCAAATCCATCATCTATCGGGGCACGCGCCGTGGCCTCACCGACCGCGAAACGACCATGGAAGACACCCACGTCTGGATCATGAACGCCGACGGCAGCAATCGCCGCGAAATCGGGAATGCGATTGACAATCGTCAAGGCACGCCACAATGGGCGCCCGACGGCGGCTCTGTCTATTTCACCGTGCAGGAACGCGGCAGCAATCATCTGGTTCGGCTGCCCATCTCCGGCGGCCCGCCCGAATACGTCGTAAACGATGCCGGTGGCGTTGGAGCATGGTCGGTCGGCAAGAACAAAGCGGTCGCTTACAGTTTCACCACGCCGCGCGATGCGGCACAGCTCTACTACAAGTCCGGCGCTGCGGCGTCCCGCAAGCTCACGGATCTGAACCACGAACTTCTCGCGGATAAATCCATCGCCGAGGTTGAATCGTTCACTTTTGTCAGTAACGATAATCGATTCGACGTCGAGGCGTTTCTCACCAAGCCCATCGGAATGACCGCCACGTCCAAGCATCCGCTCATCGTGGTGATTCATGGAGGACCGCACGGAGCCAATGGTCCCGGCTTCAACTTCAAGAACCAGGTCTACGCTGCGCACGGTTACGCCGTACTCAACGTGAACTATCGCGGTTCGACGAGTTATGGCCAGAAGTTTTCCGATGCCGTGTTCGGCGACCAGGACGGCAACGAAGGACAGGACATTCTCTACGGAGTAAGCGCGGCGGTGCGGCGCTATTTGTGGATCGATCGAGAGCGTCTCGGGATTGAGGGCGTGAGCTACGGCGGGCAGCTCACCGATTGGCTTATCACTCAGACCAACGAATTCAAAGCGGCGATTCCCACCGCAGGAATCGCGAACCTCGTCAGCTACAACTACATGACCTACTACAACCAATACGAGGAGATGGAATTTGGACAATTCCTGCATCAGGGGAACCTGATGGATGTTGCGTGGGAACGCTCAGCGATGAAGCATATCGCGGCCGCGCACACGCCGACTCTTATCATTCACGGCGAGAACGACAACGATGTTCCCATCGCCGAAGCAGAGCAGCTTTTCGTTGCGCTTAAAGATGTGGGCGTCGAGACGGTTTTCCTTCGCTATCCCCGAGAGGGGCACGGCCTCTCCGAGGTCAAACATCAGATCGACGCTACCGACCGCTCTATCACCTGGTACGAGAAGCATTTCCCGAAGCCTGGCGATGAGGGTGTGACCAACGTTCAGCCGTAGGCCGGGAGTTGTGATCCGGCAGACTTTGCCCGAACGTAGTTGCGGCGTCCACGACTCCGTGAGATCCTGGCCCGGAATAAAGTGGCTCGGATCGCCGAATCGGTATGCGCCCGCTATGGCGCCTTGCTAGCGACCACGCCGATGTTGGCTACCGTCTCACCTTTCTTCATTGAAGGCACGGCGCAGACATACAGGACCACGCCGCTCGACGGCGCATGCGCTTCCCAAACCGTCTTGCCGAACAGATCGGTGACATAGCCGATTTTCATGCCTTGCTGTACATACCAGCCGCGCTTAACCGTGGGATAGAAAACGCCGCGGGTTTCGCTGGTGACGCTATCAATGCGCTCTATCCACACTGGGTTCTGTACCGGAGGCGCATCGCCCGGCAGCATCTTCAGGTAGTGCATCACGTTCAGGCAGCCGTTGATCAGCGCGGTCAGGTCTTCCGGTTCTACGGTGCCAGCGTGGCCCGCTTCGGCCGTGAGGGACGGCTTACCCCGCAGGCTGGCGTTGGTCTCCAGATAGCGAGCGGCGTTCGGATCGCGGGGGCGATCGGTTGAGAGGATGATCATGTCGAGCCCGAAGGCCAGCACCATGGCGCGCGAGACGGCATCCTGCTGCGCGTTACCGGTCGGCGCCCAGTAGGAATAGGGGCGCAGGCTTTCATCGAGATCGCCGCCGTGCAGGTCAATCAGGTAGTCGGATTTTTCGACGACCTGCTTGGTCATCGCCCACGACGCGCGCTCGGTCTGGGTACCGTTGGGATTGCCTGGATAGAACCGGTTCATGCTCTTGCCGTCCACCGGGTTCACGTGCGGCACCTTCTGTTCGAATGACGCGATATTGACCAAGGGGACGATGATGACCGTCCCGGAAATCTCCGCGGGATTGAGTTCCTGGATAAGCTTTTCGAGCGCAATGATGGACGCATACTCGGTGCCATGCGCGCCGGCGACCAGCGCGAGTGTCGGCCCGGGCTTCGGACCGCGAATGACCGCGACCGGGATATTCGTGCCCGCGTCGCTTCCCGCCGATACTTCAATGAATCCGGTAACGGTCTGCCCGGAGGCTGCGGTCGCAGTTCCCACAGTGAGCGTTGGTTGTTGTGCCGTGGCCGCCACGCACAGAACGCAACTCAGAAGAATCAATGCCAAAAGTTTGCGCATACTCGCCTCCTCCAGGACCACGCTTGAGAGTCGGCAGAGTATAACGCCGCCGGTCGAAATCTGAACAGGGCCCGCTGTTCTCGCCACCAACTTGTGCTCTCGGCTCCCCGGTAGTGCATGCGCAGAATCCGAATGCCACGATCTATCTCGACACAGAGTCTGCTGCGCTCCTAAATCCAGCGCTGCAAAATTCAGTGGCGCGGAAATTTGCTTGAGCAGCAGTTGCTCAGCAGAATTCGCTCAAGAATGGGTCGCGCTTCTTCATAGATACGGCACGAAACCCTGCGTCTTCATCTGCAGGCGATACACGGATGTGGTGGCCGTAATATAGAGCGTGCGATAGTCCTTATCGCCCCAATTCAGATTCGCCGGCTGCTCTGGCATCACAATTGTGCCGAGGTGATTGCCGTTCGCGTCCCAGACCCAGATGCCTTTCGGCCCGGTTACGAAGAGGTTGCCGTTTTTGTCGACTTTGATCCCGTCGGGCACTCCATCGTCCTTCCCGCCGGGTTCTTCGCCGAAGATGCGGCCGTTCTTAAGGGTTCCGTCCGGCGCAACATCGTAAACACGGATGTTTCTTTGCTCGCTGTCGTCGACATAGAAACGTTTGCCGTCCGGCGAAAAGGCGAGGCCGTTGGGCTGGGTGAGATCCTTGGTAAGCAGCTGCACGTTGCCTTTCGCGTCCAGGCGGAAAACGCCCTGGAAGGGAATTTCCTGCTTTTCGCCGGCCACCAGATCCAAGGTCGGGTCCGTGAAATACAACGCTCCATCCGGCCCAACGATCACATCATTTGGACTGTTGAATTTCTTTCCGTCATAGTGATCGGCCAGGATTTTGTATTTTCCGTCGGGAGTGACCTCGATGATGGCGCGCAATACGCTGGCACAGTCGATCAGGCGATGCTGCCGGTCGAAGGTATTGCCGTCGGGGTCGCCGAGCGCAATCACTTCCTCCTTCTTGCCATCGGGATGGAGCCGGTAAATCTTGTTGATGGTCTCGTCGCTCACGTAAAGAAAGCCAGCCTCATTCCACACCGGACCCTCGGTAAAACCGAAACCCGTACCCACCACAGAGAGCTTGGCATCGTGATCCACCAGATCCCAGAAATGTGGCGATTCAGCCTGCAATTGAAACTGTCGAGGCCCGGCTGGCATCCGGGGAAATCCGGGTGCGCTCACCGCACTCAGCAGCCAGGCCGCGATGATGACCGTAAACAGGACGTTCATGCTGCGATTCATGAGGACGCCGTTTCCCTCCAAAGAACTATTGAGTAACCATTTCGGATCGTAGCCTATTCTTCTTCGAACTTTTTTTCGGGCGTTTTCGACGTGCTCGCACTGGCGCCGGCCAGACTCATCAAGTAGCTGACGACATCGTTCAATTCATCAGGACTGAGGGTTGAACCAAAGTCAGAGGGCATGAGAGGTTGCGAACTGTATTCCAGCCCTTCGAGTTCTGACTTTCCGAGGAAGTGAAAACTTCCATCCAGCGTCTGCAGTTGCAAGGAGAAATTATCTTCGTTGCGGACTCTGCCCGTGTATTTCTCGCCGCTATGAAGAGTTGCGGTCGCCATCCGAGCCCGACGATCGTTGTTTGGTGGATTGGTGATCTGGTTTCGAATTTGCTCCGCGGTGTGTGCGCGCGCGTAGGTGGACAAATCTGAGGCGATGAAACCACCTTTGCCGGCAACCATGTGACATCCAGAACATCCGGATTTGCCGAGGAAAACGGTCTCACCGCGTGCGGGATCACCGGGCAGCTTGACCGGCTTGCCCGTCCCTTGCAGGCTTCGGAGGTAAGTGACGACTGCCTTAATGTTAGAGCTGTCCAGCGAGTGAAAGGCGGGCATCCCGGTTCCGGGGATGCCATTCTCGATAATCTTGAAGATCTGAGCGTCGGAAAGCTGCTGTACTCTGGGTCTTTCCGCGATGTTCGGCGCGCGTTCGCCCCCTCGGCCGTCCAGGCCGTGACAGTTCGCACAGGTGGACGCGAAAGTCTGCTTGCCCGACACCGAGGCTGGCTTGGAGTCTCTCCCCTTGGAACTTTGCGGTGGAGTTTGCGACCAGGCCACGAAGTTGCCGGCAGCCAAAATTGCTGCCAGAATGCCTGCCCACACGCGATATGACTTGGTCTTTGAGAACATTGACGAAACCATTTTCACCGTAACAAGACACGTCCAGAGAATTACTGCTGCGTGTTCGGCGCAGTCTTCAAAACAGGAACTTCACCCCTAGCTGCAAGATGCGTGCGGGTCTGGCTGAAGTCACAAATCCAAACTGGCTGGAGTTGATTTCGCCGGTTGGATTCGAGAACTGGGCGTGGTTAAAGAGATTGAAGGCTTCAATGCGAAACTGAAGTTCCTTGGATTCGGTGAATTTTGTGTTCTTCGCGAGCGCCATGTCGAAGTTGTTGAGCCCAGGACCGTGGAAGAAGCGGCGGCGGGAGTTTCCGAATTGTCCCAGCTGCTCATTGCTGAAAAGTGAAGTGTTGAAATACGCGTTTCCCTGGCGTGGGTTGGTGTCGACCAGCACCTTGCCGCCTGAAAAGTTAGGCACATCGACCGGCACCGCATTTGCGCCGATCAGAGCGTTATCGTCATTCTCAGTAAGAGTGATCGGCAGCCCGGTCGCGAAATTGGTGATGCCGCTGAGGCTCCAGCCTTTTGCCAGCCACTTGACCCAACCCGCACCGCCGAGTTTGTCGAACGGCAGCAACCAGTTGTAGCTGAAAACGAAATTCTGAGTCACATCGAAGTTGCACAGGCTGATGCTCAGGCGGGGATTGAAGGGATAGGTGGAGTCTTGCAGGCCGGAAGCGTTGTCGATGCACTTGCTGTAGGTATAGCCGGCGAGAAAAGTCAGTGAGCCGGTGTTGTGGCTGACACTCATCTGCAGCGAGTTGTAGCGCGAGTTGGCCACGGTTGAGACGTAGGGGTTGGTATCAAAGTTGGGGCCCAGCGGCCTGGTGCTTAAGAAAGTCTGTCCAGCGAAGGGCGACGATCCTGGCAACGTAACCCATGCCGTGCCGCCCGGGGGCGTCTCACTGAATTGGCCGCATGGTGGCGCGGTGGTTGAGGGGTCAAGATTCGCAGGGTTGCTCAAGTACAAGCACAGTGCCGGATTCGCCGGATTCGCTTCAATCGATGTGACCAGCCGGTGTCCCTGATTCCCCACGTAACTGGCCGTGATCACAGTGTCCGATCCAACCTGACGCTGCAACGAAAATTCGTAATGTTCGGAATACGGCAGCTTGTTGTTGTGAGCGAAGGAAAATCCATAGGAGATGGGCTCGACTCCTGCCCAGTTGAAGGTCGTGTCAGGATTCGAAGCCGAAACGTTGGTGGGAGGAAAGGTGAACGGAAATCGCGGCCACCCGGAGACCAGCCCGCCGGTAGAACGAACGGTGTACGGAGCTTCCAGGAGAGGGGGATTCGAACTTCCGTAGTACAAGCCGTATGGTGGATCGCCTACCTCGAGGAATTGCGACAGATCCTCCACCGACGTGTAGTACAAACCGCCGCCGACGCGAATGCTGGTCTTTCCCGGGCCGCCGAAAAGCTTGCCCAGAATGCCGGACGAAGAGCCAGGAGAATACGCCAGACCCAGGCGCGGAGAAAAATTGTGCCACTGGGTTGGCGCCAGGGTGCGGGGCACACCGGGGTCGCCGGGGACGACCCATCCGGTTGGCGCTCCGGGAAACACGACCGATTGCTCTCCAGGAATAATGGTCTCAATCTTGTTCTGCGTGTCGTACCAGGGCATGCTGGCTTCCCAACGCAATCCATAGTTCAATACCAAGTTGGAAGTCGCCCGCCAGCTATCCTGAGCGTACAGGGCATAGTACTTACTGCGGGAGTCGAGAATTTGCGGACTGGCCTGGGTCAAACTGTCGGGAGCGCCGATGAGAAAATCAGCGAAGTCGATTCCCGTCTCCCCGCCGGTAAATGAGTACTGACCGTTTTCCGCCGCCAGGTTTCTTTCGTTGATCTGGTCGTAGTGAAACTGCCCGCCGAATTGAAAGGTGTGGGTTCCTGCGACTTTGGTGAAATTGTCCAGCACCTGGAACGAATTATTGAACTGTCCTGTGCTTACTTGCGGAACCCCGATGTTGAAGTTATTGAACGTTATATAAGGGACGCCTTCCAGACTGGGAGCGATGGGGCTGATACCACCAGCGGGATTCGACCAGGGAGTATCGAAACCTAAGGCGGCCAGGCTGTAAGTCGACCCTACGCCGCCCGTCGGGCTGGTAAGGGCCAGAGTGTTGCGCACAAAGCTGAAGCGGAATTCATTGACCGCGGTGGTGCCCAGGTTCTTGGTATCGCCGAGGTTCACCAGTTGGGCCCGCCCAGAAGTGATGGCGCTGTATGCGAACGTGGAAGCCGGGATAGAGGCACCGCCATTGGGGTAGGGAGAGTTGAGCAAATAGTCGTCGATAAAGTAGTAGGCGAACAGCGTACCGAAGTGCGTGTTCTGATCGACGCGGATGCCGCCCTTGTCGTCGCGCAGCTTCTGAGCGTACAAAGATGACTCGAAATTGAAATTGGGATTGTTCGTCAAAGTCGGCTGAGGGATGAGGCCGAGGTTCAGCATGTTCACTGCCACCGGTGACCACGCTGTTTTGGGGATGAGCGCGTTCGGGAAAACGCACTGAGCCTGGCTGGTGCAGCCAGCAGTGTAATAGGGCTCTCCGTCAGAGATCGTACCGGGTGGCAAACTCAATCTCTGGTTGAGAACATCCGCAAAGCCAGGACCATTTACACTCCCGGTCAATGAGCCCGCGGAGTCAGAGAAGTCACCGGTAAAATTTCCCACCGATGGCAATTGCGTCGTCACAGGGGAGGCCTGCGTCTGTCTCGTGCCTTGGTAGTCGAGGAAGAAGAAGGTCTTGTCTTTCTTGATCGGCCCGCCGAATGTGCCCCCGAACTGGTTTTGCCGAAATGTCGGAACGGACTGCGAAAAATACTGCGTGGCATCAAAACGAGTATTGCGAAGGAACTCGAATCCGCTCCCGTGAAATTGATTGCCGCCCGACTTGGTCACGACGTTAATCTGCCCGCCACTATAGTTCCCGTACTCGGCATCGAAATTGTTGGTGATGATGCGAAATTCGGAGATCGAATCGAGATTGGGAATAATCGCAGCTCCGTTGTTCTTGCCCTCCTCGACATTCGATCCGTTGACCATGAAACCGTTCGACGTCTCGCGCTGCCCGTTGACCGACTGATTGCCGGAATTCAGACCGCCGCTGGGGGAACGATCACTGATGCCAGCCGTTCCCGTATCCCCGGCGTTGTAGGGGGACACGCCTGGTTGCAGGGCCAGCAAATCCGTATAGCTGCGGCCGTTCAGGGGCACGGCCTCCATGCTCTTGGACTCGATGACTTCGCCCATCTGCGTGCTCTGGGTCTCCACGTGAACGGCGTCGGTGCGCACGTCAACGTGCTCGCTGATCGCGCCGACTTCAAGAATTGCATCCGCCCGCAGCGCCGCGTTCGCGTCGATCACTAATCCAGTTTTTCGATAGGTTTTGAATCCTGTATGGCTGATTTCCAGGTCGTAGGTGCCAATGGCCAACGTGGGAAGATTGTAAAAACCCTTGGCGTCGGTTGTGACTGAGGTTTTCACTCCCGTAAGGGTGTCGATCGCAATCACAGATGCGCCGGAAACGACTGCCGCGGACGCATCGGTCACGACCCCGGAGATACTGCCGGTGATGCTTGCCCACGCGACTGCCAGCGTGAGAAGCACTACCACAAGTACTTCGACCGCAGCCCACAGATGCCTACGCATAGCTGATCTCCTGCCCAAGTGTCTTCCTGCCGAACCGATCCCCGGTACACGGCACTTTCGTAATGAAACTCTGCCATCGGGCTTTGAAAATGCCGCGCAACCGGATCAAGGTTGTTTATCCCAATCGCAGTGGAATGGTCAACCATTTTTGCGGCTTGCTCTTCCACGCAGCCGCAAACTAATGTTAGAGTCCGCGCACATACATAACATTCGGGAGGACGAAATGTACCAGTTTCGCGGCATTGTGAAGTCCCACGCCATCGCAACATCCATAATATCGTTCGGTTTTGTGTTCGCCACTTTCTTCGGAGCCAGAATTCTGTGGGCGCAGACCGGAGCCAACTCTGCGCCCCAGTCCGACGCCGCTTTGATTGCCGAGTTTCGTCGCGTCGAAGTGGCTTCGGTCTCGGATGCTCTGGAGCAACTCACCGGCAGGCGCATGTACATGAGTCACCGCATGATCCCAATCTTCACCACGAAGTTCGCCGGTTTTGCGCGCACGGTTCAACTTAAGAAAGACGAAGGCAACAGCGACCCCGCCGCGCTGAACGGAATGCTGCAGGCGATCGATGAGGGATCCACTGATTCCGTTTACGTAATGGCGGTCGAGGACGGCCAGGATATTGCGGGAATGGGTGGGCTGATGGGCACTGCAATGGCTACGCGAGGTTACGCGGGGGCTGTAATTGATGGAGGAGTTCGCGACGTCGCGTACCTGCGCAAGATCGGATTCCCGGTCTACGCGACCGGCGTCGTGCCGTCCACCTCTGTGCATCACTATCGTTTCGGAGGCTCCCAGGTGCCGGTGACCTGCGACGGTGTAACGGTCAACGCGGGCGACATTGTCGCGGCCGATAGTGACGGGGTCGTGGTCGTTCCCAGGGACAAAGCTCTGGACGTGTTGCGCCTTGCCCAGCAGATGGATTTCAAAGAACACTCGATGTACGCAGTCATCGAGCAAACGAAATCGATTGTTGAGGCCGTCAAAAAGTTCGGACGGCTTTAGAAGAAAGAGAACGATTGCGCAAATCTCACTTTCATCAGATAAAGTGTGACATCACGATTTTGCGGAAGGCTTCTTGCATGCGGAAGGCAGCGCTTAGTGCCGTTGTGTTCACTTGTTTGGCCGCCCTGGCGGGCGATGCCACTCCTGCAAGCCTATCCGCAGCCATCGATGTCCATTCCGAGGTCCGCTCGGAAGATCTTCTGGTTCAGCCTCCCGCCGCCAATTGGATCTCCTATAACGGAGACTATTCAGGACGCCGCTTCAGCGGACTTTCCGAAATCAATGCGGGCAATCTTGCCGGACTGCGCGCGGAGTGGGTTTTTCATGCCCGCAATTCGAGCCGGCTTGAGCTCACTCCCGTTGTGGTGAATGGAATGATGTTTGTGACCACGGCGAACGACGCCTCTGCCCTGGACGCGCGCACTGGACTCGTGGTGTGGCATCATTCGTGGCCAGTTTCGGAAGGGTTGATCGACGATGCCTCCGGGCACCTCAATCGCGGCGTCGCAGTGTGGAATGACCGGGTCTACATGGAGACCGACAACGCGCATCTCCTCTGCCTGGATGCCCGCTCGGGAAACCTCATCTGGGATGTGGCCTACGCGAACTGGAACAAGAATTACGGAGCGACCGGCGCGCCGCTCGTGGTCAAGGACAAAATCCTGGTGGGGACCTCTGGCGGCGATGATGGGGTTCGAGGTTTTCTTGCCGCATACGACGCCATGACGGGCAAGCTGGCCTGGAGATTCTGGACGATTCCGGGCCCTGGTGAATCCGGCTCCTCAAGCTGGCCCGGAAAGCTCTATCTGCATGGCGGCGGAACTACATGGATGCCGGGAACTTACGATCCACAACTCAACACCGTGTACTGGGGCACGGGCAACCCTGCGCCAGATTTCGAAGGCGGCGTGCGGCCGGGAGACGATCTCTACACCGACTGCGTATTAGCCCTCGACCCGGATACCGGAAAACTGAAATGGTATTTTCAGTTCACGCCGCATGATGTGTTTGATTACGATGCCCTCGAGACTCCGATGCTGATCGATGCCGCCTTTCAAGGCAGCCAGCGAAAATTGCTGGTGCAGGCAAACCGCAACGGCTTCATCTATGTGCTGGACCGCACCAATGGAAAATTTCTTTCGGCCACGCGATTCGTCGAGAAGATGAATTGGGCGAAGGAAATCGACCCGCAAGGCAGGCCGGTTCGGACTGACATCGAGCCCACCGCGGCCGGAACCCGCACTTGCCCCGGCTACTCGGGGGCGACCAACTGGTATTCACCTTCTTACAATGAGTCCACCCATTCGGTATATTTCATGGCCCTGGAAGAGTGCGAGACTTATTTTTTCAAGCCGCAGCCCTTTCAGGAAGGGCACGGTTATTATTCGACTGGAGTGCAACGCATCGCGGGTGAAATGTCTCAGAAAGTTCTGGTCGCCTTCAATCTGGATACGAATTCCATCGCCTGGAAGTACCCGCAGGTTGGCACAGGACATTCCTCTGGCGGAACCATGACCACAGCAGGTGGCCTGGTGTTCTTCGGCGACGATGCCGGATCCTTTGAAGCCGTGGAGGCGCGAACTGGCAAGCCGCTGTGGCACTTCAATACCGGGCAGGATATGAGTGCATCTCCGATGAGTTATGCCATTGCGGACCGGCAGTACGTGTCCATTGCGGCCGGGAGTAACGTCTTCAGCTTTAAGTTGCCTTAGTCGGCACTCGGAATCTTGAAAGCTAAATTGCAAATTGAAGGAGAAGAAAACATGAACTCGACTTTCACTCGCCGAACCTTTGCCACCCGTTTCGCTTCCGTACTTTCCGCCTTGGGAGTCACCACCGCCGTACTTCCCAACCGCGCATTGGCTCAGAGTTCGCCCGCGCAGGATGCGGGCGGAATCCGCAAAATGAACAGCGAAGGCAAACCGGGCAGCGAGAAAGATGTCATCATGCCGGTGATTGTCCACAACGGGCTGATTTATGTCGCGGGGCAGGGCGCCCATGATACTCGCGACTCCAAGGAATGGACGATTGAATCTCATACCGCCATGGTCATGGACAAGATCAAGAAACACGTGGAAATTGGCGGAGGGTCTATGGGCACCATTCTTCAAGCGAATGTCTTCCTAGTGAAGATTGAACACTGGGATGGAATGCACAAAGTGTTCGCGACCTATTTCCCGCATGGCGGCCCGTCACGCACAACCGTCGCGGTGGCGGCGCTGCCGGGAGACTCGTTGGTCGAAATCAATTGCATTGCCGCAGTTCCACATAAATAAACTCCAAGGAGCAGGCCTCATGCGACTCAACTCGAAGTGGAACCGGCGCAGCTTTCTGGGCAGCGTGGGCGTAATAGCGGGCTCAATCATGGCGCCGCGTAAGTTATTTTCCCGGAGTCGCGCCGCAGCAGGTTCAAGCGCGGGTGTGAGCGGCTTTGGACAAACCGGTAACCCATACGAAGAACTTGGCGTGCCCACAGTGATCAACTGCGAAGGGACCATGACTGTTCTAGGCGGCTCGCTGCCCCACCCTGAACTGGAAGCGGTGATGACCATGGCCGGTCGCCATTTCGTGAACATTCCGGACTTAGAAGTTGCGGCCGGCAAGCGCATCGCAGAAATGCTCAAGCTACCGGATGGCTACACCGCGCTGGTGACCTCGGGTGCGGCGGCTGCGATTCAGTCCGGACTGGCGGGCATTTTGACCGGCGGAAAAGAGGCGTTGATCCGGCAACTACCGGATCTCACCGGCATGAAGTCGGAAGTGATCATTCAGAAGACGCATCGCAATCCCTTTGATCATCAACTTCGCTCTACGGGCATCAAGCTCATCGAGATCGAAACGCCGGATCAATTGCGGGCGGCGGTCAATGAACGCACAGCCATGATGCACTTCTCCAACTTCGCCAACGCAGCGGGACAGATTAAAGTTGAGGAATGGGTCAAGCTGGCGAAGCAATACAACCTCCCTTGCATGAACGACGCCGCCGCGGATACGCCACCCGTTTCTCATCTCTGGGACTACACCAAGATGGGCTACGACCTGGTGACCTTCAGCGGCGGGAAGGCGATACGCGGGCCACAGTGTGCTGGATTGTTGATTGGACGCCAAGACATGGTGGCGAACGCCCTGCTCAACAACAGCCCGCACGAAGACACACTAGGCCGCAGCCAGAAGGTGGGCAAAGAAGAAATCCTGGGGATGGTCAAGGCTCTCGAACTTTTTCTCGCGGAAGACCACGAGGCTCTGGCCAAAGAATGGCAAGCCCGGCTGGAAGGGATCTCGCGCGAAATCACGAAAGTGCCGGGTGTCACGACATCATTCTTCGTGCCGGACATTGCCAATCATGTGCCCCACATGAGTATCACGTGGGACGCGGCCCGCGTTTCGTTGACTCCGCAGCAGGCGTCCAAACTGTTGCGAAATTCGAAGCCTTCCATCGTCATCGGAGGCGGTGAAGAAAGACCGGGGCTGGTCATGTGCTCGTTCATGCTGCAACCCGGGGAAGACAAAATCGTTGCCGACCAGCTTTCGCGTGTATTGCGCGAGCACGCGGCGTAAGCGAGGATGCCCCCTGCGATGAATGGTGCGAGGACTAGCGCTGCGACCACAAGCGCTGCTGGAACGAGTAACGTGCGCTGGTTTCTGGTTTTCTGGCTGTTTATTCTCAGCGCCGTTTCTTATCTCGACCGCGTAAACATTTCCATTGCTGGCGGCTCAATTGCCGAGGCCTATCACCTCAACGATGTGCAACTCGGTAAAGTGTTCAGCGCCATGCTGGTCGGGTATGGGCTTTTTCAGACTATCGGCGGCAGGCTGGCAGACCGCTACGGGCCGCGCCGCGTGCTGGCGGGAGGAGTCGTATGGTGGGGAATTTTCACTGCACTCACTGCGCTCGTCCCCGCCCATATTGCAGGCGCGCTCCTCATATTCGTCGCAGTCCGATTTCTTCTGGGAGCTGGCGAGGCTGTCATCTACCCTTCGGCTAATCAATTCATCGCGCGCTGGATTCCGACCGGCGAGCGCGGCGTCGCTAACGGATGGATTTTTGCTGGCGTGGGAGCGGGTGCCGGCCTTACGCCGCTGCTGATCACCCAGATCATGATTCGCTACGGCTGGCGGTCGTCGTTCTGGGTGTGCTCTATTATCGGATTCGCAGCCGGGGCGGTGTGGTTCTTCAATGCGCGCGACACGCCTGCCGAGCATCCCAGTGTTTCCGATTCCGAGTTAGCGCTGATTCGCTCAGGGCTCACGCAAACGCAATCGAGCCCTGATTCGAAAGCGCTCGTGCCCTGGGGGCGCGTTCTGCAGAGCAAAGAGGTCTGGGCCATCACCCTGAGCTACTTCTGCTATGGCTACGTTGCCTGGATATTCTTCGCATGGTTCTATCGCTATCTCGCCAAAGTGCGTGGCCTGGATTTGAAGGCCAGCGCCTTCTACACGATGTTGCCCTTTCTGGCCATGCTCGTGGGCTGCCTCTTAGGAGGAACAATCAACGATCGGCTCACGAAATGGCTCGGGCCACGAGTGGGGCGCTGCGGTCTCGGGGCGGGCGCGATCACCGTTGCGGGGATATTCATTGCCTTGGGCTCGCAAGTGCAAAGCGCCCGGCTGGCCAGCGTCGTGCTCGCCGGCGGAGCAGGTGCGCTCTATCTCGCACAAAGTTCTTTCTGGTCCGTGACCGCCGATCTTGCGGGCACGTCCTCGGGATCGGTGTCGGGCTTTATGAATACGGGAAACCAGATCGGGGCGGCGCTCACGGCGTCTCTCACTCCGTGGATCGCATCCCGGTTTGGCTGGTCGACTTCATTTCTAGTGGCCGCGGCGTTGTGCCTGGTCGGTGCAGCGAGTTGGCTGCTGGTGGATCCATCGCGCCACCTCACGGCTCCGCAGGCGGATGGGCCGTTGCCGGTTCAGGATGTGGGACGGCTGTCGGATCGAGGAGATTGAACTTGAACTTGACGCCGACGCCGATTCGAACTTGCGTTTCTTGAGCCCGCTCTTTTGAGCTCGTTCTTCAGTGGCTAGCAGGACTTCGGATCGCGATGAGAGATACCTGCTCCAAGTCTGGATATTGGTCCTCTTTGTTGGCAGCGCGATCGGCAGGCGCAATTTGCTCGATCGTGGTTCGTGCTGGCGGCACGTGGTTGAAGTACTGGACATACACGTCGTCGAACGCCCGCACGTCCGACAAATCGTCCAGATACAAGTTCGTGGCCACAACCTCGTCGAAGTTCATGCCGGCTTCTTCAAGGTTGTCGAGCAGATTTCGCATCGTTTGCCGAAGTTGGTGGGCCGTCGTAGAGGCGTAGACGCCTCCGTGCGGTCCGGGAATGAAGCCACTCTTGGCCGAGCAATATAAAGTTTCACCGGCGAACACGCAAGGACTCGCGGTTGGGCTGGGTTCCATGTTCTTCGGTCGAACCGCTTGCCGTTGTTTCAAGTCGCGCACGGCGACCCCGGTGTACTCAATGTGGACTCCGCCCGGAAGACTCGACACATCAATCGTGGCCCGCGCCGGAGTGTTGCCGAATTCGAAGCGCAGCGCGTAGCGTTTATTCATGACCCGCATCGGAATGTCCGACGTCAGGTACGGATTGACGAAGACCATGTGGCGGAGGTCGAGGCCGGCAGCTTCGAGGACGGCCTTCATGCGATCGAGCGCGAGGTCTACCTGGGCTGCGGGATCATCCGGAACTTTGCCGGTAGAAGGATCGCTGCCGAGCATCGCGGAAAGGAACAAACGGTCGTGAGTGAGAATTCCGGGCGAGGCGGACTCTTCGGACTTGTAGCCGGGTGGTATTACGGCTTGGCGGTCCGCCAGATTGCGTACCGCGACCGCACTGATTTGAACTGCCGACTGGGGAAGCTTGGCGACTCCGAGCACGGCGCGCGCGGGCGGAGTCTTGGGAAATACTTCGGCGAAGACTTGGTTGACTTCTCGATATTTTCCGATGTCCTCGAGGTAGACCTGCGTATAGACCACGTGCTCCATGGTCAAACCGGCGGCCTGGACGACCGACTTGACGTTATCCAGAGCTTGGCGCACTTGTGCTTCAAAAGTTGCCGGCATGCTGCCGTCGGGACGACGCGGCCCCTGTCCGGAGACGTAGAGGTAGTCGCCGGCGTCTACGCCGGGGGAGTAGACACGATTCGCCTCGGCAGTTGCGGATGCCGGAACCACAGCCCGCACTTGAGCCTGGACTCCGAGCGTCGACAATAACAACAATGCGGCGAGTAATATTCGCATTTGGATCCTTGATCAGCTTCTTCGATTAGCCTCTTACCAATTAAGGGCGTCGAGATCAGGCTGCAGATTTTCCCTTTTGCGCGGCGGTCAGAATTTCTCGCAGCCTCTGCCCCACAATGATTTCCTGGCCCGGCTGAATGGTCATGGAAACCAGTTCGATGTGGTCGGCTTCCTTGCGTTCTTTATGGTTCGGATTGCCCTCGTGAACCGCCTTCACCAGACTTGGATTGTCTGATCCGAGCACTTCAATGACGGGATCGTTCTCGCGCAACTTCCGCACGCAGTCCGACGTTGTGAAGGCCCATGCCGCCTGGTCCCAGGAGACTTTCAAAGTTGGGAAGCGGTTTCCATCGTCGGGGATGTAGACGTCCGTCTTCACACCCGGTACGGTGTCGACCAGTTTCCGAATCCGATCGACGCGGGCGTTCCACTCGGAGTAGATCTTCTTCTCATCCAGGTTCAGCCAGGTCTCTAGGGCGGTCACGCATCCGACTATTTCTTCTTTTCCAACTTTCATGGGACGGCAAACCGAGCCCTCGCGTGGAGCGGAGTTCATCAGGGCTGCTTCAATCAGGTCCTTTCGGCCGAGTAGTAAACCGCTGCACTGCGGCCCGCACAGCCCCTTTCCGCCGGAGAAAGCGTACAAGTCGATCTTCATCCGGGCGTAGAGCCGGGCGTTATCCGCGGGAGGAATGCCGGCGGCGTCGTCCAGCAACATTGGGATCTTGCGCTCTTTCGCGACTGCAAGTTCGCGGTCCAGTTTCTCGCCCAGGTCGGTGGTATAAATCATGGCCGTGTTTTCATTGATGGCGTTGGCCAGTTCGTCCGCAGAATAGGCGAGCACGAGCTTCGCTCCAGTCAGGCGGATCGCGCTGTCAAACGCGCTCCTCCCGCCCATCATGATCACTTCATGCTTCAGGCCGGTGGTATCGGGCAGTTGCCAGACGTACTTGTCGTTGATGCCAGCCATGCATGCGGCGGTTGCGGCCGCCATGGCGCCGGCGGCGCCTGATGTCACCATGCCTGATTCGGCGCCGGTCAACTCGGCCAGGCGGCGTCCGGCGCCGCGCTGGAGTTCCAGCATATTCACGAAATATTGCCCGGCCTCGATCTGAGCCTGACGGACTTCGGGGAACTCCAGGGACCCACTCAAATAAGTCCACGTGCCCCGGCAATTGATAACCGTTCGCACACCCAATCGGGTGTATACATTCTGCCGGGGGTCTTTGCCCAGCGCGGTAGCGGCCTGCGCGTAGAGATTTCGCGCAGCGATCTGGCCAAGCAGGGGAGCCGCGGCCGCCAACTTCATGAATGACCGCCGATTGGAACTGCGAGTGCTCATTCCATTCCTCCTTAATTCAAATTCACGTGACGCGCAAATTTCCTGTGGAAAAGCGGGATACGAAGACGCGGATCGCTCGCGCTCGAGGCAAATTTGGTATATCACAGAATATACTTGACGCCCATCAATTTATTGCGTTTGATTAGTTTTTCTTTCGTTCACAGGGGACGCCTTTAAGGCGCAGTTGCCGAGCCGCAGAACTTATCTTGCACGCGCGGCGCGCGAGCGCGGCGGAGAGAGAATCATGATGATACGACGATCGCGAAAGCCCGCCGCACTGCGATGCGCTTTCCTGCTGCTGTTTCTGGCGGGTCTGGCGATTGGCTCTGTTTTTGGCCAAAATCGCAGTGAATCGCATCCGCCCGCGAATCCACCCTGCCGCGTTGAACCCGCGGATTATAAGGGCTGGCATGCGCAGAAACTTTCCAATCGGTGGGTCGAATTGATTGTCGTGCCGCAGAATGGCGGACGATTGATGCAGGTCATTTTCGCCGGCCACCCCTACCTCTTCGTCAATCCAAAATATGAAGGTAAGTACCTGCCACCGAGTCAGACCCAATGGTTCAACTACGGCGGCGACAAGCTCTGGCTCTTGCCCGAGGGGAACGACGATGAACAGCATTGGGTGGGGAATTCCGACCTGCTCGACGATGGGCCGTACGCCTTTCGAAAGGTTTCGGAAGGAGAGCGCTGTGAAGTAGAACTCACGGGACCGTCCGATCCCCGGACGGGGATTCAGTTCCAACGCACGATTCGTCTCGATGCAGACTCGCCGCGCATTCGTTTTCACGCCACCATGAAGAACATCTCGGGACATTCCATCGAATGGTCGATGCAGTCCGTTTCGCAATATGACACGTCGACTCAGGGTTCTCCGGCGCAGATGAATCGCGATTTCCACACGTTCGCTCCCGCCGATCCAGCGAGCAGTTATCTCAACCGCTACCACGTGCGCTTCGGTCCGGCGGAGAATCGTGCGGTCTCGATCCGAGAAGACGGCCTGTTCACTCTGCATTACGTCCACATGGCGGCCGAACTGTGGCTGGACTCGACGGCGGGCTGGCTTGCCGTGGTCGACGGCAGCAGCAAGTACGGAATGGTTGAACGCTTCCAGTTTGAAAATTCGCGAGCCTATCCCGGAAAGGCATCGATCATTTTTTGGACGAACGGCCCGGAAGTAAGATTAGGTGCCGACGGCGAAGCCTCGATGAGTTCGGGAGGGGACGGCGTTCCGTACTACGAGGAAGCTGAAATCAACTCGCCTCTCTGCCGGCTGCGCCCAGAGGAGACCTGCAATCTCGAGACGGAATGGTTCCCGACTCGCGCGGAAAACGAATTTCACGGCGCGACCGATGCCGGCATAGTGGTACGCCCTCTGCACGCCACTCGTCTGGAGAGTGGCAAGATCAAGCTTTCCGGTGCCTTTGGAGTATTCTTTGCCGGACGTTTGGTGGCCCACGTCTACGACGAACATGGCGCAGCATTAGACAGCGTGCCTCTGCGTGATGTGGATCCCGCCGAACTGGTCGGGCTCGAAATTGAGATCGCTCCTGCCGAGAAACCAGGCCGCATCTCGCTTCATTTGGAAGATTGGAATGGGCTGGACCGCGGTTCTCTCCAAGAGGTTCAAGTCACGGGAGAATCGCTGAAGTGAATTCTCGCGGCAAAGCATTCACTCTAGCGTTACTTACCATCTTTCGACCGGTGGGTTCGACGACCGCGGCCCAGCAGGGCCAATCTGCTGTTAGCGCAGGCGTTAGCGTGAAGGCGGAGGACTTGCTGACGAAGCCGGTTGGCGCAAACTGGACCTCCTACAACGGAGACTACTCGGGACAGCGCTACAGCAGCCTGCGCGAGATCAATCCCGAGAATGTGGCGCGGTTGCGCACGGCCTGGGTTTTCCATCCCGGCAATTCGGAAAAACTCCAAGCGACCCCAGTGGTGGTCAATGGCATCATGTACGTCACCTCGGCGAACGATACGTTTGCGCTGGACGCCCGAACCGGGCGCGCAGTGTGGCACTACCAGCGGCCAGTCAGTTCAGGCTTACTCGATGACGCGGCTGCGCATCATAGCCGTGGGGTTGGAGTGTGGCGGAACTTCGTCTACATGGAAACCGATGATGCTCACTTGCTTTGCCTCGACGCTCGCTCGGGGAACTTGTTGTGGGACGCCATGTACGCGGACAAGACGAAGCACTATGGCGCAACCAGCGCTCCTCTGGTCGTGAAAGACGAAGTGATCGTGGGGACATCTGGCGGAGATTCGGGCGTGCGTGGTTTCCTGGAAGCCCGCGATGCAATGACGGGCGCGCTGAAGTGGCATTTCTGGACGATACCGGGACCGGGAGAATTCGGCTCAGCGAGTTGGCCCGGCGATTCGTACCTTCATGGCGGTGCCACGACGTGGATGCCCGGCACTTACGATCCCTTACTCAACACTTTGTACTGGACGACCAGCAACGCGGCACCCGACTTTGTAGGAGATGCCCGTCCGGGTGATGACCTTTATACAGCTTGCGTCCTGGCGCTCGACCCCGACACTGGAGAGTTGAAATGGTACTTCCAATTCACGCCGCACGACCTGTACGACTTTGACGCCAATGAAACGCCCGTGCTGGTGGATGTAGAAGAGGGCGGCGCGAGCCGTCACCTGCTGGTGCAGGCCAACCGCAACGGATTTCTCTATGTGTTGGACCGCGTCACAGGCAAATTTCTGAGAGCAACTCCATTCGTGCAGAAACTGAACTGGGCCACCGGCGTGGACGCTTCAGGCCGTCCCGTGCTTTCGGGACGAATCCCCACAGCGCAAGGCACCTACATCTGTCCCGGCATCAACGGGGCCACCAATTGGTTTTCACCTTCCTACAATCCCGACACCGGGCTCCTCTTTGTTATGGCGCTCGAGAGTTGCGACATGTTCTTCAGTCAACCGCGGCGGTTCACTCCCGGTGAGACCTACTACGCTACGGGCACGAAACTTCCGCCGGATGAACATGCTCAGAAAACGCTCCTGGCGTATTCTCTGGCAGAGGGAAAGCCAGTGTGGAGCTATCCGCAAGCGGGCCTCGGTGATTCCTGGGGAGGAACGCTCAGCACCGCTGGTGGATTGGTTTTCTTCGGGGACGATGCCGGATCTTTGGAAGCGGTCGAGGCCCGGACCGGCAGTGTGCTCTGGCATTTCAACACGGGCCAGACGATGCATGCTTCGCCGATGAGCTACATGGTCGGTGGGCAACAATATGTCGCGATCGCGGCGGGCAGCGACATTCTCAGCTTCTCACTTCCGCATTGACGCCCAGCAAAGTTGTGTGAGATGTGCAGGCTGCAATATCCCGTTATAGCGCCAAACGCTTCGGGACACTAAGAGACACTAGAAACCCTTCGAGAAGCAGAAGATGAATCGATTCCGTGCAAACCAGGGAGCCAAGTGCCTGAGATTGAGAAAGATATGGCGGAGAGGGAGGGATTCGAACCCCCGGTACCCTTTCGGGTACGCCGGTTTTCAAGACCGGAGCCATCAACCACTCGGCCACCTCTCCGCATGTAGACGCGACACAATTCGGCCGCTTCTGGCTAGTTTACAACAGGCCTGGGCAATCTTATGGTCGCGACGACAGGCCGAACGCGCGGGAATGGAATTCCATGACTTCGTCGAAGTGCGACAGGAAATAGGTCAGGCTGTGGTCGCCCGGGTAGGCGTGATATTCATGTTTCACGCTCCCTTTTTTTAATTCGTCGTGCAGAGCCGCAGCGCCTTTTTCGAAGCCGTAGTTGTCGTCCTGTCCACAGTTGAAATAAATGGCGGTCTTTCGCAGTGCCGCGGCATTTCTTTTCGCCAAAACGAATGGGC
>Ga0210400_10001332_pt1 | contig 24658 bp, 16 predicted proteins | sample IncBWH26MmetaG_FD_155456 | JGI IMG/M metagenome (GOLD analysis project Ga0210400, IMG submission 155456) | Forest soil microbial communities from Barre Woods Harvard Forest LTER site, Petersham, Massachusetts, United States - Inc-BW-H-26-M | ecosystem: Environmental > Terrestrial > Soil >...
CGTTCTGATTACGCCAGGCGTGATCCAGATCGTGGGGGTCGGCAAAACGCCGATTCCGGTTGAAGAGGAAGAGATAACCGCGATTCAACGAGTTGGTAAGAGCGGACTCACGACCATACCTTGGCCATACTTGCAAGTAGGGCAACTTGCCAGGATCGAAAATGGGCCTCTGCAAGGCCTGAGTGGAATCGTAGTCAAAATCAAGTCAGGGTTGAAGCTAGTGCTTTCCGTAAATTTGCTGCAGCGTTCGGTTGCAGTGCAAATTGATCGCAGTTGGATCAGCGTGGTATCTCCTTTCGGAGCGGCCATAAATCGTACCGCCGCATATTCCGCCGTTCATTGATTTACTCAACTGAGGCCGCGCGGAGTCATTCTGACCAGGGTGGTTCGGGCGAATGGATTGCCCCGGACACAACCTTCCTGAGCTGGATCTCAACGCCTCAATTACCTACACAACCTGGCCTCACGCTGGAATTAATTCAGACCGTTCTCGTGCGGCTTGTGAGTTGGACCACCATGTTACTTGATTTTTATCAGTTACGTGAGCAGCCGTTCGGAGTCACTCCGGACCCTCGCTATATTTATTTCAGCCCCGGACACCAGGAAGCTCTGACTGCCTTGCTCTATGGGGTTGAAACAAGGCGTGGATTTCTCACTCTGGTCGCGGAACCCGGAATGGGCAAGACCACGCTCCTGTTTGAGCTCCTAAAGTGCTGGAGGGACCGTGCTCACAGCGCCTTTCTGTTTCACACTCAGTGCGATTCCCGGGAGCTTATGCGTTACTTGCTGAGCGACTTGGGTCTCAAGTGCGATGGGGATGATATGGTGCGTATGCACTCAGACCTAAACGAATTTCTTTTTCGCGAGACGCTGGCAGGGAGGAGCGTCGTAATTTTCATCGATGAGGCCCAGAATTTAAGCGATACCGTGCTGGAGACAGTGCGTTTGCTCTCAAACTTTGAGGCCACGGACAAGAAGCTGCTCAACATTGTCCTCGCAGGACAGCCCGAATTGGCAAAGCGGCTGTCGCATCCAGGGCTGGCCCAGCTGCGCCAACGCATCGCTATTCAGGCACGGTTGGACGCGCTGCCCCCCGCCGAGGTCATTCGCTACATCAATCATCGGCTGCAAGTAGCTGGATATCAGGGCGGTGACCTGTTCAGGCCGGAGGCTTATGGGCTTATCGCCGAACGGAGCAAGGGAATACCTCGGTTGATTAATAATCTTTGTTTCACCTCGCTTTCCTTGGGTTGCGCCATGCAGCGGAAGCAAATTACTTCGGAAGTTGTGGAGAAGGCAGCAAGGAACCTGTCTTTGAGGCCCCGTGCCCCGGCATCTCGAGTCGCGCGTCAGCAGGCCGCACTAGAATTCACCACCCGTCTTTGGCCGGCCTGGCAGTCTTTCCGCGCCTGGATTAGAGGAAAGATTGTTAAACGACGATTCATTCAGGGCCTGGCCTTTTGCGTTGTGTGTGGTGGCTTGGTGAGCTACTTCGGAGCTCGCAGCAGGACAGCGACGATCAGGTCGTCGGAGGGAATCACACAGAATTTCGTGAGTACTTCAGTGGCCCCGAGCCCCGACTTTATCCCGGCGCGCCCCGTCGCGGATACGCATGGCGAACCGCAGGCTCATGAGTTCTCGCCGGGTGGCGCACTTGAGAATACCGCGAACTCATTTAGATATGTGGTTAAACCGAAAGACACGCTGCGCGACCTTTGTGTTTCCGTTCTTGGACGCTACGACAAGGCCGTCCTGGCGAAAATCCAGGAGCTCAACCCGGATTTAGGGAATCCCGACCAGCTAGAAACGGGACAGGTAATTCGTTTCCCGCTGAATCCGCTTAAACGTCGCGACATTCACTCTCAATCGAAGTGATTTTGGGAACTCGGAGCCGGAGAAACCATACACCATTAGCACGAATTCGCAGAGTTGTGATCCCCAGGGTGGAAGACTACCAAGCTTTCCCTTCTGACTATCCTCGCCAGCCCGGAGAATCCATCCATTCGCGCGAAATGGTGGGTTCGTTCTGTGGCCTCGTTTCGAACGGATGACGACTGCGGGGATTCCCTTAAGTCCAAGTGAATAATTTCCCTCACTGGAATTGCGAAGTGAACCTGATTGGCGAGAGAACCGGAAACCACTACATTTGCAACGTGAGACGCTTGCAGAAGGAATGTCACCGTAGTCGCATGTGAGTGGCAAGCCCGACTCTCCCGTGTTACGGCTTTGAGAAATTAGCCAGCGGAAGGGTAAGGCGGCATCAGCGGCTGCGTTTTACGGCGTTTGGGCTTCAAGATTTGGGGCTCTTATGGCGGTAGCTTGCGCCAATTTGCTTTCTGTGAGCAGAAGTCAAAGCAATTGAACGACTTTGGAGAAATGGGCGCAGCTTTACGTTCTGCAGATGTTCAGAAACTAGGATTTAATCCCATATCCGTTGACCCCGCCCGCGGCTCCTGTTTTTATTTTTGCATGAAGCACGTCTGAAAAAGAACCCAGTAGGCTCTCGTGGCTCGAATCTCTAAAACATCAAAGATGGGAACTCCGATGATAAATGGGTTGAGAAAAAGGTCCGTTCTCGAACGTTTCTCCAAGCTCACTGTGGGACTGCCTCCGTCCTTAAACCGCCAGCGCCAAGAAGTCCTTAATGAGGAGATGTTCCGTCGGATTTTCTGCTGGGAGCGGAAGCGAGCGGAGCGTTCTGACAAGTGTTTTTTGCTAATGCTTGTGAGCATTGAAAACGTTCATGATGCTGAGCAAAGCAAAAGAACGTTATCTGAAGTACTTTCTGCACTCCGATGTTCGACGAGAGAAACGGACGTTGTCGGATGGTACAAGGACGAGTCGGTCTTGGGAGTCATTTTCACCGAGATTGAAGAAACAGGGAAGAGCGCATTGGCGATCTCCCTGCGCGGCAGAGTAATTGAGCCGGCGCGGCACAAACTGGGTTCAAAGCAGTTTGGCCAGGTCCGCGCTTCTTTCCACTTCTTCCCGGAGAATTGGGGCAAATCCAATTCTGGCCCGCTGACGGATCCGAAGCTTCATCGGGAATTCATCGCACAGGATGACAAGAGAAATCGGCCGCATCTTGTGAAAAGAGCCATGGATGTCGCGGGTAGCATTCTCGCGCTCATCTTATTCTCACCCCTGTTTGCCGTCATTGCCGTGGCCATCAAACTTAGTTCCAAGGGGCCGGTACTCTTCACGCAGGAAAGGGTTGGGCAGAACGGGGTGCCCTTTACATTTCTGAAGTTCAGGTCCATGCAGTGCGTGAACGACCAGGGCGTCCACCGAAAATATGTAAAGCAGTTTATCGCCGGAAAAATTAAGGCAGCGCAAGCCGGCGACAAACAAAACGTCGTCTACAAAATTCAGAATGACCCCCGCGTCACTCGCGTAGGAAGGTTTCTGCGTAAGACCAGCCTGGACGAACTTCCTCAGTTCATAAACGTACTCAAGGGAGAGATGTCTCTCGTCGGGCCGCGTCCACCCATTCCTTACGAACTGGAGGCGTACCAGACTTGGCATCGCCGGCGCGTGATGGAGGCCAAGCCGGGGATAACAGGATTGTGGCAGGTCAACGGGCGCAGCAGGACAACCTTTGACGATATGGTTCGGCTTGATCTGCGATACGCCAGGGCGTGGTCACCCTGGCTTGATCTTAGGATTCTTCTTCAAACGCCTCGGGCAATATTTTCAGGCGAGGGCGCCTATTAGGCCGGTAGCGCACTCGAGTTGCCGTGCTTTATGGCAAGGGCCAGCAGCCAAAGATAATACTCAGAATATCTGCCCAAGTTCGCTACCTAGTCTCTTGGAGAGTGCTTGATGGGAACCCAGGTAAATCCTTTTGGTAGTAGCTATCCATCAACAAATACCGCGGACATCTCCGCGGGATTGAAATACTCCGAGCGGCGAAATCCGACTGAGCCTATTCGTGTGGGCATCATCGGATATGGTTATTGGGGTCCGAATGTTGTTAGGAATTTCCAGAGCTTGGAAAACTGTCAAGTTTCCGCAATCTGCGATAAGAATCCCGCTGCGCTGCGACGCGCCAATCGCCTTCATGCGGGTGTCGAGCTTACGACAGATTCGGTGGGGCTTTTGACGTCCTCTCGAGTGGATGTCATCGCTGTGGTCACCCCAGTGTGGTCGCATTTCGAGCTGGCGAAATCCGCCCTCCAGAACGGCAAACATGTCTTCCTGGAGAAACCGTTCACTTCGACACCCGAGCAGGCTGAAGAACTCATTGAGCTGGCAGACCGAAGAAAACTGAAGCTCATGGTGGATCACACGTTCCTCTTCACGGGCGCTGTTAAGAAAATTCGGCAGCTCATTGATGAAGGAGTCTTAGGGAATCTCTATTACTTTGACTCGACGCGGGTAAATCTCGGCCTCTTCCAACACGATGTGAATGTCGTGTGGGACCTCGCTCCTCATGACTTGTCAATCATGGATTACGTCATCCAGGCGAAACCCGAGGCCGTCGTTGCCACCGGGGGAAAGCATTTGAACGGTCTGGCGGACGTGGCGTTCATCACGGTCTACTTTCCGCGCAACGTAATCGCGCACGTCAACGTCAACTGGCTTTCGCCTGTGAAGGTTCGGACGACGCTGATAGGGGGCGAGAAAAAGATGCTCGTGTGGAATGACCTCGAGGCCGATGAAAAAGTCAAAATCTACGACAAAGGCGTGGAGATGACCAACGGGCACGGCGTCTACGACTTGCTTGTAAGTTACCGTTCGGGGGATGTGTGGGCGCCGAAAATTGAACAGACGGAAGCGCTGAAGGCTGAACTTGAATATTTTGTCGATTGCATTCTGACCGACCGAACACCATTCAACGACGGGGCAGCGGGCTTGCGGGTGGTCAAGATACTCGAAGCGGCTGACCGATCCTTGAAAGAACGAGGTAAGGCAATCCTGCTATGAACAACTACCGCTGCATCAGCCCCGATGTTCGACTGGGAAAAGATGTGAAGCTCTCTAAGTTTATAAATCTCTACGGCTGTGAGATTGGCGACCGGACCAAGATCGGCGCTTTTGTGGAGATTCAAAAGAACGCCAGAATCGGCAAGAATTGCAAAATCTCGAGCCACAGTTTTATCTGCGAAGGCGTAACCATCGAGGACAATGTTTTTGTCGGCCACGGCGTCACGTTCATCAATGACGCTTATCCTCGTGCCACGACTCCGGAAGGCAAATTGCAATCGGAAAAAGACTGGAGTGTGGAGCCGACGCGCGTGAAAAAAGGAGCCTCCATTGGCTCCGGGGCAACGATTCTCTCGAAGGTTATCATCGGCGAAAACGCGTTAGTCGGGGCAGGCAGTGTGGTGACTCGCGACGTTCCCGACGATGGGATAGTAGCTGGAAATCCAGCGAGATTGATTCGCTGGATCACAACGGAGCGGAGGATAGCATCATAAGCAGCAACGGCAAAATTCCTTTCTTGGACCTGGTGATGCCTCACGTAGCAATGGAAGAGGAACTGGTAGGAGTCTTTCGATCTGCGCTAAAGACTGCCGGTTTCATCGGTGGCCCGGTTGTGGAAGAGTTCGAATCGGAGTTCGCGCAGTTTTGCGGAGCCGAGTCCTGCGTCGGCGTTGGCAGCGGCACAGACGCTCTGCGGTTTGCATTGATCGCCGCCGGAGTGCAGCCGGGCGATACGGTTGTCACGGTTCCGAACACTTTCATCGCGACCACGGAAGCGATCTCCCAGGCTGGGGCCGGGCCCGACTTCGTGGATGTCGACGAGCGCACATACAACATGGATCCGAGGAAGCTTCGTGAATACCTTGAAACGAAGTGCTGCCTCGACCCTTCGACTGGAAAACTCTTGCATCGGAAGTCGCGGAGTCCAATCACAGCAATCGTTCCCGTGCACTTGTATGGCCAGATGGCGGACATGGATCCCATCGTGCAGCTTGCCGCACGATACAACTTGTTTGTAATCGAAGACGCTTGTCAGGCTCACGGGGCTGCGTACTACTCGCGAAAAGAGAATCGCTGGAAAAAGGCAGGGTCGATGGGAGTGGCCGCCGCTTTCAGTTTCTATCCTGGAAAGAACTTGGGCGCTTGTGGAGAGGCAGGAGCCGTCACAACACGAGATCCAATGCTCGCACGAAAGGTTCGTATGCTGCGCGATCATGGTCAACTGCAGAAGTACAACCACGAAATCGAGGGATATAACGGCAGATTGGATGCAATCCAAGCAGGGATTTTGCAAGCCAAGCTGAAGCGATTACCATTTTGGAACCAAAAGCGACGCACTATCGCGAACCAATACAATGAATTGTTTCGGTCTCATTCCGACAGAATTGTCCTGCCGTATGAGACCCCCCAAACCACGGCCGTTTATCACCTGTACGTGATTCGAGTTAAAAATCGGGATCAACTTCAGGCACATCTCGCGCAGGCTGATATCACCGCCCAGGTCCACTACCCAAGGCCGCTTCATCTCCAGAAGGCTTACGCGCCCCTGAGATATAAAGAGGGAGACTTTCCGGTGACAGAGAAAACGGCGACGGAAATCTTGTCGCTGCCGATGTACCCGCAACTCGAGCCGTACCAACAGAAACGGATCGTGCACGAAGTGATTAATTCAATCGCCTTTGAAACCGCGGGCAGCAGAGCTACCAAGCTCATGTCCACCGCGACTGTCGGAAAATCTTCGTGACTGTGGCGATTTTCATTCCTCGGAAAATCGAAACCCAAGTTCCCATATGAAGCTCGAAAATTCGGCGCAACAAATTGAATTGAACGGCGCATCGGGGAATGCGGAAAGATCTCGAACGGCGGCCGTTAAAGGGAAAATCTGGATTGATTTGGACAATTCGCCGCACGTTCCTTTCTTTGTTCCCATCATTGAGCAGCTTCAGGAACGGAAGTATTCAGTGGTGGTTACCGCACGCGACTGTTTTCAAGTCCGCGAACTGGCGGATCTCTTTCATCTCAACTACGCGCTCATCGGCCACCACTCCGGTAAAAGCAAAATCCGTAAAGTTGCAGGGTTGTGCCTTCGTGCGCTGCAATTGATGCCAACCGTCCTGCGGGAAAAGCCGGACCTGGCCATCTCTCATTGTTCACGCGGCCAACTCATTGCTTCCGTTTGTCTCGGTATTCCATCCCTGCAAATGGGCGACTATGAATTCGCAACCGGCTGGGCTTTCATCCGCCCCACATGGCACATGTGCCCGGAAGTAATTCCGGACAGGGCCGTGGAACCCGCTTCCAAGCAAACCCTGAAATATCCCGGTATCAAGGAAGACGTCTATGTCAGTCGGTTTGTGCCAAAGCCTGGCATTAGACAGCAACTTGGGATAGGCGAAAAAGATGTGCTAGTGACGCTGCGCCCGCCAGCCAGCGAAGCGCACTATCACACTCAACAGAGTGATGAACTCTTCGACGCGGCAGTCGAGTTCCTGAGTAAAACGCCCGAAGTGAAACTTGTTGTGCTTCCTCGCAATGAAAAGCAGGCCCTTTGCTTGAGGAAGCGCTGGCCCCAACTCTTCTCGAACGGCGCGATGCGCATCCCAGCGAAAGTCGTCGATGGCCTCAATCTGATTTGGCACTCGGACTTGGTCATCAGCGCAGGAGGCACAATGAACAGGGAGGCCGCGGCCCTTGGCGTACCGGTTTATAGCGTTTTTCGTGGAAAGATCGGCGCCGTCGATCAGTATCTAAGCAAGATGCGCCGGCTCACCCTGATCGAGAGCCACGACGATTTGCGGACGAAAGTCCTTCTAGGGCGGAGGCAGCGGCCGGCAAAGCCGCAGCAAAAACATACTGCTGCTTTGAGTTATATCGTGGAGCGAATTGTCGCGATCGTGGAATTTCAACGGCCACTGGCGGACCGAGTCAGCCACTGGCCTAGCAGTGAAGCAAGGTCGCAGGATGCGGCGGTGTGAGGCGCAGGAAATGAATATTCTTACTGTCGTTGGCGCGCGCCCCAATTTCATGAAGGTCGCGCCGATCATCGCGGCGATCAACGAGCATAATAAGAGGCTCTCCTCAGATTCTGCCGGCCGCCCGGAACGCCAAGCGGGAAGGATCCGACATGTGCTCGTTCATACTGGCCAGCACTACGACGAGGTTATGTCGGGCTCTTTCTTCAGTGATCTCAACCTTCCGAAGCCGGATATTCATCTGGGGGTTGGTTCGGGATCGCACGCCGTCCAAACTTCCGAGATCATGAAGAAGTTCGAAGAAGTTTTGTTGTTGGAGAAACCCGACGTCGTGGTACTCGTCGGCGATGTGAACTCGACGATGGCTTGCGCTGTGGTCACTTCCAAGATCTCCTTCGACTCGGCAGGTTCCAGACCGGTGATTGTTCACGTGGAGGCCGGGTTACGCTCGTTCGACCGGTCGATGCCCGAAGAGATTAACCGCGTTCTTACCGATCATGTGTCTGACCTGCTCTTTGTGACGGAGGAGAGCGGGCTCCGGAATCTCCGCAACGAAGGTATATCCCCCGACAAATGCCATTTCGTTGGCAACACCATGATCGACTCTCTGTTCCACTTTAGAGAGAAGGCGGAGTCGTCGAAAATTCTCGAGCGATTGCGGCTTCTGGGTCAGTCAGGAAATAACGGAGAGTCCAAGGCAGTCATTCCCTACGCGCTCCTCACGTTGCACCGGCCGTCCAACGTGGACAATCGGGATGCTTTTGGGGACATCCTGGCGGGGCTTGAAGAACTGGCAACAGAGTATCCCATCGTTTTTCCCGCGCATCCCCGGACTCAGCAGCGAATCAAGGAATTTGGATTCGGGTTCGGTCCCGGGAGGCCTGCAAGGAAACACGGAGAGAATGCACGAGGTTCCGAAAGCCCCTCCAACGGAGTTTTCCTGACCGATCCTTTGGGCTATTTGGATTTCCTGTGCTTGATGAAGCACGCCAAGCTTGTCGTGACCGATTCGGGTGGCATCCAAGAAGAAACGACAATTTTGGGAATTCCTTGCGTCACCGCCAGAGAAAACACGGAAAGGCCGATAACCGTCGAGAGCGGGACAAATAGGATCGCCGGTACAAGCGCAACGACCATCCGAGAGGCTATCCGAATCCAGAAAAGCCGGCAGATAAAGGGCAGTCTACCCAAGCACTGGGATGGACACGCCGCTGCGCGCATTGTTGATATCTTGGCTCGCCAGCAGTGTGAGCGGGGATTTTCTCAACCGCCATTCATGCCGCAATCCGCGATGGCCCGGGAACAACGCCCGTGTCCGTAACCCAACCTGCGGCCGAAGACAGTCAGGTAAGAGCCAAGACTTTGAAACTCTTGGCTTACTGTCAGGCGAACAATTGGGCGGGTTACGATCCGTACGATGCCCTGAACAGCCCTGTTTTTGACGCCTTGCCGTTTCTGAACGCGAGGCTTCCGCGGCTGGCTCTCACACAAGTTTTGAAACGAAGCCCAGTCAACGTCCGGCAGTTTTTGCGTATTCCGAAAACCCAGAATCCCAAAGCAATCGCGCTGTTCCTTTCGGCATTCCTCAATCTTTCGAGAATCGGCGTGAACAATGCGGATAAACTCGCCAGGCTGATGATGGAACGCTTGATCGCTTTGCGATCCCCGGGTATTCCGTACTGGTGCTGGGGATACAGTTTTCCCTGGCAGACGCGGACCATCGAGGTGCCGAAGGGAGCGCCCAACCTGGTCTGCACGACCTTCGTGGGTAACGCGCTTTTGGATGTCTATGAACAAAGTCAAGACGTGCGCTGTCTTAACATGGCGGTTAGCGCAGCCGAGTACACCCTGGACCAGCTCTATTGGACCGATGGAAACTCTATGGCCGGCTTCAGCTACCCTCTTCCGCGGCTCCGGAATCAGGTCCCCAACGCAAGTTTCTTGGGAGCGGCTTTGTTGTGCCGGGTATTCAAGCATACGAATGAAGAGAAATTCCTAGGACCCGCACTTCGGGTTGCCCGCTGCACGGCCGATATGCAGCATCCAGATGGTTCGTGGGATTACGGAGAGGCGCCGTCACAACGATGGATCGATAACTTCCACACAGGGTACAACCTGTGCGCGTTGCAGACTATTGGCCGCTGTGCCGAGACAACCGAGTTCGAATCGCGTCTGCGCCGTGGGTTGGAGTTCTACCGAGCACACTTTTTCCGGGCGGACGGTGCGCCCAGATATTTCCATGACCGCACGTTTCCTGTGGACATTCACTGTGTGGCACAAAGCATCATTACGCTGATTTCGCTAAAAGAATTCGATCCTGGAAATGTATCGTTGGCGCGTTTGGTATTTCAATGGGCCGTCAATCACATGTGGGATGAGCGGGGCTTCTTTTACTATCGGGTTCTTCGCCTCTTGACTATCCGAATTCCGTACATGAGATGGGCCGAGGCTTGGATGCTTTTGGCAATGTCCATCCTGCTATCCGAATCTGAAGCGCCCTCGGGAGAACCCAAGACTCAGGATTCACTAGTTCTCGCAGAGGTAACCTGAAGCTCTCGACTTAGTAAGCCCGAGATTTCTATGTCTGTATACACGTTGAATCCGTTGCAGGATCCCCGCTGGGCAGAGTTTGTCGGAAAACATCCGCGGACATCCATTTTTCATACACGGGGCTGGCTGGAAGCGTTGCACCGAACCTATGGATATTCGCCGGTTGTCTACACAACTTCCGCCCCAGGGTTTCCTTTGACGAATGGAATCGTCTTCTGTCGCATCCGCAGTTGGTTGACCGGAAGCAGGTTGGTTTCTTTGCCATTTGCTGAACACTGTGAACCCCTGGTAGAGAACGCCTCGGAATACAAAGAAATCCTGAATGCTTTGCAATCCACGCTCGACAGAGAAAAGTACAAATACGTCGAACTTCGTCCGCTCAACACGAGTGTTCTGACAGAAATGGGCGTTCGGAAGAGCGACGCATATTGCTTCCACTCTTTAGATCTTCGGCCCTCTTTCGAGGAACTGTTTCAGAAGTTTCAAAAGGATTCGATCCAACGGAAGATTCGACGAGCCGAACGCGAGGAGTTGTCATATGAAGAAGGAAGGTCAGAGGCTCTTCTAAACCATTTCTACCATCTCTTCGTGGTGTCGCGCAGGCGCCATGGAGTACCACCTCCGCCTATTCTTTGGATGCGGAATCTCGTTGCCAGCCTCGGCGATCGACTCAAGATTCATGTTGCTTCGAAGTCTGGCACTCCTATCGCTGGCATCGTAACGCTCCGTCATCGCGACGCCATGGTTTACAAGTACGGCGGTTCTGATGCGGCACTCCACAATTTAGGTGGCATGCCGTTCTTGTTCTGGAAGACCATTCAGAGCGCGAAGAATGAGGGAGTACTTCAATTTGAGTTCGGCCGCTCGGATTACGATAACCCGGGATTGATCACGTTCAAGGACCGTTGGAACTCAGAGCGTTCGGAGCTGACTTATTGGCGGCTGCCAAGCCAGGGTGCACCCCTCCACGACCAGTGGAAAGGAAAACTAAAATACGCCGGACGAATCTTCGCCTGCATGCCGGACGGCTTGCTGGCAGCAAGCGGAAGAATTTTGTACCGTCATGTCGGCTAGAAGGAAAGTGAGATCCCGGACGTAATGAGCAAAGCAATGGCAGATTCTGACGTTTGTGCCGTTTCGACGATCCCGCAATTGTCTTCTCCACGGAGACGTGGTCTTGGAGCCCTGGTCATGGACGCGGATTATCGCGGGCTCGAGGTCGTTCGCAGTCTCGGCCGCCACGGAATCCCCGTGTGGGTTCTGCAACACGGAGATCAATTGCTCGCCACTCTATCTCGCTTTAACCGACGAACGCTCAGTTGGCCCAGCCAGGACGAGGCAGAAAATGTGAACTTCCTTGTCCAATTGGCAGAGCGTGAAAACCTCGTCAATTGGGTGTTGTTCCCCACGGGTGACGAAGGCACGGCACTTGTGGCGCGCCACCACGAAACGCTGAGCAGACACTTTCGACTTACCACTCCACCTTGGGATGCGCTGAAATGGCTGTATGACAAGCGACTTACCTACGAACTTGCTGACAGAGTAGGTGTAGACCGTCCATGGACGGTGTGGCCCGCGAACCGGGACGATGTTGCGGCGTCCGAATGTTCGTATCCAGTCATTCTTAAACCCGCATATCGCAACCGCTTTAATCGATTCACGGCATCGAAGGCATGGCGCATTGATACTCGAGAGCAACTCGTCGCTCGCTACACCGAGGCAAGCACGCTCGTTGACCCAGGCACTTTGATGATTCAGGAGCTCGTTCCCGGCGGTGGGGGATCGCAGTTTTCCTACACGGCCTTGTGCCAGGATGGGCAACCCATTGCGTCGCTGACTGCCAAGCGGTCTCGGCAAATTCCGATGGACTTTGGACGTGCCAGCACTTTCGTTGAGACAGTCGAAGATCCGGCGACAACAGCGGCTGCGACGCGGCTCCTCGCGGCTCTACGTTACACAGGCATCATTGAAGTCGAATTTAAACGCGACCTTCGTGACGGCAAGCTTAAGTTGCTCGACATCAACCCGCGGGTTTGGGGTTGGCACAGTCTCTGCGGATTCGCAGGCGTTGACTATCCCTATCTCCTGTGGCTGCTCTCGAACGGGGAACCAATTCCTGAGGCGAAGGCCGCGCTTGGCATGCGCTGGGTGCGAATGAGCACCGATTTACCCACGGCGATCCGCGAAATCCTTCGAGGCCGCTTGTCGTTGCGTGAATACCTTCGCTCCATCCGCCCACCGGTAGCCCCGGCAATTTACGCATCCGATGATCCCTTGCCCGGAGTTCTTGAAATGCCGCTTCTGGCGTACTTGCTGGGCAAGAGGCTAGTCAGCGGCGGCAGGATGGCCTGAACAGATTTCCCAACCGAATGAGGGAGAAATACATATTACGGAGGTCCACAGTTGAGAGCGACATGTGAAGCAGTGGTTGTCGGTGCTGGCCCTTATGGGTTGTCGGTGGCCGCCCATTTAAACGCCCGTGGAGTAAACATACGCGTCTTTGGTGAATGCATGTCATTTTGGGAGCGGAACATGCCCAAAGGGATGTGTTTGCGATCACCCTGGGAGGCCTCCCAATTGTCTGATCCCGCCAAGTCGCTAACTCTCGACGCGTTTCAAACGGCGATTGGCGCAAGGTTGAGCCGGCCCGTCCCCCTTGAGCGTTTTATTGCTTATGGGCAGTGGTTTCAGTCGCGTGCTGTTCCGAACCTGGAGCAGCAAAAGGTTATCGATGTCACAAAAGACTCGGAAGGTTTTCGAGTCGCACTTGAGAACGGGGAAGTGGTGATATGCCGGCGCGTCATCATCGCGGGAGGGATCGGACCGTTTGCAGTCAGGCCGCCACAGTTTGCGGACCTTCCGCGTGAGTTGGCGTCGCACTCGTCGGAACAACGGGACTTGAGTCGCTTTCGTGGAAAGAGAGTCGTAGTGATCGGTGGCGGGCAGAGTGCTCTCGAGTCAGCAGCTCTCCTGCACGAATGCCAGTCAGACGTAGAGATGGTAATTCGAGATGGGACCGTTCAATGGACTTGGCAACGGCCATGGCTGCACACGTTTCGGCCTGTCGGCGCGATCCTTTACGCCTGGCCGGACGTCGGACCCGCGTTTATCAGTCATGCCGTTGCACGGCCCAATCTCTATCGATTGCTGCCGCGCTGGCTTCAGGATTCCTGGCGCGTCAAAGCGGCGCGCCCAAATGGTGTGGGCTGGCTCAGACCTCGTTTGCGCGACGTGACCATTTCCACTGGCCTTGCTGTTCGTTCGGCGACCGCCTGCGGAAACCAGGTGGAAATCAAGCTGAGCGATGGCACGCATGAACGGGTGGATCACGTCTTGATGGCCACCGGCTACCGCGTCGACCTGAAAAAGTATGAATATCTTTCCGAAAGTTTGCTCTCTGGTCTTCAGACGACGGAAGGATTCCCGGTGCTCGGGACAGGGTTTGAATCTTCCGTTCCCGGCCTGCATTTTCTCGGTGCGCCCGCGGCATGGAGCTACGGCCCCCTTATGCGTTTCGTTGCGGGAGCCGATTTCGCCGCCCGCGCGGTGGCCCGGTCTATCGTATCTGTTCGCCGCACTCGTGTGGGCTTGCCGATCGCAGGTGTGCTTCACACGCATAGAGTCGCAGTACCGCGGGGCCCGGAGGGAGCATAGCGCGAGCAGCGGAGCGGCAGTCGACCGATTGCACTTCCTCACCAAGCGGATAAGACGCCGAAGTCACACCAGAATCTCTTCTCTGGGAAGGCGCTCAGGGCGCCCCTTTCAGCCAGAATCGCCGAGCATTTTTCTTTTCCGGTTCCATTCAATGAATCGAAGATTCGTGGACCACTATCGCTGTCCCGAAGAGTTTGCACATTGCTTTTTGAATGGCGAACCATCAGAACACTTGGGCTATTTCCGTTTTGGACCAGAAGCGATTTGTTATGGTTCCCTCAGCAAAGGAGTGGTGCAACTCAGCCCTGAAACTCAACTGCACGATTCTTTGAAAGATGCAAAAGTAGAAAGCGGCGCCGTTAGCCTTTCTTTCGATCCGGACCAGGTCATTGACAATCTTCGTTTCGAACGCTATTGCGGCAAAGCGCAAAGAAGGTCGTTCCTCTCGGGAGGGCTCTCCAACAAGTTGTACTATTTTGCGCGGCCGGTCTTAGGTGTCAAAGTCCGTCGGCACCTTCAGAAACTCAGGCTTAATGGCTGGCAGGCGATTCCGTTCCCACGCTGGCCGGTCGATCGAACCGTCGAGCAAGTGCATGAGGCGATGCTTCGCCTATGCGCGCAGGCCCACGGCGGCAAAGTGCCATTTATCTGGTTTTGGCCGGAGGGTTTACCCGGTTGCGCGCTCATTACTCATGATGTCGAAACTGCCAAAGGACGAGATTTTTGTCCGACGCTGATGGGCGTCGACGAAAACTTTGGTATCAAGAGCTCTTTTCAATTAATTCCCGAGGGGAGATACACGCTCAGCGCTTCGATCATTCAAGAGATTCGTTCGAGGGGTTTCGAAATCAATGTTCACGATCTGAACCATGACGGCCGGCTGTTTTCCAGTGAAGCCAAGTTCTTCCACCGGGCACCCCTCATTAATCAGTACGGCCGGGCACTTGGTGCGCATGGCTTTCGCTCAGGCGCGCTCTATCGCAATCTTGCCTGGTATGGAGCGCTTGAATTTTCCTACGACATGTCCGTGCCGAATGCCGCGCATTTGGATCCGCAACGTGGCGGCTGTTGTACGGTGATGCCGTATTTCATTGGCAAGATCCTTGAGTTGCCGGTGACGACGACGCAGGATTATTCCCTGTTTCATATCCTTAATGAATATTCGCTCGATCACTGGAAGCGGCAAATCGGCCAAATCATGGAAAAACATGGGATGGCCAGCTTCATCGTGCACCCGGACTATATCCTGGAGCCCCGCTTGCGAGACAAATACAAATCCCTGCTGGCATATCTCGCCGATCTGAGAGCGAAGAGCAAGCTCTGGATTGCACTTCCCGGAGAGGTCAATCAATGGTGGAGGGCGCGGAGCCAAATGAAATTGGTGCGTCAACGAAACCGTTGGGTGATTGAGGGGCCTGAAAAAGCTAGGGCGAGGGTTGCTTACGCCGTTCTTGATGCCGATCGCCTGGCATATGAGTTTGTCTGAACGACATGGAGCCCCTAAGAATACCCGCCTCAGGCGTTTCCCCGATATGGCTTTCAGGACTTACACCAGAGTGAATACCCCTTTTCACTTGATTCCGTTTCCCCAAACTCAATGCTAAATAGCTATATGTATCCCGGGTTTATGTGACCCGAAGGGCGGAGCTACGAATAGCCACGCAACGGTAACTCCGGCACCAACCAGCAATAGGTCTACGTTGAAGAGCCCCCAGCCGGGCAATCGGATAGATCCAACAGCGCCGTTAGGCATCGAGGCGAAACGCAATGAGCAGAAATTTTGAATTGATGGACCAACGAACAAGCAATTCCATAGCGATACAGCCTCCCACCCGAAGTGCACGAAGGTTTCCGCCAAATCTGCCTTATCGCTCAACACGGCGGGTAACGGACAAGCGGGAGGAAGTGCTTGCGGCGGGTTTGTGGCGCATTGTCCGGAACCGGAAGCGGACCATTATGTCGTTCGCGCTAGCCGTTGTGGCGATCGTCATGACAGCGTCGTTCCTCACGAAACCCCAATACGAAGCCGTCGCGCAAGTCGTATTTCACCGCGGAAATGACAGTGGTGTTCTCGGGTTTAAGGGTGTTGATAATTCCATGGTGGAGGATCCAGAAGACCGTGCGGCCATAGACACACAGATCGGCATCCTGCAGACCGATGCTCTTGCCTTGCAGGTCATCAATGATCTTCACCTCGATAAGAATCCTACTTTCGCCGGCCGAGTGGAGCAGCTTCGCAACGAAGATCGACTGGTGAAGTCGTTCCATAAGAACCTGGAGATCTCCAAGGTAAAGGGCACGCAGATTATCCAGATTAAATTCCGAAATTCGGATCCGCGGCTGGCAGCCGATGTCGTGAACGAGCTGGCGAAAGCTTATGTCGACCAAAATTATAAGAGCCAATTCCAAGTCGGTGCTCAGATTTCCGAGTTCCTCACGGGTCAGATCAAAGAGCTGCAGGCCAAAGTTGAAGAATCCGAAAAAAAGCTGATCGAGTACCAGAAAGAAAATGGAATTTTTGGCCTGGACGAAAAACAGAACATTGTCACCACAAAACTTGACGATCTGAATAAAGAACTTACGGCTGCCGAAGCCGCCCGCGTGGAAAAAGAGGTCAACTACCGTTTGGCGCGTTCCGGACAGCCGGAGCTGATCGCCAAACTGGAGCCCGACAACCTCGTGACAAAGCTGCGCGGGCAACAAGCTGACCTTGAGAACCAGATAGCGCAAGCGTCGGTTCAGCTGGGTCCCGCGCACCCCAAAATGGTGGAGTTGTCAAAGCAACTCGCCCAACTGCGTCAGTCGGTCGACGCCGAGGTCCGGAGAATTGGCGCACACATAAGCTACGAATATAAGAGTGCCGCGGAACGCGAGGCTATGTTGCGGAAGGCGTTGGACGCGCAAAAACAATCGGCCGACAAACTGAACGCAAATGCGCTCCAGGGCAACATCCTGAAGCACGAATACGAGACGAACCGGAAGCTTTACGAGGATCTGCTGCAGAAACAGAAAGAGATCAGCATCTCAGCCAGCTTGAAGTCGAGCAACATATGGATCGTTGATCCGGCCAGGCCACCGAGACTTCCAGCCGAGCCGAATATTCCCCGGAACTTTGCACTTTCTCTGGCGTCGGGACTTGTTGGCGGCGTTCTGCTGGCGCTCGGTCTGACGCAGATGCACGAGAACATCAGTACTCTGGAGCAGGCTGTGATTTTATCTTCACTACCTTCCCTCGGCGTGGTGCCACTTCTGGGGGCCAGAGGCAAAAACGGCGCGGCTGCCCAACTCAATTGCGTCAACGGCACCGTAAAACCTGAGTTGGTGGGTATTCAGCGGCCCATGTCGCTGGCCGCGGAATGCTACAAGTCTGTGTTGACCTCGATTCTGCTTTCACATCCCATTCCACCAGCAGCGATCCTTGTAACTAGCGCGCTTCCTGGAGAAGGGAAAACCACCGTTTCCACGAACTTGGCAATCGCGCTCGCTCGTTTGCGCAAGCGTGTGCTACTCGTCGACGCAGACCTCCGCCGTCCGAGCGTCCATCGGGCCATGAGACTAAAAAGCGATACCGGTCTGGGTGCCCTGCTCAGGAAGTCCGCATCGTTCGAAGACGTCGTAATCCACTGCCCCGACGCCGCCAATTTGACCATACTGCCGGCGGGGCGTATTAACCTGCCGGAAGATACCGAATTGCTGATGTCCGGCTTCAAGGAACTATTGGATCGCTGGCGGGAACAATTTGACAACGTCATCATCGATACCCCGCCCGTTCTCCCAATGAGCGATGCGCTTCGCATGTCTGTCGAGGCAGATTCGGTGATTCTGGTCATTCGCTCAGGTCACAGCGCAAAAGACGCGTTCTTGAGCGCGCAGGAGTTGCTACTCAAGGTAAACGCTCACCTCACGGGCTTCGTGCTAAATTGCGCGGAACTTGATTCATCGATTTTTCGATACCATTACGGTTACTACGGTAAGGATCATTTAAAAGAGCTCGGGGAAGGCACATGAGAATTTCGAACCCGCTTTCCCTTGCGTTCACCTTCCGTGAAAATAACTCAGCGGGAAGTTGCGGCTACGAATTATCGCCGGGAGTACCGCGCAGCAACCGATCGCGCAGGTCGTTCTGATTTATGGAGGTTCTCATGAAATCCAAATCCATTTCTATTTGTACGCTCTTGTTTCTATCCCTGTCATCAACCAATATTCTTGCCCAGGATCGCGTCACTTCAGCGGAAGTTCGTACAGACGCGCAGCAGCCTGCCCCTCAGACCATGCCTATCGAGACGCGCGGTACTGGCTCTCCTCGGGGTGTGCTGATAGGTGCGGGCGATCTGCTCGAGGTCAGTCTGTATGGCGTGCCTGATTTCAAAACCGACGTGCGCGTTAATTCTGGTGGCGAGATCTCGTTGCCGATGCTCGGCTCAGTGGCCGTGGCCGGACAATCCGTCGAACAAGCGGAAACGCTGATTGAAAAGAAGCTTAGTGAAAAGGGTCTTTTTAATGATCCGCACGTTACAGTTTTCGAGAAAGATTACGCGACACAAGGGATCTCAGTTTTGGGGGAAGTGCAGAAGCCCGGTATTTATCCCTTGATGGGATCAAGGAAACTGTACGACGTCATATCGGCCGCAGGCGGGACTACCCCCAAAGCGGGCCGATATGTTTTGGTTACGCGCCGCAACGATCCGGAACATTCAACTCGTGTGCCACTTCAGACTGGAACGCCAGAGTCGATGGAGAATAATGTTTCTGTCGAGCCCGGCGATACCGTGATGGTGAGCAAAGCGGGTGTCGTTTACGTCGTCGGGGATGTCCATCTGCCCGGCGGCTTCACAATGGAAAATGGCAACGATATTACTGTGTTGAAGGCTATCGCTCTTGCTCAGGGCACTAATCCTAACGCGTCTCTGAATGGGGCCAAAATTATCCGTCAAACGCCGGAAGGTTCGAAAGAAGTTCCACTCGCGCTCAAACAGATCTTCGCCGCCAAGGCTCCTGATCTGAAACTGCAGCCTGATGATGTTGTCTTCGTTCCAGGCAGCGCGGGAAAGAGCGCCGCGAAGCGAGGAGCTGAGACGATCCTGCAAATGGCGACTGGCGTGGCGATTTGGCGCATACCCTGAAGCAGAAGTCAGTCCGGCTTGAATGAACAGAATAACGCGACGAACTTCATGAGTCTAAGTTGTCCGGCAACACCAAGATCTGAACCGCACTTTGTAGATTCGCCCATTCGGCACTCGAAACAGGGGAACTCATGTTTGCGCTTCTAACGGACAGAAAAACGGGCGCCGCGTCCATCTTCGAGATGCCTGCGCCAGAGCTGCGACCTGGGGGCATCCTCGTGCGCACCCAATATTCGGCGATCAGCGCCGGCACCGAGCGCGCCACGCTTGAGCTCAGTGGAAAATCGCTCCTCGCCAAGGCCAAAGCGCGTCCCGACCTTGTCAAACAGGTTCTGGATTACGCGCGCCAGAACGGTGTGAAAGCTGCCTACGACAAGGTGCATGCAAAGCTCGATACGCTCACCACCCTCGGATATAGCTGCGCGGGCGAAGTGATTTCGGTAGGCGATGGTGTACACGAGTTCCGCCCCGGTGATCGTGTAGCTTGCGGGGGCGGTGGTTACGCCAACCATGCTGAGATCAACTTTGTTCCGCGCAATCTTGCGGTGCGCATCCCTTCGCAAGTATCCACCGCCGCGGCCTCCTTGACTACGATTGGCGCCATCGCGTTACAGGGCCTCCGCCAGGCGAAAATTGGCATCGGCGAAACCATCGCTGTAATTGGAGCCGGGCTTGTAGGAGTGCTGACGACCCAGATCGCACGCGCCGCCGGCTGCCGCGTTGTGGCGATAGATCTCTCGGAACAACGCGTCAAGCGCGCGGTGGAGTTCGGTGCGCATCTCGCGCTCAGGGCCGACGACCCCACGCTGGCATCGAGCATAAAGGAGTTCTCCAGATACGGTGTTGACGCCGCCATTTTAACTGCGGCGACTGACTCCTCCGAGCCGGTCGAGCTGGCGGCCAAGATTCTGCGTGAACGTGGCCGAATTATCGTCGTCGGTGCCGTGGGCATGGCCGTGTCGCGCGCGAACATGTACATGAAGGAACTGTCGCTGGCTCTGTCGCGCTCTTATGGGCCTGGCAGGTACGACACAGAATATGAGGAAGGCGGAGTTGATTACCCAATCGGCTACGTCCGCTGGACCGAGCGGCGCAATATGGAGGCCTTCCTCGACCTTCTCGCGACAGGGCAAATTGACGTCAATCCGCTCCTCGAGCATCGTTACCCGATCCACGACGGAGCCAAAGCCTACGCCGACCTGAAGAATGGCGTGTACACCTCAATCCTGGAATACGACGGGGCATCCGCAGCGGCGCGGAGGACCCCATCGTCCGTGGCGGCAACGCGACCTCTCCTCGGCGATGAAGTGAGAGTCGGCTGCATCGGTGCCGGCAGTTTCGCGTCGAGCGTAATCTTCCCCAACCTCCAGTCCATCAAAGGTGTGCGCCTACAATCCGTTGGCACCGCCTCGGGTGCAGGAGCTATCTCGGCGCAGCGCGCGTTCAAGTTTCAATCAGCGGAACAACCCTCAGAGCTTCTGAATAATCCCAACGTGGATTCTGTGTTTATTTTGTCTCGCCACGATACACACGCGCCCCATGCAGTCGAAGCGTTGCACGCCGGCAAGTCCGTGTTTGTCGAGAAACCGCTAGCGGTCCATTGGGAACAATTGGCTCAATTGCAAGAAGCGTATGCAGCGCGGCTGCACGCTGGCCGTGTTCCGTTTGTTATGGTGGGTTTCAACCGCAGGTTTGCGCCTCTCACGGAGAAAATTCGACAATTTTTCTCAGGTCGCCGTGAGCCTATGTTGGTCCACGCGCGCATTAATGCCGGCTTTATCCCGCATGATCACTGGATTCATGCCCACGGTGGACGAATTGTGGGCGAGTTCTGCCATTTCGTGGATTGGGCGCGCTCCGTAATCGGCAGTCCGATTTGTAGTGTGGCCGCAGCGGGCCTGCCCGACGGGACGCAATACAAATCGGACAACATCGCGGTTACACTGAAGTTCGCGGATGGGTCGGTGGCCAACCTGCTATACCTGGCTAACGGTGATCGCAGCGTGCCAAAGGAATTTTTCGAAGTGTTCTGCCAAGGCGGGGTCGCCCGGTTGGACGATTTCCGCACGCTCGAACTGGCGCGCGACGGCAGGGTGCAGAAGGTCAAGAGCGTGCAGGACAAAGGTCATCGTCGTGAGCTTCAGTTGACAATCGAAGCCATCCGCTCCGGCAACCCTTCGCCCATTCCGTTCGAAGAGCTAGTGGAGGTCACGGAAGCGACTTTCCAGGTTCAGCAAGCGCTTGCCACGGGACAAGTCAGCAGGAACACTCAGGAGGCCTCGGGGCCAGCACCGCCGGTCCCCGAATATCTGATGGTTGGCAGGGAAGCTTTTCCTTCATCGATGGCTGAGCAGGCGCCTGACTAGTTCTGCGAATCTATCCCTCTACTGTTTCGACCTGTTCAATTTCCTCTAGGTTGAGGCCACAGCAGAGAACGCTATGCTTAGCGGAATATCCATACCGGTCCAGCACCGGCCCACTCTGTCTGAAGGAGCCCTCATAGTCGCGGGAGCGACAGTCGTCGCCGGCTTCGTCCTGCTTCCCGAGGCAGGTTTACTGTTTCTCATCGCGTGCGTAGTTCTGTTATTTTTTGCAGGGCTCAGTGAAGTGTTCCACGGCAGACTCGACCGAATACTGCTTTTCTGGGCCGCAGCTCTCCCACTTGGCCCCTATTTCGGATCGTTTCCTCGGGAGCACGCGATTGTGACGCTCGACCGCGCGGTCATTCTTATTGCGTTCATGGGACTATTTCTTGCCAAGCCCAGCGCGCTCATCCCAGTGCCTAGGACGCTGCGCCGGGCCGGACTCGCGTGGATGGCCTTTGTGGCGGTGGCGGCGGTTACCTCGGTAAGCTCGTTGATGAATCTGAATTCCGCAAGAATTTTGTTAGACAGCTTCCTGTTGCCGTTTTTGCTTGGCTGGTGTGTCATTGCCCGATTCGATGTTCGTAATCGGTTATCCGCGGTTCACACTTCTGTATGCATCTCTTCACTTATCAGTGCAGCGGTTGCGGCAGCCGAAGTTATCACGGGACAGGATTTGTTGCCGATTCAAGGTTCGGCTATGTCGTATGCAGGAGGCATTCCGCGGCCCAATGGTCCGTTTGAGGCCAATGACACTCTCGCACTGATCGGAATTGTTAGCTTCTTCTTTCTCCTCTTTCTTCGCAAGATTCTTGGCTCCGAAGTGAGTGGTGGCCGCAGAATCCTTCACTGCCTTGGGCTGGCGGCGGCGCTCGGCATGGCGTTGATGCCCATGTTTCGTTCTGTTGTAATTACGCTGCTGGTTGTCTTGATCATTGATACCCTCTGGGAGGCAAGGATCGCCCGTCGCGCGTGGCGCATTGGTCTTATGTTTGCTTCTGTTGGGCTGATATTCGCCGCCACTATCTTTGCGCCCGCAGTGTATGAGGACCGCAGCAGCACGGAAAATGCGTCCGGCCGTATCGCCGAATACAAGCAAACCTTTCGCGTGTTCGTGGACCACCCGGTGCTGGGTGTCGGCTTTCAGAACTTTCACACTTTCGTGATGGGCGAGCCGCGATACCGTGCAGTTTACCAGGGCGTTTCTTCTTTGGACTGGCCGCACAGCAACCTCGCACAGGTCCTGACCGAAACAGGGATCCTCGGTTTTGTCCCGTACGTGCTTGCAAATGTGCTTCTTTTCAAAGCGATATGGCAATTACGCCAATTGGGCACCTCTGGTCAGTTGGTGTGGAAATATTGCTTCTACATGTTCTTGGGGTATTGGATCAGCGGGTTGACTCTTGGTTCGGGTTATAGCCCCCTAAATCTCTGGTATGTGTTCGCGATGGCTGTCTGTTGTAAATACGTCCTGACAGAGCCTGAACTGACGCAGTTTTCCGAAATGCGGCGTCATGACGAGTCTTTCAGCGTGCCGGCCCAAGTCTTCTAACGTGCGAAGTTTCCGATGAGCCCAAAATCCAAAGTTTACGTGCTCGTTCTGTCCGGCATTCAACATGATGCCGTAGCGTTTGCCAGGCGGCGCTACCCCGCATGCGAACCCGTAGTCTTGTCGAAATCCGAGCTGCGAGAGTGTGGATGGAAGAACAAGCTCCGCATATTGCGGCATCTCAAGGGCGAAGCGCTCCTGATTTTCGTCGATTCCCTTGAATCGCTGCAGGAGGCAACGCTTCTTAAATGGACAGTGCTCGTGCATCGATGCCGCGAAACCATCTTTGCGGACTCCTCCGGGTCGTTCGAGGTGGTCAACAAAATTGGTGTTTTAGGTTTGCTTCCCCGAACTCTCTTTGCCGCCTTGGCCGACGCGATCGTGCTCACTTGCGCTTGGATTGGCCTGCAGCTATTTCTGTTATGGCTCAAGCTTGGAAGCGAACCTGCGCCTCGCCCTGGATCCCTTGACATTGCGTTCCTAGATCTCTCGACGGGGAGTCTGGATGCCCCCGGTGGCGCTCGCACACACATAACCGGTTTCCTTTCGGGTGTGGTTCAGGAAGGGGCGCGCGCGGAAGCTCTTAGTGGCCGTCCATTGGAGACTGTTTGCCGCGTGCATCAAGTCCGGGGCGCTTCTCGGTTCCATCTGTTCCGCGAAACTGCTGCGCTGTCACTCAACCTTCAATTCACTGTTGCGGCGCGGAAGTTATTGGCGCAAAAAAGACCGCGCTTGTTGTATCAAAGGCACGGAAGATTCGTGTTTGCCGGCGCGGTTCTTTCGCGTCTGATGCGGGTTCCTTTAGTGCTTGAGTACAACGCTTCAGAAGATTGGATGGCGAGATATTGGGATCCAGCGCGTTTCTCTTTGTGGCTCAAGTTGTGCGAAAGAGCTTCGATCAAGGCAGCGTCATTGATTGTCGTGGTTTCAAACCCTTTAAAAAAGCAGCTGATGGAAGTTGGCGTTTCGCCCGAAAGAATTCTGGTGAACCCGAACGCGGTCGATCCAGAGCGGTTTCACCCGGAGTGCGGCGGTGCAAAACTCCGGCAGGAGTTAGGCTTTCAGGCGCGAGACACAGTCATCTGTTTTGTCGGTACATTCAGTTATTGGCACGGAGTCGCCGCTCTCGAGCAGGCCATCCAGTTGTTACTAAGCAAACCCCAACGCGGGAAGCGCTCGATGAAGTTTCTTCTCGTCGGAGATGGGCCCCTTGCTCCAAGGTTGCGGGAAGCGCTCGAGCAGTACACGCGCAACGGATCGGTTGTCTTTACCGGCGCCATTCCACACGAGTCTGTTCGCGTCCATCTGGATGCGGCTGACATTCTCGTTTCTCCACACATCCCAATGCCTGACGGTAGTCCTTTTTTTGGTTCGCCTACAAAATTGTTCGAGTACATGGCGATGGGAAAGGCAATCGCCGCCAGCGCCCTGGACCAAATCGCTGAAGTGCTGGAACATGAAAGAACAGCTTTGCTGGTTAAGCCTGGCGATCCCCAAGACCTGGCAGCGGCCATCCAGCGT
>Ga0210400_10001333_pt1 | contig 24648 bp, 21 predicted proteins | sample IncBWH26MmetaG_FD_155456 | JGI IMG/M metagenome (GOLD analysis project Ga0210400, IMG submission 155456) | Forest soil microbial communities from Barre Woods Harvard Forest LTER site, Petersham, Massachusetts, United States - Inc-BW-H-26-M | ecosystem: Environmental > Terrestrial > Soil >...
TAGAGAGATCGCGGAGGACCACAACCACATTCTTTCCGTCGGGCCACTTGTGCCCCTCGCCTTTGAGGATTTTGAGCAGGTCGGGAAGCGTGATGTCCGTGGTGGTGTTGGCTTTGTCCACAATCACCGCTATCTGTTTAGCTTCACAGACTGCGGCCCCAAACACGACCAGCAATAGAAGAAGACAGAAGTGTCGTTTATGCGAATTCATAAATTGTGAGAGAAACTTAAGGCTAGAATATCCCGGAAATTGCGGCTAGAGAAGGGAAATATTTGATTGGGATGCATCCATACTTCCTATTCCTGAAAATCTAACCACGAAGACAGAACGCAGCCGAGCTGCAACCAAAAACCCACACCTACCACGGAGACACTGAGAAAATCGAGAACCAATTTTCACCGCCCCTTCGGCCGCACTCAGGGCAGGCTCTTCGCTGCGCTCGAGGGCAGGCTTCGGCGCGGAGACGCGGAGAAACCCGAAAAAATCAGAAGAGCACGAAGAAAAGCACGCTTAAATTCATGCGCTCGAAATGGCATGAAAGATTTGCGAGAAAAAGCAAGATTTCAAGCACCACGAAAGGCGCTGGAACTGGTTGGTTTTCTCCGTGTCTCCGCGCCTCCGCGGTGTTCTTTTGACTTTTGGTTGTGGCTCGACTGCGTTGTGGGAATAAAGGGTTGGAAACGGACCCCTATTTTGCCGGCTTCGGCTCCGGTGCCGCCGGTTTGGAAAACTTCGAGTCGTCAATCGGGACGTTCTGCTCCACCTGGTCTACCTGGATGGTGAAACGGCCCATGGGACGAGCCAGGGTCCAGCGGTATGGAATCTTTACACCGCCTTCAGCGCGATAGTCGGCATAGTCAATCTGGGTTGGGTTTCGGCCCAGGGGCGTGTCGGCATAGCGCACCATACGCAGCAGCAACCCTGATTGCTGGTCGAAGTAAAGACGCACGGGCGGCTGGCCCCCGCGAATCCCGATGAGCTGGATGGTTGCGTGGTCGCCGATCTTGTCCGCGGGCCGCACCCGGAACTGGCTGAAGATTTTTTTGAGATCAACAGGAAGGTGGAAGTCGGCGTCCAGCCGGGCAGCATCGGCTTCCGCTGGGCCCATCTCACGGGGCGGCCTTCCACCAGGGTTTCCCAGCCAGCCGGTGTGCCCGTCATACGCGGTGATGCTGTCACCGTTCGGGGTATGCATAAGAGAGATGCGCTTGTCCGGAGCCTTGGCCAGCACCTCGATAGGAGTCTGTCGTCCACCGGCATTGATGCTTCCCTTCTCCGAACGGCTGGTAATCTTCTGCAAGGCATCAGCGCCGCCGACGGCCTGGATGTACCTGTCAATGATCTGGTCGGCCGTGGGCGCGGCATTTGCTTCGGATGCCTTTGGCGCTTCAGAATGCTTGGGTTCTTCATCGGAGATAATGGGCGTTCCCACCGGATCGTGCGAGGCTCGATGGCATGAGAAGCAGGTGACCGCGCGCTCGCCTTTGAAATTATCTTTATTGATGGCGAACTGCATCTGGATCATCTTGCGCGCCACCTCTTTGGCCTTCTTATCGTCCTTATCAAACGCCCCTTGAGTGTGGCAGAACTCGCATTCCACTCCCAGGGAGTTGCTGATGAATTGCATGGATGGAATCACCTGATCGGCTGGAGTGCCCTTGAGCACCTGGATGTTCTTATAAGCCTGTTCGGCGGTCTTAGGCCCATCGCTCGCCGATTGCGCGGAACCCGCTTGTTCGCTCCTTGCGATGATGGCCAAGCTCAGACCCCCGACTACCACTGTACCGGCTAACACTGCTCTCATCCATCTGCTGTTCATGTCAGTTCCTTTGTGTGAAATGCGAAAACGAGAGTCTACCAAATCCGGGGTTAGCGGCACAGCATAGCCAGCCAAGCAAACCTAAAACCTTTGAAACACGGAGGAAAGGGGGAAGCGGAGGAAAAGAAGGAGGAACCCAAAACCGTTTAACCGCAAAAACCACATAGCAGTGGAGCCGCAATCCAAAGCCTTACCACTGATTTTCACAGAGGCCACTGATCGGAATGCAAGCTGACAGCGGTGGTTTTGTTGGGGATCCTACCGAGTATCCCTTCCGAATGAAAGGAGCGACTTCACCTCAGTAATCGGTTTCTCTTTCCAGAAGCGGTTGTGGTTCTCAACGGTCGTGAGAGTACGCGTGTGCATGCGGTCTACATAGAGCGTCCCTTGGAGGTGGTCAATCTCATGCTGCAGGATGCGGGCATACCAACCACTGGCTTTAATCACTCTGGGTTGGGCCTTCTCATCCAAACATTCCACCTCGACTCTGCCGGCCCTGGGCACGAGGGCCATCAATCCGGCCACGCTCAAACAGCCTTCGAAGAATTCAACGCTGGGATCTCCAATCAGGGTCAGCCGGGGATTGATGATCACATGGAATGGAACCGGCTTGCGCTCCCGTTCGGCGAGCAGTCTTGGAGATGCATCCTTGGTGTATTCGGGACGATCTTCAATCACCGCCAATTGAATGCCATGGCCAACCTGCGGAGCAGCCAGACCTACTCCGGGCGCCTGATGCATGGTCTCTCTCATGGATTCGATCAACTCCCGTATCTGTCCGCTCATGATCTCTTCGCGAGAAAGCGGTCTTGCCACCCGCCTTAGGACTGGATCGCCGGCCTGTACAATTTCGAGTGCCATGGAGCGTAAATGGTTCGCCGCGGCGTTCTTCACCACACTTTGCAAACCTTGTCCGGCGGTTTCACCATGGGCTGGCCGGGTTTGCAGGAAAACGCCCGGGCAAACTCCGGCATGTTCACAACTACCCCGTTGATACGATCTTCCGGAGGCGAGTGCGGATCGGTCGCAGCCCGAACGCGCAGGTTCTCCGGACGCTCATTAGCGCAGGCCCACTGGGCGAAGCCCACAAAGAAGCGCTGATCGGGCGCGAGGCCGTCGGCGGGTTGCAGGTTCTTGTCTTTGTTGGCGTCTTTCCATGCGATGTAACCCAGTATCTCTCCGCCCAGGTCGGCCACATCCTCACCCAGGGTAAGTTTGCTGTTGATGTGGATGTCGTCAACAACTATGTACTGCGCATACTGGTCCTCAATGCACTTGGTGCGCTGGTCAAACTTTTCTCGATCTTCCTTGGTCCACCAGTTCTTCAGATTGCCCTTGGCGTCATACTGGCTGCCTTCGTCATCAAAACCGTGAGTCAATTCATGGCCGATGGTGCCCCCGGTATTGCCGTAGTTGGGAGCGTCGTCAATTTTGGCGTCGTACAGCGGCGGTTGAAGGACCCCGGCAGGAAAGTTGATGTCATTCATCTGCGCGTTGTAGTAGGCGTTTACCGTGGGAGGCGACATGCCCCATTCGCCACGGTCCACGGGCTTGCCGATCTTATTGATGTCGCGATGGGACTCAAACTCGGTGGCCCGTGTCACATCAGCCACCAAATCGTTCCGAACGATCTTGACCGAGCTGTAATCGCGCCACTTATCGGGATAGCCGATCTTGTTGCGAATGGTGTTGAGCTTGCGCAGGGCCTGCTGCTTGGTCTCCGGACCCATCCAGTCGAGCTGCTGAATCCTGATCTCCATGGCATTCTCGATGCCCTTCACCATGTCAAGAGTGCTCTTTTTCAATTCGGGAGAAAAAACCTTGCGCACGTAGGCCTGCCCCAAGGCCTCGCCAAGGTCGCGGTCTACAAGTTGCACGCACCGTTTCCATCGCGGCTGCATTTCCGTGGCCCCGCGCAGGTACTTGCGGTAAAACTCAAAGTTCTCTTTCACAAAGTTGGAGGAGAGATACGGGGAATACCCGTTGGCCAGGTGAAAGCGCAGATAGGTTTTCCAGTTTTCCAACGGCTCAGCGGTCAAATTCGCGTTGACTTCTTTGAAAAAAGCGACCGGAACAACATTGACGATCTCGAACTTGGGCGCCTTCATCTCTCGAAAAAAAGCCTGCCAGTCAAAGTTCGGGGCCAGCTGTTCGAGGTCGGCAACTTTTATCTTGTTCTTCAGCTTATAAGGATCGCGGCGCTCCACCCGCGTGAGCGACGATTTAGCCAGAGCAGTTTCCATGCGCAGGATAGTCTCAGCATTCTTTTTCGCCGCATCGGAGTTGTCGCCCATCAGCTCAAACATCTTCTGCACATACTGTACGTAACGCTCGCGTATCTCTTTGGACTTGGCGTCCTCTTTAGTGTAGTAATCGCGGTCCGGGAGGCCCAACCCACCCTGGTCAAGGCCGGCAATCTGCTGGTCCGAATCATCGGGATCCTGGATTGAGCCGCCGCCGAAGATAAAAGAGGTTCCTGGCACCGAATTCTGGAGCCTTGCCAGCAAAGGAGCAAGTTCATGTACCGACTTGAGCCGGACGATAGCATCCAGGTCAGGCTTAATGGCGGAGAGGCCACGTTTTTCCGCCGTCGCTTCGTCCATGCACGCGGCGTAGAAATCACCGATCTCCTGGGCTACTGTATCCCGATGCTGCTTGCCGGAGGCCGCTTCCTCCAAAATACCGCGCAGAAAATTCAGGTTGTCCAGGTACAGCTTGCTGTAAACATCCCAGCCCGTCTGATCGGGTGGGATAGGATTCTTCTTCTGCCATCCGCCGCAAGAATAGTGGTAGAAGTCCACACACGGATCAACGGATCTGTCCATGGAAGCCGGATCCAGCCCAGGCGAATACGGCAGCACCGGCTCAACTTGACCTTGGCTGACGGAGCCGCCCTTCTCCTTCGGCTGCTGCGATCCAGGGGATTCTTGTGCCACGGCCAGCAATGACAGCGCAAATGCGAGCAGGGAGATGCGAAGAACAAGCTTCTTTTTCATGATTACCTTTGACTGAATTGTAAGAAAAACGTCACGCAAAGTATTTTACGGGAACTCCTAGTGATCTCAAGAGCAAGCAGTTTCACCGCGGAGACGCTAAGGCGCGGAGGAAACCCAAAAAAAAGAAGGTCACGGAGAAAAACACGGGCCAGCCCGCTTATGGACCATCACATTTCAGGAGGCACATCCGGCCGGGAATTGCGTGGGCCTCGTACTTGCCTGGTTTGCCAGTTGTAGCGGAGAGCCAGCATGCGAAGTCCGAAGCCGCTCAGTGTGCCGGCCAAAGTTGAAATAGATCGATTGAACTTCAGGGCGTCGCAGATCAGGAATGCAGTCGAGCCAAAAGCTGCGGCAATGGCGTAGAGTTCTCCGCGTTCGAAAATCTTTGGGGTGCGTCCGCTCAGGACATCGCGGATGGAGCCGCCACCCACCGCGGTGATCGCGCCCAGCAGCAATGCAGGAAGCCGGCGCAGGCCGGCGTCGAGGGCACGGGTGCTGCCGGCAACCGCAAAAAGGCCGAGCGCGGCGGCATCCACCACAATAAGCACGCGCTCGGTGTTCTTTCCAATTCGCGTGGCAAAGAGCATCCCTGCCAATGCTCCGGCCAGGGCAGTCAGCAGATAACGCACATCCACGAACGCCAGTGGAGGTCCCTGTTGCAAAATAATGTCGCGCGTAATACCGCCTCCCAGGGCAGAGGCGAGGGCCAGCCCGGTCACACCGACCAGGTCATATTTATAACGAGTGTCTCGCACAGCGGCCAGCGCCCCACCCAGGCCGCCCACAAAGACGCCCAGGAAATCAATCAATGAAAACAGCTCGTCAATGGGCCGCAAGTTCACCGTGCAGTCATTCTATCGATATCCGTCCGAACAGCGGTTTTGAAGCGGCCAACTTTTTCCACGATGGACGAGGCGCGGCGACTGCCCCGATGCGGAAGGAAAGTGCCGAGCAGCAATAAGTAAAACCAACGACTACAGACAACCGGGTTGGAGGAAGGCCTATGCCAGGCCGAGACTCTTAGCTTCTCTTTTTGTCAGCAGTACATTTGGAATCGAGGCACTATGTTTGTGATCAAGCTCACGCAAAGCCTCTTCTACAGAACTTCTCGCAATGTGCAACCGGTTTTCGAGAAAACCGCGAAGGTGCTCAACTCCCGAGATGCGTCTTGAAGGCATGGCTCCTCCGCGACCGGTGTAAGGAGAAAACACAACCGAATACACGTTGTCGTCATCAGACTCCGTGTAGTCGACAATATGAATCGTTCCCTCCGTCTGAGCTTTCAGCTCTCGTTCAAGGCCTTTAACAAGAGGGTCGTCTGGACTTTTCACGGACAACCTACGGATAGGCGCATCTGCGTATATGCCTTCCTGTTGTAATGCCGAGAAAACTCTGGTAGCCGCTTCATGGGGACCTTTGCTGTCGTACCAGGGCGTGGCTATGATGAGTTGCCATTCGTCCAGTTGTGGGAAGTAATTCCAGTCGTACAAAGTGACTGGAATTTTTGCACGGCTCAGCGCAGACATAACACGGCCACCAATATCGATATCTCTTTTTACCAGCGTTGCTTTATCCATGTCAGCACTCCATCTGGCCCTATGAGGGCCGCGTGCATATCTCTGCCATTGAGCCCGGAGGTTACATATCTTTTTTCTTCATCCCAATCTTTGACCACGGCCCAATTGATTGCTAGCGCCGTGTTCGTCTGGATGTCACTCTCAAGTTGCTTATCAAGCCCCGCCAGACGGAGAAGCTTATCCAAATCATGCGTGTACACGTCATGAACATGCCGCACTTTTGGTGGAAACTCGTACCGCTTTGTTTGTCTCGCGATACATGCTTTGAGCGCGCATTCGACCGCATATCCTGCAAGGTAATACGCACCTTGCAATTTACGATTCTGCACAAGGACACCAGCCTCTTGCACCCTCAAATCTGCTAAACGCTGGAACTCTCGCCTGGTGACTGGTGGCTCTCTCATTCCACAATAATATTATCTCCTATTAAGATGACAGCTTTCTGCAGCACTTGGGCTTTGTCCGAGAATCACTCTTTACCGCTATTCTCAAGAATCATTGCCGGCTGCGACGATATCACGGAGCCGGAAGTGTGGGGAAGCCGGGCAATCTGCACGAAAATAAGTACATCTGACGGGAAAAATTTGCGGGGGCTGAAGCCTAATGCCACTTACTTTAGAGAATGGCGGGTTCCGTAGGGAAGACATAAGATTTTTGGTTATGGGAAGACTCCAATGAACGTCTGCTTTCGCGAGGCTGGTGAGTAGTATTAAAGTAGTATTGGAGTATAGAAACAGAGGGGGGTTGTATCGTAAGTTAACAGCCTCAAGTTGGAAAGCTCTCATCTGGCGCTTTGGAGATCGGGCGGCCACATTCCAGCATCAAGACATTTGCTGAGGGGCTGGTCTTGTGATCCTTGCAGGTTGACCAGCCCCTTTGTGTTTCAGGCAGCAGTGCGATTCGTCCCAAATTATTCAGTTGTCAAAGAACTCTTTTCCGCAACCACTAGGGCAGCGGTGCAGCATTGTCGAATTCGACGTTTTATCCGTGACATCGTGACAACCCGCATAAACATTGGCGACTTGCGGCACGGATTCAACGACCCGGGCGCCACATGCCGTGACAGCAAGGCCTGTACGCTGGCGGACGGTACTCCGCCCAGGCGCTTTTCATCGCGTCTTACCCAGAGTAGCCAGGCTGATCTATCAGCGCAACATTACGGGGTAAATTTGGGACTTAAAGCCCAAGCCCAGATGCACAAAGTAAGTGACATTAGGCTGAAGCCCGCTTGATTCTAAATACTTACGGCACGAGTAAACTCACGCCGTGTTACAAATCACGTCTTGAAACCTCATTTTGCGGCCCCTGCCGCACTGGACTCTATTTTTTGACGGTTGCCGCACTCAGCGCCGCTTTGGTCTGGTCGGGCAACTTATCGGCGTTGGCCATCAGAAGACTGACCTGCCACATCTGCGTATCGGAGAGAGACTTGGAAAAGGCGGGCATTCCGGTGAGCCGGATGCCATTGGAGACCTTCCAGTAGGTCTGTCCAACAGGATCGTCAGTCACCATGTCCTCAAAAAGCTGAGGAGGCACGGGGAACATGCCCTTAGCGGCTGGAGACACGGCGGCCTGTTGCGGAAGTCCATGGCAGAAGGCACAGTCTTCCACGTATACCTTGGCGCCTATGGTAAGGTTGGGCTCATCGGGCTTAATAGGAGAATCCTTAGGGGCTTCGGCCTGAATTCTCGCGTGCATAGCCATGCGCGCAAGCCGCCTCTCAAAAGGCATGGGAGGAGCTCCGGTGGCCACCGGAGCATAGCCAAAGCGAAAATAAAGATAGCTACCCAGCGCAATCGCTATGAGGCAGAAAATAATGCCCAGAAAAAAACCGCCAACGCGTGATCTCAAGACGATCTCCTTAATATAAATATAGGGTCCGCTTCAATACATAGCTCGCATTCCGGAGTTGTGCCCGCTGTCTTCAGATTTCCTGGTGACCGGCCATTTACCCACTGGTTCAGTGGTCGAGAAACATGTTTGCCGGGATTCTGAACAGGAGCATTAGTAATCTTTCATACCTGAGGCTGTGGTGCCATTCTACCCGGCATGGCTCACTTTCCCCAACCCAACAGCCGTACACGTTCACCCCGAGTTCGTGTTCCCAATCCCGAATCGGTCAACTTCAACCTCGGCGAAACACAGGTGCCTGCCAAGCTGCGCAAGCTTTCCCTGACCGGAGGACTGGCTGAATTTGAAGGCCAGGTCGGGGACATTTCCCTGGCGGAAGTGGTATTGAACACCGCAACCGGGCCGGTAAGCGCACTGGTGGAATTTCTGCAATCTCCGGCCAAAGAGGCCGGTCGCGCCCGGCCATTCCGATTCATCGCTCTTGATGACCGCGATTATGCGCGTTTGAACGACACATTGCTCGCGATGCGGCGGCAAGGACTGGAAGAATAAGCTCGTTATGCCTGCGATGATGAGAGGTTTGGTCTCGATTTGATGCGCGCGCCCGCTCGCGCATTGAGAATTTGGTGGTTGCATTCCTTTGTTGTCGCTCAGGACTTCGCGAGCGTAACAGGCTTTCTCTCACGCCGCAAAGCTGCTCACCTTTGCAAAACTTAACAAATCCGGTGGCCGTCCCCGCAATGGTTCTTATGTTCTCATTTCAAGACTACTTTTCTGAGATAGAGTACAACGACCACCACTACGCAGAAATACAAGGAGATTCAATGAAACGAGCCAGGACCTTTATTTTCTTCTGCATCGCCCTTTTCGCGATAGGCGCTTTTGCAGTTCAATCACAGCAGACGCCTCCCAGCCAGGGCACGCAACCGCCCGCCGGACAAGCCGGGCAGGGTGAGCACCGTCAGATGCCCACCATTGACGAACAGGTGAAAAGGCTTGCCGACCGGTTAAGTCTTACCGACGATCAACAAGCCAAGGCCAAGAGCATCCTGGAAGACCAACGCACACAGGCACAGGCGCTGATGAAAGATGATTCGCTGTCACAGGACGACAAGAGACAGAAATTCATGAGCTTGCGCCAAGCCACAATTTCCAAAATCAAAGACATGCTCAACGACGATCAGAAGAAGAAATTCGACGAGTATCTGCAGGAAATGCAGGGTGCCTCAAAAGAGAAACCAGGTGACGGCAGTTCACCGAAAAATAAATAGCACTGCTAAGAGGGCATCTTCCCCTTGACGAGGAGATGCCTTCTGACCTTCTCCAGACCGAAGACCAAGGACCAAAGACCGATTTCTAACTCCGTGTGAAACAAAGCGTCTGTTCGCCGAGGATTAATCTTCTGCAGCCGAGGGTGGCTGCGATCCACGAATGATTGTCCGCGACCAGTTACACTATCTCCGCCATGCGCTTTGATCAAACCATCTTCTCCACCTTGGCGGCATTGCTTTGCTTGTCTTGCCCAACCGTGCAGTCCGCCAAGCCGGAGTGGTGCCGGAAGCTTCCTCGTCCCGAGTACGGCAAATTGGAAAAAGTTGACCAGCCGGACGCGTGGTTCGACGTCTATCGAATTCGCCCTGGAGTATTTGCCATTTACGAGCCGCATCAGTCGGAAGAGGTTATCTCGTATCTGGTGCTGGGGAAGAACAAAGGTGTGCTGTTTGACACCGGCATGGGCATCAGCAACATCAGGAATGTAGTTGATCACCTGACAAAATTACCCGTCAGCGTAATCAATTCTCACACTCACAATGACCATGTGGGTGACAACTGGCGGTTCAACGATATCTACGTCATGGATACGGAGTTCGCGCGCACCAATGCCAAGGGGTCAAGGGAAGACGCGCAGGCGGAAATTGCCCCCGGCGAAATTTGCGGCGAGCCGCCTGCCAGATTTGACTTCGCTTTGTACGCCACCAGGCCGTTCCATATCTCTCATTGGCTGCATGATGGCGATAAGATCGACCTGGGCGGAAGGAGTCTGCAGGTCATCGCCACACCAGGACATACACCCGACTCAATCGCCCTGCTCGACACGGAAAATCGTCTTCTCTTCACCGGCGATACGTTTTACCCCGGCCCGATTTTCCTCTATCGTCCGGAAACCGACCTGGACGCATACTTAACTTCGGTTGAGAAACTTGCCAAGCTGGTTCCGCGGCTCCAGCTTCTGCTCCCTGCCCATAATGTCGCCGAGGCCGATCCGCATTATCTTCCCCGCGTAGTGAAAGCCATGCGGCAAGTGCGTAGCGGTAAGGTCAAATCAAGTCCCAAAAATGGAAAACGAGAGTACATGTTCGACGGATTTTCGTTTCTCATGCGCCAATAGGCCAGAATAAGCGTGGACATTGATTCACGGAAGATTCAAACTAGCGCCACCCACTATGCCAGCCTCGCTTAGCGCAAGGATGGAGCACCCGACCGCGGACGCGACTGCGGATTCGTTTTCCTTCGCCCTGGCTGGACACACGAAGACTAACCGGAGAAGGAGACCACGAATTTTAACGTCCTCGCGGATGACAGCAAGTTGTAGAGATCCTTCGCTGCCGCTCAGGATTTCGGCAGGAGGCTCCCGCGTTCGCTCACGCCTCCTGAGCGCCTCAATTTTAACGTCCTCGCGGATGACGCAGACTTCAGAGACCCTTCGCTGGTGCTCAGGGTTTCGCCTGCCGGCTCCACCCCTTCGACAGACTCAGGGTCACGCCAGCAAAACGGCTCAATTTGATTATATAGATACTACTAAGGCGGCGACCAGGAGAATTTACCCCTTAATGTTTTGGCGAGATAAGGACGGACCAATTACCGCCAGCAAGATTCCGGTCCCTTGGCTTCACATGGCTCATCACAGCCGAGGGCGGCTGTGCCCCAATTCTTTCTCGATCAGGAAGGCATGGCCTGGCGCAAAGCCTGAATCTGGCGCATGTGATGCAAGGTGTGAGTACGATGAAACTTGAACAGTTCGTGCAGGGTTAGAGGCCCGAGAATAGGATGCAGAAATATTTTCCCTCCATCGGCAAAGCGCACTTCACATTGTTTACCTAACTCGTCCATCTTAATAATGCAGTCCTGGATGGCCTCTTGGACCTCCCGCGGGTTCATACCTTTTGGCACGACCGACTCAGGGGCCTTTCTGCCTGCAGGAATATGGCCGATCTTTATCGTAACCAGGACAGCCATCCGTTCCTTCATGGTTGATTTGCGGAGTGCAGGTCTACCGTCAGCCAGCAACTGATTCAGGCCTTTTGTGGAGTTTACAAAAACAAGGAAGAGATGTTCCAGGATCTGTGCGGAAGACCATTTGCCTTCAGGATGCCAGGCTAATTGTTCTTCCGTCATTCCTGCAATAGCCGAATCAATGGCCTCTTGAACCAGCCGGAGGTTTTGGGCCTGCAACGATCTCGCTTGAACCATGACGCTTAGTGTAACGCGCGGATCAAGGCACGGGTAGTCCTGGCTAAGGATGTCTGCTGGAAATATTGCGTGCTGGAGCGATTCGCTGCCGCTCTATCTCGAATACCGACGGAGGAACGGCCGTTACTGGCTAGGTCCCGAACTCAGCCTTCACCTCGATTACGCTTTCCTTGGCCGCGGGTTCATATTTCCATCTCTTGACTGCACGGGTAAGCGCGTCAATCAGCAGCGGATGTCCACCAAGCTCTTTCACTTCTTTCACCACGCCGTCCGCGGAAATGGTTACCATGACCCGCGCTATCCCTCGAATGTTCATCCGCCGGGCAAGCTCAGGGTATTCGGGCGGTTGCCCGGACTTAAGCTTTCGCGACTGTTTGGTTTCTGTCTTGGTGTCCGTCAGCGCGGGACTTTGGATTCCGCTCAAGCTCTGCAGTCCAAAGATCCCAAGCAACATGAATCCGGAAACAGTCCTCCCAAGAAGCCCTGGCGTAAATTTCTTGTTTGACATGGACCAAATACTTTCTCTCACCTGGACATCCTCACTGAAAAATTGCGTGAATTGCGTTGATCTGGGCTAGATCTGTCTAACTTCTGATTAAACAACCTTAATTTGAGCCTATGATGAGCCGAAATATTGAGGCGGTCAACCGTACGAAAGTAACCAGAGAGGTACTCTTAACATCGTTCGTCAAAACAGGTCCCATACGTTCTGGCATCGCTCCTCGGATCTATCTCCACCTAATAAAGTGCAGAGATGCCGATTATCTCTCGAGATCCTCTGCACGCTCGGATTCTTAAAAACACATAATCTTCGTCTCCACAACGCTGCCATCAATCAATCAACCCAATCAATCGAATTCGAATTTTATTTCCACTACGCTTTCGCTGGGCTCCTGAGTGTATTTCCACTTTTCACGGCTTGAACCAGCGCTTCCACAAGCACTGGATTCCCTCCGAGTTCCTTTTACCTTCTTCACCGAACCTTCTGGAGTGATCGTCGCCTCGATCCGGGCCACTCCTTTGATCCTGGGTCGCGGGCAAGCTCGGGATATTCAGGCGGAGTAAACTCGTGCCGTCTCCAGAAACTCTAGGTAAGCTACAGGAAATAGGCGGATGGACTCCGAACGTATGGGAAGATGCAATCACAACGCAAGGTCCCTCACGCCTACTACGCGCGCTGAAGAGAACGCGCGCTCCGTTGACGGCGTTCGGGATGACGATTCGTTTTTAGAGAGTTTCTGGTTCACGCAACCATTTCCCGGCAGGGGATGGTTGGGGCTGCTACTTGTCTCGCCGCGCGCGCGGTCTGCACTAAAAGTTAAAATGCTTCAGAAACCTTGGATCGGGCTCTGGAATTGGAAAACCGGGAGAGAGCGTGTACCCTGTTCATTTCCTGGAGAGCGATGATGAATTTGACGAGGCCTCTTTGTAGCCGCTATTTTGCCGCAGCTCTTTTATTGGTTGCGATGCTCGATTTCGCAGCCCAGGCGCAACGCTCTTCCATCCCCCGATTCGAAGTAACGCTGCCCTCCACCTATAAACAGCCGGTCACAGGTCGGGTCTTCGTTATGGTCGCCAGGAGTGATAGTCCAGAGCCTCGCCTGCAGGCAGGGTCGTGGCGGGGACGCACAGAATTCATGGGCGCTGACGTTCAGCAGCTCCAGCCGGGGCGGGGCGTCTCCCTGGATTCGAGCACCTTGGGATATCCGTTAAGGAATGTACGAGAGCTGCCGGCGGGAGATTACTACGTGCAGGCGTTGCTGAATGTCTATACAAGATTTGAGCGCGCGGATGGCCACACCATCTGGGGCCACATGGACCAATGGGAAGGCCAGCAATTCAATCGCTCACCGGGCAATCTCTACAGCCAGGTGCAGCGAGTGCATCTTGATCCGCTCAGCGGTTACGATGTTCGGTTGAACCTTACTGAAGTCATTCCTCCAGTACAGATCCCCTCTGACTCTCGGTATGTGAAGCACGTCAAAATCCAGAGCGCCCTGCTCACAAAGTTCTGGGGGCAGCCAATTTATCTGGGCGCAACCGTGTTGCTGCCGGAAGGTTATGATGCTCATCCCAACGCCCACTACCCCGTACTCTACGAGCAGGGCCATTTCGGTTTGAGACCGCCACTTGGTTTCACCCCCGAGCCACCGCCCGCCAACAGCACATCCGGCAGAGCGTCTGGGTACGACCTTTACAAGCAATGGATATCTCCCGGATTCCCGCGCGTGATCGCCGTGACATTTCAGCACCCCACGATCTATTTTGACGACTCGTATGCAGTCAATTCGGCAAACAACGGACCCTATGGCGATGCGCTCATGACAGAGTTAATCCCTTATCTTGAAGAGCATTTTCGTATGGTCCCGCAGCCGCATGCCCGCGTGCTCTTCGGGGGCTCTACCGGCGGCTGGGAGTCGCTGGCTTTGCAGCTCTACCACCCTGAGTTCTTTGGCGGGACTTGGACTTTCTTTCCTGATCCCGTGGACTTCACCCGCTATCAACTCATCGACATTTACAAAGACAACAACGCCTTTCTTGCCCCAGGGTACGATCCGCCTGTCCCTGAGCGTCCCATGGAGCGCACCAATGAAGGCCAGGTGGACGTAACGGTGCGGCAGATGAGCCTGCTTGAAGAGGTCCTCGGGAGCCACGGGCGTTCAGGCCAGCAATATGAGGCGTGGGAGGCGGTTTATGGCCCGGTGGGGCGCGATGGGTATCCCAGACCTCTTTGGGACAAGCTGACCGGAAAAATTGACCTTGAGGTCGCGAGCTATATGCGCGATCACGGCTATGATCTGCGCTATTATCTGGAACAAAACTGGGCGAGAATCGGCTCGCAACTCGTGGGCAAGATTCACGTGTTCTGCGGTGACATGGATAACTACTATCTCAACCTTGCCGTCTACAGACTAGAAGACTTTCTCAAGAAGACCAATAATCCCGCTTATGGCGGCTCATTTCAATATGGGCGTCCATTGAAAGGACACGGTTGGAACCCCATGGAACCCGCCGAGATGGTTCGAACCATGGCAGATCACATCAACAAAAACACGCCCCCGGGTGGGGACAATTCGTGGAAAGATAGCAAATAGCAAATAGCAATTGGCAATTAGCCAAAAATTTGGGATTTGCAATGCGAACGCATCGGGACATAACCACAGGGTAGGATCAACCACGAACGGCTTAGACCAATTGCTAATTGCTATTTGCTAACTGCTAATTGCTATTTGCCAATTGCTGCCCTTCTCACATACTGCCGCCGAGTTCACAGCCGGTGGGCCCGCCACCCGACTGCACTAAAGAAGTATGTCCTGCGCTGGACTGGGCTACGATTGAGCCGGATTGGTCTGCCGAAAACGAACACTGGCCGGTATATCCATTCGATATAGGAACCGCATTAATGCTGTATGCGCTGTCCGGCGTTGCGCCGTCGCCGGTTAGATCAAACATGTAGCCGTTCTTGATTCCAGTTGCCAGGGCATCGTCGATCAAACAGGCATTAGTGCTGCCAACCGATTCACAGGTGCTTCCATTTCTTCCCAGATTGGCGAGCTTGGCGGAATATCCAATGGCAGGATAGTTGGAAGCGTAGACCGCCTCGGCGGAATGAAGGGCCCTGATAGAAGCTGCTGCCGAAGCCTCATTGGCCCTGATGCGCGCATGTAGCAGCCGGGGCACTGCAATCGCAACAATCACCAGGATCACCGCGACCACAATAATTAACTCGGTCAAACTAAAACCTGATTGTCTGGGCTTTACCATCAGGGCACTTTCTTTGGGGCCGTTAGAACAGAGTTTACCCCAAAAATACGAAAGTACATGAACTCTTTTTTTCTAGGTCATAGACCTTAACCTAGAAGTTGTCGGCGCCCCTAGCCTTAAAGTTTAGTTACTAAAGTAATCCGATATTGGATTGGCAGGCAGAAAATTGGTTTCGAGCGAGGCATTTCCGGCGAAGAATCTTCCAATGTCTTTTGATTGATGAAGTTAAATTGGGGCGTGGTCTCTTAAAAGTCTATGCTCCGGCAGCGACCGCCGGATTTTTGTCCCGGACCCAAAGCCGTCCTAACCCGGCGACGATGGCCAGCAGAGCGGCACTAGCCAGAAACAACGTCCGGATGCCCACGATCTGTGCCATAACACCAGAGAGCAGAAGTCCGAGAACCTGGGCCAATGAGATTAATGACATAAAGCTGCTGCTGACCCGGCCAATCATGTGGTGGGGCGTCTCCCGCTGGGACATAGTCTGCGCAGGCACCAGGACCAGGGCTATTGCAAACCCCATAGTGAAAGTGCTGGCTGAGGCCATAGGGACATTCCTGAATATCCCGAGAACTGCCACTCCGATTCCCAACCCCAGAAGACCGCTCAATACCACGGATGTGGCAGCGCGGCTGCGGGCCACCCGATTGACTACCTGTGTTCCCAGAATCAAGCCAATTCCCACCATAGAGCTGATCACGCCAAACAGGATCGGGCCGGCATGCAGGAAGTCCCGAATATAGATCGAAATCAACGGGCTGAAAGAGCTCAGAATGAACATGGCCACTGCCATCGCTACAAACACAAACGACAATCCGCTATGTGTAAATATGAACTTATTGCCCGCAAGAAAATCCCCGGTAAAAGCCTTCAGCGTTTTTCCCGCAGTCTTTGTCCCCGGCCGCACGATGACCAGAGTGGAAAGCATGGCCGCGGAAAAGAGAAAACTCAGGGAATCGAGATAAAAACACGCGTTCTCTCCCAGCACCGATATCAGTAAGCCGGCAAGGCTGGGAGCTAAAATCCTGACCACATAGAAGGTCTGCGACGTGAGCGCATTGGCGGCCAGCAACCCTTCAGGCGGGACCAAGGTCCGCAAGGTCACTGTTTGCGCCGGAGCGAAAAAACTGGAGACCGCGCTCAGGAGGATAAAGATCACGCTGATCTCGCGCACGTCCCTGGCAAGAACCAGGGCAAGAATGAGCACCGCCCGAATCAGGTCGCTGGCAATCATGAGGCGCTTTACGTTCCAGCGATCGACAAATACCCCGGACAGAGGCCCGACAATAGCCAGGGGCAGAGCAAAGGCAATCGTGACGGCAGTTACCTGGACGGCCGTGCCATGCATCCGAAAAGTGATGAGGTTGATTACGCCAAAGAGGGCGAGAAAATCTCCAAACACGCTTACAAACTGCGCGAGCCATAGCGTGCGAAATGGCTTATGCTGAAGGATGGCTTTGAACGTAACAGGCTGCGCCGCAGTGGCCATCTATTTACGATAGCATGGTTGTTGCCGGTGTTAATGTCGGCGATCACGAGAATTTTTCTGGTTTGATGCTGAGGACGTTCCCGCCCTGAGGATTTGGTAATTGGGTAATTTCGTAAGTTGGTAATTGAAAAATTCTGATGTACTGAAATACCTGATTATCAAAATTCCAGTCGTCGTTGGGTTTCCCCGGCATCCCAGATCTTTTACTTCACTGAAATGAAAGGAACCACTATGCGATCCAAGTATTTCTCCGTTGGAATTTTGACGTTGCTATTTCTGCTCACCGCTTTTATGGGCGCGCAGCAGGACAAGAGCAAGCGCCCCAGCCCTCCAGGAACTGCCGAGGTAACCCTGAAAGGCAAAAAGATCACCATTGATTACAGCCGGCCCTCCATGAAGGGCAGAAAGATCGTAGGCGAACTGGTTCCGTACGGAAAAGTATGGCGGACCGGCGCCAACGAAGCTACAACACTGACCACCGACGCCGACCTGAACATCGGCGGAACGAATGTCCCCGCCGGCAAGTACACCTTATATACGCTTCCCTCGGAAGGCACCTGGAAGCTCATCATCAACAAGCAAACCGGCCAATGGGGCACGGTATACGATGAGTCGCAAGATCTTGCACGAGTGGACCTGAAAAAATCCGCGCTGCAGTCGCCGATTGAGCAGTTCACAATATCCTGCAACAAGAAAAACGACAGCACCGCCGACCTGGTGCTGCAGTGGGAGACGACAGAGCTATCAGTTCCAGTCAAAGCCAACTAACTGCATCTCGAAATCGAATATCCTGAAATCGGGCAATTGGAGCCGTGCAGAGCGAATCCAATTGCCCGGCTATCCAGGACCGCCGCATCTTGATTTTCTTGATCTGTGGCGGAAATAGTGCTGTACGGCGCTGTCAGATGGGTATGATTCCTCGCCGTATACCCAGGCTGACAGCTTCGGTGCGGCTGTTAACGTTGAGCTTGCCCAGAATGCTGCTGATGTGAAATTTCACGGTGTGCTCGGAGATGTTCAGCCGCACGGCAATCGCTTTGTTACCCAATCCCTCGCTCATCAACCGCAGGACCTCCTGCTCGCGCGCGGTCAGGGCCTCAACCACATCGGGCAGGTCACTGAGTTGCTGGAGAGTTAGAGGGGCCAAGCCCAATGCAGACGTGGGATGCAGCAGGACCAGACCGGCCTCAGCGGCCAAAATGGCGAGATGGAGTTCGTTGTCGGTGATTTCGCGGGCGAGAACGGCATTCACCCCCGCGCTCAGCACGCGGCCCACCCAATGGAGATCCGGATTATCAGCCAGGATCACGCTTCCCGTCCCGCCTGGCAAACTCTGCATCGCCTGGAGTGCTGCGCTTGCGACTTCGGACGAATCCACATCCACCAGCACGATATCCGTTTCCGCTTGAAGAATGCCCTCCGTGGAAATGCCCGAAGCCGTCGTGATGATTGCGCTGGAAGCCCTGGTTATTTTGTCTGTCAATCGAGCGCGACGAGCAGAAGAAGCGGCTATCACCAGGATGCTAAGTTGCTTCATTGCTCTACTCCTGCCCGCCGCTTCAGCCTGGGTTGAGGGGTTCCCTTCTCAATTCGCGAAAATGAGCAAACCGCTACGCCCGACGCTTGTGACCGATTACCCGCGTGATCCAAGCTCGACGCTGACCTTAATCGCTGCGCCCCCGCGAATGAACCCGGCTTGTACCACCTTCCTGACTGTCGCTTTGCGCAGCGTTTCCTGCACAGCATCAGTATCGGATACGGACCTGCCCTCAAGTTCAAAGAGAACATCTCCCAACAGCACACCGGCTTTATCTGCCGGACTTCCCGGCTCCACGTGAAGGACTACCAGGCCCTCGTTTGCCATTAGATTCAGCTTGCTCCGCAACGATTCCGACAGCAGTGCTGTCTGCATGGACAACCCCAGATATGGCCGCGCAATGCTGCCCCTTTCCAAGAGTTCGGTAACAATGCGGGCGATGGCCGAGGCAGGTATGGTGACTCCCGATCGATGCAATCCTGCGGTATTTAAGCCGAGGACCGCACCTTGGGCGCTCACCAGCGGCCCGCCGGAGAAGCCCGGATACATCACCAGATCGGGACGAATGAACTGGTCAAGTTCACCACCGCGCCAGGTGCGCCAGCCTCCCATCAGTCCGGAAATCACGCCTGAACTGGCTACAACATTGCCGCGCCAACTTCGCCCCAGGGCCAGCACGAACTCCCCAACACGCAAGCCGGACGGATCGCCCCACTGGATAGTTGGGGCGTCAACCTTTTCCTGCAATCGCACCACGGCCAGATCGGTTCCGGGGTCCCGTCCCGCCACACGTCCCGTAGTTTTCTTCCCAGGCGCGAGAACCACGGTAATGTCCTCATCGCGCCGCAGCGCGTGACTGGCTGTGACTACCGAATCCTTGCTCCAAAGAATGCCACTGGAAGGATGCCGGCGGCCGTGCACTGCAACTACCATCTTGCCCACGCTGGCTGTGGCTTCCGCCAGTTCATTCGATAACGCTTTCCAAATACTCTCTGCCATGATTCTGACTCCATTCTTCTTTCAAACTCACTCAACTATGAAGCAATCGAAAACCATGCGCATCAGCCATTTGGGTAGTTTGGTTTTGTTGGGTGTTTCCGGAGAGACCGAGGGAACCCGATTTACCCACAAGTGACTCTTGATTGGGTTAGTGGGTCATGTTGTGGGAAGACGTGTATCAGCAACCATCCCAGCCGGAATGAAGACGTTGAGTAACAGTGATGCGTTAGCTCTGAGAGAGATCCTGGTAGAACGCCTTGGAATCGTATCAAAGTCCGAAATATTGCCGGGGTTCCTTCGGCTGCCTCAGGACAGGCTCCTCACTTCGCGCCTTTGAGATACGCCATGCTCAGGGATTGTGTGGCGCTCCGTTCGGGATGACACTTGATCTTCGGCTGGTACCTCACCTCAAGGCCAGGCTATGTCCTGATATACGTCTTCCCAGAAATGATCCACTATCGAATTTCTACAGCCTTGACTTTCCATATTTACGGCGTATGCTTACACTGTAAACATTATGCCAGCCACAAACACAATTCGCAGTAAAAGACAGGCCCTAAGAACGCCCCGCCGTGTCCCCAACCTGCGGGACGTCATTCGCAATACCGCGCGGGAGTTGTTTGCCAAAGAGGGCTACGCAAGCGTCTCCATGCGGCGGATTGGAGCCGAAATTGGCTGCTCGCCCATGGCCATGTACCGGCACTATGCCAGCAAGGATGAACTCCTGGTTTCCATCTGCGAAGAGACGTTCACGAAAATGATCAAGCTGATCGATGCCCGGCGGGAGAAGCCGGGCACGCCGTTAGAGAAGCTGAGAAGCTGTCTCCGCACGATCATGGATTTTCACCTGAGCCACCCCAACCACTACAAAGTAACGTTCATGACGGAGATTCCGCCGGGGCCGGCCGCGGACCGGAAAGTGGCCATAGGCCAGCCAACGCTCGACCGCCTGCGCAAGGGAATCCAGGAATGCATTGAGGCCAAAGGAATTGACGTTGATCTTGAGATCATGACGCAGATCATGCGCGCGGGTATGCATGGATTGGTCGCGATGCTGATCATCACCCAGCGGCCCTTCCCGGTCCGGAATCCGGAACGGCTCAAGCAGGAACTGATCATGACCCTGACGAAATCCCTGGAATAAACAAGCTTAAGCGTCCAGCATTTATCGTTGTGGGAATTTCTTGCAGACATGGTTTTATTTTGAATCGCTGTTTACAGCGTAAGCATCTTTAGCGACTAGCCGGTTTACGCTGTACGCACGGAGGACCAATGAGCACCCAGGCACTGGCAGTCCCATTGGCAACACCCGATCGCACCGCCATCAATCCCTGGCTGATCGCGATCACCGTGACCCTGGCCACCTTCATGGAGTTGCTCGATACCAGCATCGCCAATGTGGCCCTTCCCCACATTGCCGGCGGACTGGCCGTAAGTTATGACGAAAGCACCTGGGTGCTCACAAGCTACCTGGTTGCCAACGCCGTGGTGCTTCCGCTGAGCGCCTGGTTGAGCCGCGTATTCGGCCGCAAGAATTACTACATGACATGCGTGGCCCTGTTTGTGATTAGCTCTTTCCTGTGCGGCATTGCGCCCAGCCTCGGCCTGCTGATTTTTTTCCGCATCCTGCAGGGCGTTGGCGGCGGCGGGCTGGCGCCGGTAGAACAGGCCATTCTGGTAGATACCTTTCCTCCGGCAAAACGCGCTGGCGCGTTTGCCCTGTACAGCATGGCCATCGTGACGGCCCCGGCGATTGGCCCGCCGCTCGGAGGCTGGATCACGGACCATTTCTCCTGGCGCTGGGTGTTCTTCATCAATGTGCCGATTGGCTTGATCAGCCTGCTGCTGACCCAGCGGCTGGTCTCCGATCCGCCCCGGTTCGTGGAAGAGGTGAAGGCCGCCCGCCGCGGAGGAAAGCTGAGCATCGATTATTGGGGCATCCTGCTGGTTGCCGTTGGCCTGGGCTCCCTGGAAATCGTGCTGGACAAAGGCCAGCGCGAAGACTGGCTCCACAGCCACTTCATCGCCTTCTTTCTATGCGTGGGTGTTCTGGCTCTGTTGGCGACCGTGATCTACGAATGGCGGCACCATGATCCGGTGGTTGAAATCAAGCTGATGAAAGAGCGTAATTTCGCCCTGGCCAACATTCTATATTTCATTTTTGGCTTCATTCTTTTTGGCAGCACCGTCCTGATCCCCCAGATGCTGCAATCGCTGTTTGGCTATTCGGCCACGGATGCCGGCCTGGTCCTGGGTCCCGGCGCGTTGGTGATTATGGTGCTGGCACCCATCGTTGTCCGGCTCACGCCGCGCATAGGCGCCGGAAAGATGATTGGGGCGGCCTCGATCATTATCGGTATCGCCATGTGGCGCTATGCCTCATTCAATTTGCATACCGATTACCAGACCTATGCCATGGCACGAGCGTTGCAGGGTCTGGGCCTGGGCTTCTTCTTTGTTCCGGTCAGCCAACTCGCCTACTCCTACCTGCCCATGGAGAAAAACAACAAGGCGTCCAGCTTGACCAACCTGTTTCGCAATCTGGGAGGTACCTGTGGCGTGGCATTTGTAACTACCATGCTGGAGCGCCGCACCCAGTTTCATCACAGCATCATGGCCCAGCACCTCACGCCTTCAGACCCCGGCTTTCTGCAAAAGCTCGATTCGATTACCCAGTACCTGATAAGCATGGGGGCCGGCACGGCGGACGCTACCGACAAGGCCTACGGAATGATCGCGGGAATCGCGCAAAGGCAAGCAGCCATGCTGGGATCTCTGGATTGCTTTTTGCTGCTGGGAATCATTTCACTCGTTGGAGTTCCGCTCGCTCTGATGAGCAGGAAGTTCCGTAACGATGGCAAGGCTGCCGGACATTGAGATCGCGCCGACGAAAGGACCTTAATGCAACACGTTTCTAAAATTTTGAAGCCTGAGATTTCACGATTCAAGATTCGCCCGTCGAGGATTGCAATACTCGGCGCGAGAATTCTGGTCCTCGGCCTCGCATTGCTGGAGGCGGGCGCTGCACAACAACCTTCGACATCGTTTGAGACAGGGAGCATTGCCACTCCACGCACCATCAATCCGGCCGCCAACAGCACAACCCCAAGCTCACTCGCCGGGCAACAACAGAACCCATTTTTGGGCAGCGTCCCCAGCGGCCCGGTAACCGCAACGCCCGTAGAGCTTTCCTTAGAGGACGCAATTGACCGCGGGCTGCGGTTCAATCTGGGCGTGATCGAAAACCAGGCCACGCTACGCCAGGCACAGGCGCAACGGCTGCGCGCTCTTTCCTCCATGCTGCCGAATGTTTCGGCGCTGCTGCGGCAAAACGTGGACCAACTCAACCGCATTGCCATCGGCCTGAAGATACCGGGTATTCCTCTTTCCACTGGGCAATTCAGCTACCAGGAAAGTTACGTTAGCTTCTCTGAGAATGGCTTGAACCTGGATACCACTTACCGGTTGCGCGCTGCCCGCCGCGTTGCGGAGGCCGACAATTACTCCCTTCAGGATGCTCGTGATGTAGTAGTGCTGGCGGTTGGCACAGCCTACCTGCAGGTCATCGCCAGCCGGTCCAGGCTTGAGACCGCCCAGGCCCAACTTGAGGTGGCGCGAACGCTCGAAGCGCAGACCGCAAACCAGGTAGCTTCCGGCCTCTCTCCGGAAATTGATGGCTTCCGGTCCACGGTCTTGCGGCAGACAGATGAGCAGCGAGTTATAGTCGCGCAAGCCAGCCTGGACAAAGACAAACTCACGCTCGCCCGGCTGATCGGTTTACCCTCCGGCCAGCAGTTCAACACTGTGACTGAAACGCCCTATCAAACCTGGAACGGCCCCAATCTGGAGGCTGCTCTCCAGCAGGCACGCCAGTCCCGCTCGGACATCAAGAGCGTGCAAGCAGCGGCCCAGGCCGCGGAGTTCGACCGAAAGGCGGCGCAATTTCAGCGGCTCCCGGCTCTCAGCTTCAATGGCTACTATGGTGCTATCGGCACAACTCTGGGCCAGTCCTCGGAAGCGTACGCATTGACCGCAACGCTCTCGGTTCCTCTCTTTACCGGCGGGCGCATCCGCGCCGATGTGCAAGAGAGAGCAGCCCAACTCCAGCGCAGGCAATCCGAGGTTCTTGACCTGCTGGGCCGAGTGGATTACGAAATCCGCAATACTTTTACCGATCTTGCGGCTGCGGAAAGCGCCGTGCACGTCGCTGAAAACAACGCGCAATTGGCGCAGAAAACACTGGAGCAGGCCCGCGACCGCTTTCTCAACGGAGTCACCAACAATCTGGAGGTGGTGCAGGCCCAGCAGGATGTGGCTGCAGCCCATGAAAACTATATCTCCAGTCTCTTCGCACATAACCTGGCCAAACTCGTACTGCTGCGCGCCCTGGGGAGTGCGCAGAAGGATGCAACCCGATATCTAGGAGGTAAGTAGCATGGCGACCGAAATTGTTGAACCTAAACCTACGGTCAATCCCGAGGAAAGCAACCACAACGCCGCTCCGTTGGCGCAGACGATAGAGAGCAAAGGAGCAGTGAATGCAGCGGTGCATTCCGAAGCCGGAAGACGCGCCGGGCTCGTGACGGTTTTGAAGCAGCATCCGCGGGTGGTGCTGCTGGTTCTGTCTGCGGCGCTGATTGGCGTCGTGCTGCTGTGGATGTACTTCAGTTCTTATGAGGCTACGGACGATGCTGAAGTCGACGGCCACCTGAATCCGGTCAGCGCCCGCATCAGCGGAACGATTGTTCAGGTGAACCCCGAGGTATTGAACAATCATTATGTATCTGCCGGCACGGTCCTCGCCGAAATTGATCCGGCGGACTTTCAGGCTGACCGGGCGCGGGCCCAGGCCGAATACCAGCGCCTGCGCGCCAGTGCCGCTTCCGCTCATCAGGACATCACCGTAATTTCTTCCAGCAGCACCGGCCGGCTGGAAGTGGCGAGGGCGGCGGTAACCGAGGCGTCCGATTCGGTAGCATCCGAGAAAGCCTCACTGGAGGCGGCCCAGTCGCGCGTGGCCCAGGCGGAATCCAATTACACCCGCACCGAAGCCGATCGGCAACGCTATGAACGCCTGCTGGCCAAGCGGGAGATCTCGCAATCCGAATATCAAAGGATCGCCACCCAGGCATCAACCGAGCGC
>Ga0210400_10001336_pt1 | contig 24615 bp, 17 predicted proteins | sample IncBWH26MmetaG_FD_155456 | JGI IMG/M metagenome (GOLD analysis project Ga0210400, IMG submission 155456) | Forest soil microbial communities from Barre Woods Harvard Forest LTER site, Petersham, Massachusetts, United States - Inc-BW-H-26-M | ecosystem: Environmental > Terrestrial > Soil >...
TTCTCGACCTCGACGCAGTAGATGTTCTCGCCGCCGCGGATCAGCATGTCCTTGGCCCGGTCGATGATGAACAGGAAGCCTTCCTCGTCGATCCGCGCCAGGTCGCCGGTGCGAAGCCAGCCGTCGACGAAGGTCTCGGCCGTGGCCTGCGGCTTGTTCCAGTAGCCCTTCACCACCTGGGGGCCCTTGCACCAGAGTTCGCCGACCGCGCCCACGGGCAGGACCGTCTTGCCGTCGGCCGGATCGCGGATCTGCATCTCGCCCACCGGCGCAGCCGGCCCGGCGCTGTCGGGGCGGTTCTCGTAGTCCTTGCCCAGGTGCGAGGTGAAGGTGGCCGTGGTCTCGGTCATGCCCCAGCCGTTGCCGGGCTGCGAGCCGGGGAAGGTCTCGGCGATCTTGCGCACCAGCTCCGGCGCCGAGGGCGCGCCGCCATAGGTGACCGCCACGAGCGACGAGAGGTCGTACTTGGCGCGCGCCGGATGCTCGATGAGCTGCCAGGCGATGGTCGGCACCCCGCCGGTGGAGGAGACCCTCTCCCGCTCGATCAGCCGCATGGCCGGCTCGGCGTCCCAGCGGCGCATGAGCACGATCTTGCCGCCGGCGTTCATCGTCGGGCCCAGGGTCGCCGACAGGCCTGTGGCGTGGAAGAACGGCACGACCAGCAGGGTCACCCGCTGCGGCAGCTTGTGCGGGTCGGTCTCCGGCAGGGGCTCGCCGGCGCGCAGGAAGTTGCGCATCGCCGAGATGCCGCCGGCGCCGATGTTGGAGGTCATGTTGCGGTGGGTGCCGAGCGCTCCCTTGGGCTTCCCGGTCGTTCCCGAAGTGTAGAGGATGGTGGCGTCGTCCTCCGGCTCCATCGCCACGTCGGGCAGCGGATGGTCGGGCAGACTGCCCCAGCCGTTCACCGGCCCGATCACGTCTTCCAGCCGGGCGAGCTTGGGATGCGACAACGCTTCGGTCGCTCTCGAAACGTAGACGCGTTGCAGGTCGCCCAGACCGTCCAGGAACTCGGAGACCCGGCCCAGGCGCTCGTCGTCGACGATGGCGACCTTGGTCCCGGAGTCGGCCAGGCCGTATTCCAGCTCGGGCCCGGTCCACCAGGCGTTCAGCGGGGTGACGATGGCGCCGGCCAGGACGCCGGCGAAGAAGGCCACCGGCCATTCCGGCAGGTTGCGCATGATCACCGCGACCCGGTCGCCCTTCCGGACGCCATCGGCCTGGAGCCGGCGGGCGAGCGCGATCGCGGCGCGGGCGAAGGCCTCGTAGGTCGCGCGCTCGTCGTCGTAGACCAGGAACTCGCGGTCGGGAAACGCGCGGGCGTTCAGGAACACGTCGCGCAAGGTCGGCGGCGCATTCTTCCAGACCCTCGTCATGACGCCCCGGATCGGCATCTCGACGATCTCCAGCCGCTCGCCCGGCGCGGTCAGCCGCGCGTGGGCTTCGGCGATCGACATCACAGGCCAGGGTTTCTCACTCACGCCTTCGCTCCAGAATTCATCCTCATCCCGGCCGCAGCGAAGCGGAGAGCCGGGACCCAGGCGGACACGCAATGCGCGCGCCCCTGGGTCCCGGATCGGCTCTTCGGCCGTCCGGGATGACAGCTATATAGATCGGACTTGAGGCCGTCGTCAGGCCGGCGCCTTGTCCCGCCGCTCCGCATAGGCCGCCTTCAGCTCGTCCAGCTCCGTGGCGTACTTCTCCTGGGCCGCCTCGCGCAGCTTGGGGATATGGTAGGCGGGGAAGAGGTCGTTGTCGGGGCGGTAGTCCTTCAGAACCTGCTTGGCCAGCGTGACCTTGTGCACCTCGGTGGGCCCATCGGCGATGCCCATCACCAGCGAACTCGTCACCATGTGCATGAACGGCATCTCGTTGGAGACCCCCAGCGCCCCGTGCAGATGGGCAGCCTTGGTGGCGATGTCGTTATAGACCCGCGGCATCATCACCTTGATGGCGGCGATGTCCTTGCGGACCATCTGGTAGTCCTGGTGCTTGTCGATCAGCCAGGCGGTGCGCAGCACCATCAGGCGGAAGCTTTCCAGGGCGATCCAGCTATCGGCGATGTCGGCCTGGACCATCTGCAGATCGGCGAGCCGGCCGTCGCGGGTCTTGCGGCTGACGGCCCGCCTGCACATCAGGTCGAGCGCGTTCTTGCAGGCGCCGACCGTGCGCATGGCGTGGTGCACGCGCCCGCCGCCCAGCCGCACCTGGGCGATCACGAAGGCCGCGCCGCGCTCGCCCAGCAGGGCGTCGTAGGGCAGCCGCACATTGGCGTAGCGGACATAGCCCTCGGTCCCGCCGCCGATCTCCCCGCCGCCACCGACGGCCACGTTGCGGACGATCTCCACCCCGGGTGTGTCGGTGGGGACCAGGAAGATCGAGGTGCGCCGGTAAGGGTCCTTGGCGTCCGGGTCGGTGACCGCATAGAGCACCAGCACCTTGGAATACCGCGCGTTGGTAGAGAACCATTTCTCGCCGTTGATCACCCATTCGTCGCCCTCCAGCACCGCGCGGGTCTGGAAGGTCAGCGGGTCGGAGCCGCCGGTGGGCTCGCTCATCGAGAAGGCCGAGCGGATCTCGCCATTCAAGAGCGGCCACAGGTAGCGCTCCTTCTGGGCCTCGGTGCCGTAGTGGGCGATGATCTCGGCGTTGCCCGAGTCCGGCGCCTGGCAGCCGAAGACGGTGGGCGCCAGGGCGTTGCGGCCCAGCTTCTCGTTCATCAGGCCCAGCTTCAACTGGCCATAGCCCTGGCCGCCGAGGTCGGGGCCCAGGTGGCAGGCCCACAGGCCCTGGTCCTTCACCTTCTGCTGCAGCGGCTTGATGAACTTCTCGCGGCCGAGCGAGCCGTGCGCCGCCATGCCCAGGTGCGAAAGCGGCTCGACTTCCTCCCGCATGAAATCCTCGATCCAGTCGAGCTTCTTCTGGAACTCAGGATCGGTCTCGAAATCCCAGGCCATCTTGCCTCTCCCACGCGCTCCATTTTTCGAACCTTGGGTACGGTTTGAGCGTCGGATCATTATCGAACGGGGGTTCGACTTAGGCAACGAGACTCCTCTCCCCCGGCGAAGCCGAGAGGGAGAGGTTTGGGAGAGGGCGGCTGGGCAAACCCGCCTCCGCGGTCGGTCGAGGGCCCTCGCGCTAGCGCCGTGGATCGCGCTCGCAGGAGCCGCCCTCTCCCGACCCTCTCCCTCTCTCGCTGACGCTCGGGGGAGAGGAGCTTTAGAAGCTGCCGCCGCGCCCCTCGCCAGCGGCGAAGCGGGCGGCGCCTTCCTGGCTCTGCCCCGAGCGCAGGGCCTCCATGCCCAGCGCGATCTCCGCGGCCGTGGCCTGGTCCCAATCCAGCGACCACTGGCCGATGGCCGAGAGGCGGTCGTTCCTCATGCAGAGCTGCGGGAAGGCCGAGAGTTGGGCGGCCAGCTCCAGCGCCGCGTCCAGGGCCCCGCCCCTGGGCGCCAGGCGGTTGGCGAGGCCGATGTCATAGGCCTCCTGCGCCTCGACCGGCCGCCCGGTGAGGATCAGGTCGATGGCCCGCGAGGCGCCGATCAGCCGGGGCAGGCGCACGGTGCCGAGGTCGATCAGCGGCACCCCGAAGCGGCGGCAGAAGACGCCGAACACCGCGCCCTCGGCGGCGACCCGCAGATCCGCCCAGCAGGCGACCTCCAGCCCGCCGGCCACCGCGTGGCCCTCCACCGCGGCGATCACCGGCTTGCCGAGCGACAGCCGGGTCACGCCCATCGGCCCCAGGTCGCCGTCGCGATGCACCGGGTTGCCGCGCCCCTCGGCCACGCCCTTCAGGTCGGCGCCGGCGCAAAAGGCGCCGCCGCGCCCCTGCAGGACCGCGACGTCCAGCGCCTCGTCGGCGTCGAAGGCCTTGAAGGCGTCATAGAGCCGCCGCGCGGTCGGGCCGTCCACGGCGTTGCGCGCCTGCGGCCGCTCGATGGTGACGACGAGCGTGCGGCCGCGGGTCTCGGTGCTGACGGTGTCCATGAGGGTCTCCTTGACCCCGAGACGGTGCTTGCGGGGGCTCAGGATGCAAGGGCAAAAGGATCGCCAACACCGGAGGAACGCGATGAGCAAAGCCACGTCCGCAGGGTTCTCGACCGAACGCCTGGCGCGCATCGACCGGTTTCTGCAGGAGAAATACGTCGGTCCCGACCGGATGCCCTGCGCCCAGTTCCTGCTCGCCCGCAACGGCGAGACCATCCACGAGAGCGTCATCGGACACCGCGACGTGGAGCGCGGCGTGGCGCTCACCGATGACACGGTCTTCCGCATCTATTCCATGACCAAGCCGGTGACCTCGGTGGCCCTGATGACCCTGGTCGAGGAGGGCCTGATCGCGCTGGACGACCCGGTGGCCAAGCACATCCCCGCCTGGAAGGACCTGGCGGTCTATTCGGCGGGACTGGGCCCCTACCTGACCACACCGCCCGCGCGGCCGATGCAGGTGGTCGACCTGATGCGCCACACCTCGGGCCTGACCTACGGCTTCCAGAGCCGCACCAACGTCGACGCCGCCTACCGCAAGCTCAAGGTCGAGCAGATGCACGGCGGGCACGACCTGGAGACCTTCATCGCGCTGCTCGCCAAGCTGCCGCTGGAGTTCTCGCCCGGCGAGGCCTGGAACTATTCGGTCTCCACCGACGTGGTCGGCTACCTGGTGCAGAAGGTGGCCGGCAAGCCGCTCGGCCAGGTGCTGAAGGAGCGCATCTTCGATCCCCTGAAGATGACCGACACCGGCTTCTTCGTCCGCGAGGACCAGCGGGCGCGCTTCGCCGCCTGCTACGACGCCACCCCGCAGGGCGGACTGAAGCTGCAGGACGATCCGGCCGCCAGCCCCTACCTGAAGCCGCCGGCCCTGGAGTCCGGCGGCGGCGGCCTGGTCTCGACCGCGGCCGACTACATGCGCTTCGCCAACATGCTGGTGAACGGCGGCGAGCTGGAGGGCCGGCGGATCCTCAGCCCCATGACCGTCAGGCTGATGGCCTCCAACCATCTGCCCGGCGACAAGGACCTGACCGAGCTGTCGCGCTCGCTGTTCTCGGAGAGCACCAACGCCGGCGTCGGCTTCGGCCTGGGCTTCGCCGTGGTGTTCGATCCGCCGAAGACCCTGATCCCCGGCTCGAAGGGCGAGTTCTACTGGGGCGGCGCGGCCTCGACCGCCTTCTGGGTCGATCCGGTGGAGCAGGTGACGGCGGTGTTCATGACCCAGCTCCTGCCGTCCTCCACCTATCCTATTCGGCGGGAGCTTCGGACTTTGGTCTACTCCGCCCTGCTTCAGACGAACGCCTGATCTCGAAGCTCTCCTCGTCGGTGATGGCCTCGCTTTCGTCCATCATCGGCTGGCCGAGGCCCGTGTCGGGCGCGTCGGCGCTGGGCCGCATGTCCAGCATCCGCGACTTGCGCCAGCCGCCCCAGCGGTAGTAGCCGCCGGCCAGCACCAGCGTCGTCAGGCTGCCGATCGGGAAGGCGATCCAGATGGCGTCGGCGCCCAGGCTCTTCTCCATGAAGATCGCCAAGGGGACGCGGACCACCCACAGCGAGATGACCATGGCCAGAAGTGGCGGCCAGACCGATCCCGTAGCCCGCACGATGCCCGAGAAGATGAAGGCGACGCCGAACGGGATGAAGCCCCAGAGCACGATGTGATTGATATGCACCGCGATCGGCAGCGAGGCGCTGGTGGACGGTAGGAAGGCCTGCAGCGCCCAGGGGTCGACCGCCTCGAGGATCAGGATCGGCGCGCCGGTGAAGAGGATCGCATAGGCCGCCCCGATCATGGCCACCTGTTCCACGCGGTCCATCCGGCCTGCGCCGACGTTCTGCGCGGCCATGGAGGACACCGCCGCGCCCAGCGCCATGGCCGGCATCTGGACGTAGGTCCACAGTTGGGAGGCAGCGCCGTAGGCCGCCGAGGTGTGCACGCCGTAGCGGTTGACGAAGGAGAGCATGGTCACCGCGGCCAGGCTGATCACCATCATCTGGATCGCCATGGGCAGGCCCTTGGAAACCATCGTCCAGATGATCCTGAGGTCCGGGATCAGGAGACGCCAGGCGGAGGGCCGCAGCATCAGGATCGAGCGCTGGCGATAGAGGTGGATCATCATCAGCGCCAGGGTGATGCCCTGGGAAATCAGGGTGGACATCGCGGACCCGGCGATCCCCATCTTGGGAAACGGCCCAAGCCCCATCAGCAGGAGGGGGTTGAACACGATGTCCAGGCCGACCTGCAGGAGCGCGAAATAGAACGGCGTGCGGCTGTCGCCGGTCCCGCGCTGCGCCATCATCAAGTAATTGAAGAAGAAGACGAATGGCATGGCCGCGAAGATCACTCGCAGGTAGGCGATGGCGTCGATTCGCGCGGCCGCAGGCGTGCCCATTGCGGCCAGGATGTGCGGTGTCAGGACGCCGCCCAGCAGGCCGATAGCCAGGGACAAAGCGACAAAAAAGGTCGTGGCGGTGCCGATCACCCTGCGGGCCAAGGTTTCGTTTTTCGCCCCGATCGCCTGGCCGATCAGGATGTTGGCGGCCATGGTCACGCCGAAGGCCGCGCCCTGCATCATGAAGAAGACCTGGCTCGCGTTGTTGGTCGCCGTGACGCCGGTCTCGCCCAGGACGCGGCCGACCCAGAACATGTTCGCCGTCATGTTCAGCGACTGCAGGATGTTGGATCCCAGCACCGGCAGGGAGAAGGCGATCAGCGTCTTGCCGATCGGGCCGACCGTCAGGTCGGGGCCCTTGTGGCCCGGAAAGCCGCCCGCGCCGGGACGCCCCGGGCCTCCGGGTCTGCCGCCGCCTGGACCTGGGCCCGAATTCACCGCCGTCTCACTCCCCATGCAGCGTCGCTGCCGCCCCGCAACCGGGGATAGACCGCAACCGCCGGGGACGCAAAGCGGCGGTTTTGCACAGGGTCCACGAAATCTAGGGACGGATCGCCGCGTCGATCGCCCGCAGCCGGCTGTTCGTCCGGCCGTAGGCGAGGTAGGCGACCACGCCGATGGCGTTCCAGACGAAGAAGAAGCTAATCGTTTTCGCCGACAGGCTGGTGAACAGGTAGAGGCACCCCAGCACCGCCGCCGGGCCGATCAGCCACACCGCCGGCGTGGCGAACGGGCGCACCAGTTGCGGCGCGCGGCGGCGCAGGACCATCACGGCCATGGCCGTGGCGATGAAGGCGGCGAGCGTGCCGGCGTTGGCCAGGGAGGCGATCTCCGACAGCGGCATGAAGCCGGCGACGGCGGCGGCGATCAGGCCGGTCATCATGGTCACGGTCGAGGGCACGCCCCGGCGGCTGACCGCGGCCAGGCCGATGGGCAGCAGGCCGTCGCGGGCCATGGCGAAGAACACCCGGCTCTGGCCGAACATGAAGACCATGATCACGGTCGGCAGCGCCACCACCGCGGCCCCGGCGATCAGCGAGGCCGCCGCCGGATGGTTGAGTTGGCGCAGGACGAAGGCCAGGGGCTCGCCGCTTTTGGAGAAGACGTCGAAGGGCGAGGCGCCCAGGGCGCACGCGGCCACCACCATGTATATCAAGGTGCAAAGCAGCATCGATCCGACGATGGCGATGGTCAGGTCGCGCTTGGGGTTCTTGGCCTCCTCCGCCGCCGTCGAGATGGCGTCGAAGCCGTAGAAGGCGAAGAAGATGATCGCCGCCGCGCCCATCACGCCGTACTTCTTGCCGCCCATTTCATGGGCCCCGAAGCCGAAGGGCGCGAAGGGGTGGAAGTGGCCGGCGTCGAAGCTCGGCAGGGTCAGCGCCACGAAGGCCGCCAACGCCACCAGCTTGATGCAGACCAGGACGAAATTGACCGTCGCGCTTTCGCGGGTTCCGATCAGCAGCACGCCGGTGACCACCAGCGCGATGAACACCGCCGGCAGGTTGACGATGCCGCCGGCCTCGGGCCCCGCCAGCAGGGCGGCGGGGATCGGGATGTGCGCCCCGTGCAGCAGGCCAGCCGCATAGCCCGCCCAGCCGACGGACACCGCGCTGCAGACCAGGGTGTATTCGAGGATCAGGCTCCAGCCGATCACCCAGGCGATCAGCTCGCCCAGGGTCATGTAGCTGTAGGCATAGGCGCTGCCGGCCTGGGGGCTGAGCGAGGCCATCTCGGCGTAGCAGAGCGCGGCGCAGGCGCAGACCAGGCCGGCCACGCCGAAGGACAGGATCACCGCCGGCCCGGCCAGCCCCGCGGCGACCCCGGTCAGGGTGTAGATGCCGGTGCCGATGATCGCGCCCACGCCCAGGGCCGTCAGGTGCGGCCAGCCCAGAGTGCGCTTCAACTGGGCGGTGTGGGACCCTAGGCCGGCGTCCACCGGCTTGGTGCGCGTGACGAAGCTCATGGACGTTTCCCCCGATGCCGGGCGCACCATGGCCCGCGTCGCAGCCCCTCGCCAAGGTCCGAGGCTCCACAGGGCCGACGCGGGAACGGCGCGAGGGGAAAACGCCGCTCCCCGAACATGACAAACTTGAAACCTTCCCCCGGTGGATTTGACCGCCTGAACGGTGTTAAGTTAAGGGCTCGATAGGCCTCTGCGCGTAAAATCGCCGCGAGAGTCAGAAGAGCCCATTCGGAGAGGAACGAACCCTATGATGTCTGCGCGACTTGGCGTGTTGGGAGCGGCGGCGAGCGCCCTTCTGGTCTACGGCTGCTCGACGGGCTCGGCGTCCAACGCCTTGCAGTCCGCCCAGGGCGCCTCGGCGACCGAGACCATGGCGATGAGCGCGACCCCCGCGCGGGTCGACAACTTCATGCTGGTCGACGCCCAGAAGATGGAAGCCCACGAGCTCTATCGGATGGCCGACGACAAGGCGATCGTGCTGGTCTCGACCGGCGTCGGCTGCCCCATCGCACGCGCCATGACGCCGGCGCTGAAAGCCTTGCGCGACAAGTACGCGGCGCAAGGGGTCGAGGTGATGCTGGTCGACTCGAACCTGCAGGATAGCCGCGAGGCCATCGCCGCCGAGGCGAAGGAATACGGCATCGACATCCCGATCCTGATGGACTCGAACCAGATCATCGGCGAGGCGCTGGGGGTCACCCGCACCGCGGAAGTCTTCGTGATCAATCCGAAGACCTGGGCTGTCGCCTATCACGGCCCGCTGGACGACCGCTCCGACTACGGGATCCAGAAGGCGGTGAGCAAGCCGTTCGCCGACGCGGCGCTGGCCGCGGTCCTCGCCGGCCAGCCGGCCCCGGCCGCGACGCAGGCGTCCAAGGGCTGCCTGGTCGACTTCCCGGCCCGCGAGAAGAAGGCGCAGATCACCTACGTCAAGGACGTGGCCCCGATCCTCGAGGCCAAGTGCGTGGCCTGCCACGAGGAAGGCGGCATCGGCCCCTTCGCGATGAAGAACTACGAGATGGTCAAGGGCTTCTCGCCGATGATCCGCGAGGTCCTGCGCACCGACCGCATGCCGCCCTACAACGCCGACCCGCACGTGGGTAAGTTCTCCGACGACAAGAACCTGTCGCCCGCCGAGATCAAGACCCTGGTCCACTGGGTGGAGCAGGGCGCGCCGCGCGGCGAAGGCAAGGACCCGCTGGGCTCCAAGCACCTGGTGGCCGCCGAATGGCCGCTGGGCAAGCCGGACCTGATCCTGAACGTGCCCGCCTACACCATCCCCGCCTCCGGCGTGGTCGACTACCAGCACCCCTGGGTCGCCAATCCGGAGAAGGAAGGCAAGTGGCTGAGGGCCTCCACCGTGAAGGTCGAGAGCCGTCAGGGCGTGCACCACGTGCTCACCGGCTACCTGACCGACGTGCCGCAGCCCGGCCAGCAGGCGTTCGAGAACAAGTGGGGCGTCTCGCTGGGCGGCTACGCGGTGGGCGCCGAGAGCGAGATCGCGCCGAAGAACGTCGGGACCTGGATCCCGGCGGGCGGCGCCGTCGGCTTCCAGACGCACTACACGCCCTTCGGCAAGGAAGTGACCGACCACACCCAGATCGCGCTCTACTACTACAAGGACAACGAGAAGCCCGACCTGGTGATGCACAACTCGGTGATCGTGAACAACGCGATCGTCATCCCGCCGAACGATCCGCACCATCAGGAAACCGGCTACATCACCTTCCCGCACGACGCCCTGCTCTATGCGGCCTTCCCGCATGCGCACTATCGGGGCGCCATGTCGGACCTGTGGATCCGCTATCCGGACGGCAAGGAAAAGCTCCTGCTCTCCCTGCCGCGCTACGACTTCAGTTGGCAGCGGGACTACACCTTCGCCCAGCCGATCGCGGTTCCCGCGGGCTCGAAGCTGATCGCCCACTTCATCTACGACAACTCCAAGCGCAACCCGGCGAACCCCGACCCCAGCAAGCAGGTGGTGTGGGGCGACCAGTCCTGGGAGGAGATGTTCTACACCGCGATCCGCTATCGCTGGGTGGATGAGACCTCCAAGCACATGGTCGACTACGACAAGGGCCTCGACGAGGACCGCATGATGGGCATGCTGGACTCCAACATCGACGGCAAGCTCGAGAAGTCCGAACTGAAGGGCCAGCTCGGCGCCCAGATCCTCAAGTACTGGGACGTGCTGGACAAGAACCACGACGGCTTCATCGACAAGGAAGAGCTGGCCGCCATGCAGAAGATGATGGGCGAGCAGCACCGGCGCCGTGAAGCCGAGGCCAAGCCCGCGGCGGCTCCGGCCGCGGCCACCCCGACGGCGGGCGGCAAATAGGCCCGATCGCCCAGAATTGAAGTTGGAGAAGGCCCGGTGTGATCGCCGGGCCTTTTTCGTTGGAATCATCCCTCCTCTTTAGGGGAGGGTGGCCGAGGCAACGCCGAGGTCGGGTGGGGGTGTCTCGGCCAAGCTGAGAGCCTCGCGCTTGAACGCGGCTCCCCCGCCCTGGCCGCTGCGCGGCCTGTCCCTCCCCTAAAGAGGAGGGATGACCATGCTCACTCCCACAGGTCGTGGACGTCGCCCTTGCGGTTGAGCATGCGCACCGCGCGCTTGACCACCGCCAGCAGGCGCTCGCGCCGGGCGGACTGGTCGTAGGTCATGGCGCCGCGGGCCATGCCTTCCAGCAGGAAGCGGCCGAGGTCGCGGCTGGTCTGGAAGCGCGGGTCCTCGCCGGCCTGGGCGAGCGCGCCGAAGCCGCCGACCTGGGCGCGGTCGAAGGCGGCCTGGGCGGCCGCCAGCCGGGCCCGCAGCATCGGCTCGGTGCGCGCCGCCGACTCCAGCTCGGCGAAGGCCACGAAGGGCGGCGCCTGCAGCAGGGCCCAATAGCCGTCGATAGCCGCCTCCGAGGCGTCCTGGCCCGGCGCGGCCGAGGCCCGCGCCGCCTCCTCGAACAGCCGCGCGCGGGCGATCTCGATGTGGGTGATGGCCGCCTCCACCAGCTCCTCGCGGGTGGCGAAGTGATAGAGCATGGCGCCGCGGGTGAGCTTCGCCGCGTCGGCGATCAGGCCGTTGGTGGCCGCGTGATAGCCGATCTCGGCGAACAGCCGCATGGCGGCGTCGAGGATTCGCGCACGGGTTCGCAGCGACTTGGGCGTCGCCTTCGCCGGATAGGTTCTGGCGTCCATCTGGACCAATTCAAGGGCGACCTGGGGAGGGTCTGCTCGGAGCCACACCCCTAGCAGGACATGCCGAGACCCCGCCAGGGGCTTGGATGACCTTCGCAAAACCGACACGGAATCAGGGCACGGCTGCTCGGAATATGGGCGATACGGGGCGCAACGTGACCGAAGCCGCAGTCCGCCGCTACCGCAGTGTGTTCATTTCCGACGTCCACCTGGGCACCCGCGGCTGCCAGGCCGACCTGCTCCTCGATTTCATCCGCCACATGGAGTGCGACACGCTCTACCTGGTGGGCGACATCGTCGACGGCTGGAAGCTGCGCACCGGCTGGTACTGGCCGCAATCGCACAACGACGTGGTGCAGAAGATCCTCAGGCTGGCGCGCAAGGGCGTGGCGGTGATCTATGTGCCCGGCAACCACGACGAGGTGGTCCGCGACTTCTGCGGCGTGCATTTCGGCGGCGTGGTCGTGGCGCGCGACGCCGTACACGAGACCGCCGACGGCCGCCGCTTCCTGATCACCCACGGCGACGACTTCGACGCGGTGGTGCAGCACGCCAAGTGGCTGGCGTTGCTGGGCGACTGGGCCTACCGGGCGCTGCTGGCCTCCAACACCCTGATCAACCGGGTGCGCCGCCGGTTCGGATTCGGCTACTGGAGCTTCTCGGCCTTCGCCAAGACGCGGGTGAAGAAGGCCCTGCAGTTCATCGAGAACTTCGAGCAGGCGGTGGCCGACGAGGCCCGCCGCCGCGGCGTCGACGGGGTGATCTGCGGCCACATCCACAAGGCCGAGAGCCGGATGATCGATGGCGTGGCCTATATCAACGACGGCGACTGGGTGGAAAGCTGCACGGCCCTGGTGGAACATGCCGACGGGCGGCTGGAAATCCTGGAATGGCCCAAGGTGCGCGCGAGCCTGGCCGCCGCGCCGGAACCGCTGCCGCTGGCTGAACCGCTGGCCGCCTGACACCCGCCCGGGCGACAGCGCCGCCGCGCGCGATTGACAGAACGACGCAACTCGTGACAGTGCGCCTGTCATGAGATCGCCGGCCGTCCCCCCGAACCTCCGCGACCGGCAGCGCGAGGAGACGCGCGAGCAGATTCTGCGCGCCGTGGGCCACCAGCTCGAGCAGGGCCCGCTGGAAGACCTCTCCTTCGCCGAGATCGCCAAGGACGCCAAGGTCGGCGAGCGCACCGTCTACCGCTACTTTCCCACCAAGGAGGCGCTGCTGGGCGCCTTCTGGGCCTGGATGCAGAGCCAGGCGGTGGCCACGCCGGAGCCCCGGCCCCGGCCGCCCCGCTCGCTGCCGCGCATCCGCGAGGCGATCAAGGCGCCGCACGACGCCGGGCGGCCGATGCGCATCCTGCTGGCCACCGACGCCTGGGAGCCTCAGGTCAACGGCGTGGTCCGCACCCTGACCCGCGTGGTCGCCGAGCTGAAAGCCATGGGCCATTCGGTGGAGGTGATCAGCCCCGACCAGTTCAAGACCTTCCCCCTGCCGACCTACGCCGAAATCAAGGTGGCGATCGGGGTTTACGAGCCGGTGCAGGAGCGCTTCAAGGCCTTCGAGCCGGAGGCCATCCACATCGCCACCGAAGGCCCGATCGGCCTGGCCGCCCGGCGCATCTGCGTGGAATGGAAGCTGCCCTTCACCACCAGCTACCACACCCGCTTCCCGGAATACGTCTCAGCGCGGCTGCCTTTGCCGCTGGCGGCGGGCTACGCCTACATGAAGTGGTTCCACAAGCCGTCCGGGCGGCTGATGGTGGCCACGCCCACCATGCGCGACGAGTTGGCGGGCCACGGCTTCCGCAACATCTCCTCCTGGTCGCGGGGCGTGGACACCGAGGCCTTCCATCCGCGCGGGCCCAGCGATCCGGACATCTTCTCGGACCTGCCCAAACCGATCTTCCTCTATGTGGGCCGCGTGGCCGTGGAGAAGAACATCGAGGCCTTCCTCGGCATCGACCTGCCGGGAACCAAGGTGGTGGTCGGCCCCGGCCCACAGCTCGACGAACTGAAGGCCAAGCACCCGAACGTGGTGTTCACCGGCTCCAAGTCCGGCTGTGACCTGGCCCAGGCGTTCAACAGCGCCGACGTCTTCGTCTTCCCCTCGCTGACCGACACCTTCGGCCTGGTGATCCTGGAGGCCATGGCCTCGGGCACGCCGGTGGCCGCCTATCCCGCGCCCGGCCCCATCGACATCATCCCCAACTCCGGCGCCGGCGTCCTGGCGGCCAGCGCCACGGAGGGCCTGCGCGAGGCTTGCCTGGAAGCCCTGTCCTGCGACCGGCGGCAGGTGCGCGCCTTCGCCGAGAAGTTCTCCTGGCGGGCCTGCGCCGAGGACTTCGTACGCAACCTGCAGCCCTATCCGGAGCCGGAGAAGACCCGCTTCTGGCGCCGCCTGCGCAGGCTGGCTAGGGTGCGCCGCCGTAGACCCGAGGCCGCTTAGAGTTCCCATGCGCCGCATCGCCTCGACCGTGTTCGCGGCAGCCGCCTGCTGCGCGCCGCTCGCGGCCCGCGCCGCCGAGGACCCGACCGCCGTCACCCCCCTCGTCGTGGTCGCCCCGACGCCGGGGCCGGGCGCCGGGATCGAGGCGGACAAGCTGCCGGCCTCCATCGAGGCGCTCAACGCCGCCGACCTGCAGCGCCGCGGCTCGCCGGCGATCACCGACGCGCTGGAGCAGCGCACCCCTGGCCTCAGCCTCTCCGACAGCCAGGGCAACGGCTTCGCCCGCTCGCTCAACTACCGCGGCTTCACCGTCTCGCCCCTGCAGGGGACGCCGCAGGGGCTGGCGATCTACATGGGCGGGGTGCGGCTGAACGAGGCGTTCGGCGACACGGTCAACTGGGACCTGATCCCGGAGGTCGCGGTCCGCCGCATCGAGCTGGTCACCGGCGACCCGGCGTTCGGGCTGAACGCCCTGGGCGGCGCGCTCAGCCTGACCATGAAGACCGGCCGCGACGCCGAGGGCCTGGCGGCGAGCGTCGAGGGCGGGTCGTTCGGCCGTGCGTTCGGCTCTGCGGAGTACGGCGCCGCGCGCGGTCCGTGGTCGGCCTATGTGGCGGTCGACGGCGGCCGCGAGGACGGCTGGCGGCTGCAGTCGTCCTCCAGCGTCGTGCGCGGCTATGCCGACCTGGGCTGGCGCCAGGGGCGCGGCGAGGTCCATCTGATCGCCTCGGGCGGCGAGACCCGCCTGGGCGTGGTAGGGCCGACGCCGGTCGACCTCCTGGCCAAGGACCGCGAGTCGATCTTCACCTTCCCGCAGACCACCGACGACCGGAGCGCGCTCCTGGCGCTGAACGGATCGTTCAAGCTCTCCGACGCCTGGTCGCTGCAGAGCGGCCTCTACGGCCGCGCCTTCCGCCAGAGCCACACCGACGGCAACAGCGGCGATTTCGAAGGCTGCGGCGGCGATGCGATGAGCCCGCTGTTCGGCACTCTGTGCGTCCAGGGCGACAGCTTCCCGGCCGCGATCAGCCCGCCCGCCGCGGCCTTCCAGGTGCTGGGGGCCGGCGGCGCCCCGATCGCCTGCCCGCCGCCGGCCGCCGGACAGGGCCAGCCCTGCCAGGGCGTCGCCTACGGTACGGTCGACCGCACCCACACCCGCACCGTGACCGCGGGCCTCTCGCTGCAGGCGGTGCGCGAGGCCCCGCTGTTCGGCCGCACCAACCTGTTCACCGCCGGCCTGAGCCTCGACGAAAGCCATGTGCGCTTCGCCGCGGATTCGACGCTCGGCCTGATCTTCCCCGACCTCAGCGTCCAGACCACGCCGGGCGTCGTTCCGGGCGCGGGCCAGGTGATCCATACCGCCGGCGCCATCGCCTACAGCCCCGTCGACCTGCATGCGACCGCCCGCAACGCCGGCCTCTACGCCACCGACACCCTCGACCTGACCGAGCGGCTGTTCCTGACGCTGAGCGGGCGCTGGAACGGCCAGCGGATCTCGACCTCCGACCGCACGGGGGTCAGCCCCGATCTCGACGGCCGGCACAGCTTCGAGCGCTTCAATCCCGCCGCGGGCCTGGCCTGGAAGATCGCCCCCTGGATCACCGCCTACGGCGGCTACGCCGAGACCAACCGCGCGCCGACGCCGCTGGAGCTGTCCTGCAGCAACCCGCTCAAGCCCTGCCTGCTGGAGAACGCGCTGGTCTCCGACCCACCGCTGAAGCAGGTCGTCTCGCGCGCCTGGCAGGCCGGCCTGCGCGGCGCGTCGCCGGTGATGGGCGGCCATCTGGACTGGCGGCTCGGCGCCTACCGCAGCGACAACGACGACGACATCGTGGCGATCGCCAGCGCGATCCAGGGCCGCGGCTCCTACGCCAATGTGCCGCGCACCCGCCGCGAAGGCCTGGAGGCCGAGGTGAACCTCGTGGCCCAGCGGTGGACGGCCTACGCCTCGGCGAGCCAGGTGGAGGCGACCTACCGGTTCTCAGGCGCCCTGCCCTCGCCCAACAGCCCGTTCGCCGACGCCGGCGGCAATGTGGCGGTGACGCCCGGCGACCGCATCGGCGGCATTCCGCCCGGCCGCTTCAAGGCCGGGGCCGACTACAGCCTCACCTCGCGGATCACCATCGGCGTGGACCTGCTGGGCGTCAGCGCGCAGCGCCGCGTGGGCGACGAGGCCAACCAGGACGCCGAGCTGCCGGGCTACTGGGTGAGCGGGGTCCACGCGGCCTGGGACCTGGGCCGGGGGCTCACCCTGTTCGGCCGGATCGACAACCTGTTCGACCGCCGCTACGCGAGCTTCGGGACCTATTTCGACATCAATTCGTTGGCGAACCTGCATCCGTCGCCGCTGCCCGCCGACGGCGACCCCCGCATGGACACCCCGGCGCCCCCGCGCGCACTGCTGATCGGCCTGCGGGGCCGCTGGTAGGCCTCTTCTCCCCCCGGGTGAAACGAGGGGGCGCGAGGTCCTCAGCCGAAGCGGCCGGTGATGTAGTCGGAGGTGCGCCGGGTCGCCGGCCGGGTGAAGACCTCGTCGGTGGCCCCGAACTCCACCAGCTCGCCCAGGTACATGAAGCCGGTGTAGTCGCTGACCCGCGCCGCCTGGCCCAGGTTGTGGGTGACGATGATGATGGTGTGGTCGGCCTTGAGCTGGGTCACCGTCTCCTCCAGCTTGGCGCTGGAAATCGGGTCGAGCGCCGAGGTGGGCTCGTCGAGCAGCAGGACCTCCGGGCGCACCGCCACCCCGCGCGCCACGCAGAGCCGCTGTTGCTGGCCGCCCGACAGGCCCAGGCCGGAGCCCTTCAGGTTGTCCTTCACCTCGGTCCACAGGGCGGCGCGGGTGAGGGCCTCTTCCACCCGGGCGTCCATGTCGGCCTTGGAGAGGTTCTCGTAGAGCCGCACGCCGAAGGCCACGTTGTCGTAGATGCTCATCGGAAACGGCGTCGGCTTCTGGAACACCATGCCGACCCGGGCGCGCAGCTTGGCCAGGTCGACGCCGGAGGCCAGGATGTTCTCGCCGTCGAGGACGATCTCGCCCTCGGCCCGCTGGCCGGGGTAGAGCGCATACATGCGGTTGAGCGTCCGCAGCAGGGTGGATTTGCCGCAGCCCGACGGGCCGATCAGGGCGGTGGCCTTGTTCCGCGCGAAGGGGATCGTGACCCCCTTCAGGGCGCGGGACTTGCCGTAGAAGAAGTCGAGGTTCTTCACGTCGACCTTCACCGCGGCGCGGTCGACCTCGGCGATACTGGTCTCGAACTCTTCCACGCCGGGACTGAGGGTGTTCATGAGCGTTTTTGCTCCTGCGCCACGATACGCGCGACAATGGTCACCGCAAGCACGGTGGCGGCGATCAAGAGGGCGCCGGCCCAGGCGAGCTTGCGCCAGTCGTCGTAGGCGCTGAGCGCGAAGTTGAAGATGACCACCGGCAGGTTGGCGGTGGGGTGGCGCAGGTCAAGCGAGAAGAACTGGTTGTTCAGGGCGGTGAACAGCAGGGGCGCGGTCTCGCCGCTGATCCGGGCGAAGGCCAGCAGGGCCCCGGTGAGCAGGCCCGCGCGGGCCGAGCGCCAGAGGATCAGGCGGATGACGTAGGAGAGCGGCGCGCCCAGGGCGACGCCGGCCTCGCGCAGGGTCGAGGCCTGCAGCAGGAGCACGTCCTCGGTGGTCCGGGTGATCACCGGCACGGCCAGCAGCGCCAGGGCCACGGAGCCGGCGAAGCCGGAGAAGCCGTGGAACGGGAAGACCAGGATCTCGTAGACGAACAGGCCCACCAGGATCGACGGCGCCGACAGCAGCACATCGTTCAGGAAGCGCACCACCGCGCCGTACTTCGAGCGCCCGCCGTACTCGGCCAGCCAGGTGCCGGCCAGGACCCCGATGGTCACCGCCATGACCATGGCCAGCACGCACATCATGATCGAACCCGCGATGGCGTTGGCCAGGCCGCCCGGCGAGCCGGGGGCCGGCGTCGACTTGGTGAAGACCTCCAGGTTCAGCCCGCCGAAGCCCTGGGCCAGCAGCGACCAGAGGATCGCGGCCAGCGCGACCAGGGCGAGCGCGGTCACGACCCAGCAGAAGGCCTTGAAGGCGAGGTCCCCGACCCGGCGGCGGACGAGCTTGCCGGCGCTCACAGCCTGGCTCCCTGCCGGCGCAGCATCAGCCGCGCGATGCCGAGGACGGTGAAGGTGATCAGGAACAGCACCAGGCCGAGCGCGATCAGGGCCGCGGTGTGCACCGGGCTGGTGGCCTCGGTGAACTCGTTGGCGATGGTGGACGCGATGGTCGAGCCGCTGTCGAACAGCGACTTGGGGAAGCTGTGCGAATTGCCGATGATGAAGGTGACCGCCATGGTCTCGCCGAGCGCGCGGCCCAGGCCCAGCATCACCGCGCCGATGGCGCCGGCCCGGACGTAGGGCAGGGTCACGCTCATCACCACCTCTGCGGTGGTCGCCCCCAGGCCGTAGGCGCTCTCGCGCACGGCGGGCGGCACGGTCAGCAGCAGCTCGCGCAGGGTCGCGGCCATGAACGGCAGGATCATGATCGCCAGGATGATCGAGGCCGGCAGGATGCCCGAGCCGTTGGGGATGCCCGTGGTCAGGGTCTCCAGCAGGGAGCCCGGCTTGGCGGCCGCCATCAGCGGCAACTGGATGTATTTGGCGAACAGCGGGGCGAAGACGAACAGGCCCCACATGCCGTAGACGATCGAGGGGATGCCGGCCAACAGCTCGACCGCGGTGCCGATGGGCCGGCGAAGGGGCGCAGGGCACAGTTCGGTGAGGAAGAAGGCCACGCCGCCAGCCACCGGCAGCGCTATGGCCAGCGCCAGGGCTGCGGTCACCAGGGTGCCGACGATCGGGCCCGCGGCGCCGTAGACGTCGGTCACCGGGTTCCAGGTGGCGCTGAACAGGAATCCGAAGCCGAACCGCTTCAGCGCGGGCCAGCCGCCGATCAGCAGCGAGCCGATGATCCCGCCCAGCGACAGCAGGAGGGTGGTCGCCGCGGCGAAGCACAGGCCTTCGAAGACCTGGCCGACGAGCGCGCCCCGCGGGGCGGAGCGCCGGGCCGGAGCGCCAGCTTTTGGGCCAGGTGCGGGAAGGGCTGCGTCGGACATGTCTCTTACGTTGACGGAGGGCCCCGAAGGCCCCGCCGACAAGCGGTCGGCGGGGCCGAGAGGTTCAGTCCTACTTGTAGACCGGCTTTCCGTCCGGACCCACGACCTTGGTCCACGACTTGCGGATGAGGTCCTTCACGGCCGGCGGAAGCGGCACGTAGTCGAGCTGGTCGGCCGCGCCATCGCCGTTCTTGTAGCACCAGTCGAAGAAGCTGAGGACTTCCTTGCCCTTGGCCGCGTCGGTCTGCTTGGTGTGCACCAGGATGAAGGTCGCCCCGGTGATCGGCCAGGCCTCGGCGCCCGGCTGGTCGAGCAGCAGCAGGTAGAAGCCCGGCGCGGAAGCCCACTTGGCGTTGGCCGCGGCCGCCGCGAAGTTCTTGGCGTCCGGCGAGACGAACTTGCCGTTCTTGTTCTGCATCAGGGCGTAGGTCATCGCGTTCTGCTTGGCGTAGGCGTATTCGACGTAGCCGATCGAGCCCGGCGTCTGCTTCACGAAAGCCGCGACCCCGTCGTTGCCCTTGCCGCCCAGGCCCACCGGCCAGGAGACGCTGTCGTTGGCGCCGACCTCGGTGGCCCAGTGCTGGGCCTTCATGCTGAGGTAGGTGGTGAACAGGAAGGTGGTGCCCGAGCCGTCCGAACGGTGGACGACGGTGATCGGCAGGTTCGGCAGCGCCACGCCCGGGTTCGCCGCCACGAGCAGCGGGTCGTTCCACTTCTTGATCGCACCGCGATAGATGTCGGCCAGGTTCGCGCCGGTCATCTTGAGCTGGCCGGGCTTGATGCCCGGCAGGTTCATCACCGGCACCACGCCACCGACCACGGTCGGGAACATGGCCAGGCCGTTGGCGGCCAGGTCGTCCGGCTTCAGCGGCTTGTCGCTGGCGCCGAAGTCGACGGTGGAAGCTTCGATCTGCTTGATGCCGCCGCCGGAGCCGATGGCCTGATAGTTCAGGCTGGTCCCGGTCTGGGCCTTATAGGTCTCGGCCCACTTGGCGTAGACCGGTTGCGGGAAGGTCGCGCCCGCGCCCGAAATCGAGCCCGCCGCATGGGCCATGGTGGCCGCGCCGGCGATCAGGGCCGCGCCGAACGCCGCCCCTAGAATCTTCAACATGGTTCTCTCCTGAAAAGAGCGTCCCATCCACGCCGCTCTCGGCTGGGTGATTAACGTCCGCCGACGACAGTTTGGTGACAGCGGCCGCCGCCGCGCCGATCCTGTCATGCGACTGTCATGGAATCGTCGGCTCGCCGTCACGGAGAGCTTCTACAGCCCGTCCCAGGCCACCGGAACCCCTGCAGGCGGTCCGGAGGCCACGGAATCCCCGCGAGCCTAGACGCCGCCGCCCATCGCGGCGGCGTTCTTTTGCCTGCACCCTGTTCTTCCCGGCCAGGCTCAGAGCAGGCGCGAACGCATGAGCTGGGAGAGGATATCGATCATCGTCACCGCCACGATGATCACGATGATGATCGCCGACAGGTGGTGGTAGTCGAAGGCGTTCAGGGTCTCGAACAGGAGCTGGCCGATGCCGCCGGCGCCGATCAGGCCCAGCACCGTGGCCGAGCGCGAGTTGGATTCGAAGCGGTACAGCGCATAGGACGTCCAGTGCGGCGCCACCTGCGGGATGACGCCCCAGATGATCTCGTGCAGGCGCGTGGCGCCGGTGGCGCGGACGCCCTCGACGGGGGCCTTGTCGATGGACTCCACGGCCTCCGAAAACAGCTTGGCGAGAACGCCGCCGGTGTTGATCGCGATGGCCATGACGCCCGCGAAGGGGCCCAGGCCCACGGCCACGATGAACAGGGTGCCGATCACCAGGTCGGGGATGGCGCGCAGCAGGTTCATCAGCACCCGCAGCGGCTGCTGCAGCCAGACCGGCGAGATGTTGCGCGCGCAGGCCAGGCCGAAGGGCACCGCGATCACCACCGCGAGCGCCGTGCCCCACATGGCGATCTGGATGGTGAGCCACATCTGGCCGATGTAGAGGCGGATCTGGTCGAAGTTCGGATGCAAGAGCTCGCCGCCGAACTCGCGCATGTTCTGCGAGTTGGTGAACAGCTTGGCGGCGTGGCTCATCTCCACCGGCTTGACCGCCATCACCAGCAGCACGGCCACCAGCCCCCAGACGAGCATGTCGGGGGCCCGCTGCGCGAGGGAGCGGGTCGGCGGCGGCGGGACCTCGCCGCCGGCGGGCGCGGCCATCGTCATCAGACGTTGGGCTCCTTGGCCCGCTTCTGCTCGGCCGCGGCGTGGATCTTGTCATAGGCCGCCTGGGCGGCGGCGATCTTGGCGGGATCGCCGGCGTGGCGCGCCTCGCCCAGCGCCTCGGAGGCCTGCATCTCGCGGATCGGGTCCAGGTAGCTGTCGTCGGCCGGGCGGAAGCCGCCATAGGCCATCTTCTTCAGCACCTCGCGCTGCTTGTCGGCGATGGGGCCGGTCCCCGTCCCGTAGGTCAGGAAGAACTGGCGCATCTTCTCCTTGATCGCCGGGTCCAGGTCCTTGCGCGCCACGATCGAGCTCTCCGGCAGGGGCGGCGAGGTCCAGAGGATGTCCAGGCTGTCGGCCAGCTTCGGGTTCTCGCGCTTGAAGAACAGGATGCCGACCGTGTTGTTGGACGCCACGTCCAGCACGCCGTTGGCGACCGCGGCGCTGTTGGCCTGGTGGCTGGAGGAGCGGACGGTCTTGAAGCACTTGGCCGGCTCGATCCCGCGCGGCGTGAAGAGATAGGCCAAGGGGGCCAGCGTGCCCGAGGTCGACTGGGCGTCGGCCATGCCGAACGAGTATTTCGCGCCGCAGGCCAGGACCTTGTCCAGAGTGATGCCGCTGCCCTTCTTGGCGATCAGCACCGAGGCGTAGGTGGCGTCGCCGCCGGCGTCGACGATCCGGCCCAGCACCTCGCCGTCGGAGCGCTGCACGGCGTCGAGGGCCGGCAGCGCCGAGAACCAGCCCACCTGCACCTGCTTGAAGCGCATGGCCTCGATCAGGGAAGCGTAGTTGCTGACGTAGCGCGCGGTCACCTTGACGCCGATCTGGGCGGACATGTCGTCGAGCAGCGGCTGCCAGATGGGCCCCATGGAGGCCTGGTTCTCGGCCGGCAGGATGCCGAAGACGATCTCCTTCGGCTGGTCGGCCGCGCCGTTGCTCTTGGGGCTGCAGGCGCTGAGGCTGAGGGCGCCCGCGCCGAGGACGGCGGCGAGGCCGAGCGCGCCCCCGAGCGCGCCCACGAGGCGGCGGCGGATCATTTCGGAGCTCCTTCCCAGAAGACGTCTTCGAATTCCGGACCGTAGATGTCGATCAACTGCTTGGTCTCCAGCCGGCTGGCCGGCCCGTCGTAGACGATATGGCCGGCCTTCAGCGCGATCACCCGGTCGCAGTAGCGGAGCGCATAGTCCACCTGGTGCAGGGTGACGAGAACGGTCAGGCCGTCCTGCCGGTTCAGGTCGCGCAAGCTCTCCATCACCTTGCGCGCGGCGACCGGGTCGAGGGAGGCCACCGGCTCGTCGGCGAGGACGATCCGGGCCTCCTGGACCAGGGCCCGGGCGATGGCCCCGCGCTGCTGCTGGCCGCCGGAAAGGGTGCCGGCCCGCTGGCCGGCGTAGTCGGCCACGCCGACGCGGGCGAGCGCGGCCATGGCCGCGGCCTTGGTCTCGTCCGGCCAAAGGCCCAGCAGGCCCCGCCAGGTCTCGATGCGGCCCAGGGAGCCCAGGGCGACGTTGGTGAACAGCGACAGCCGGCCGACCAGGTTGAACTGCTGGAAGATGAAGCCGATCCGGGTGCGGGTCTTGCGCACGCCGTTGCTGATGCGTCCGTTCTCCTGCACCGGGCCGCCGAACGCCTCGATGACGCCCTCGCCGGCGTCGATGGTCTGCAGGCCCGAGATCGAGCGCAGCAGGGTCGACTTTCCGGAGCCGGAGGGCCCGATCAGGGCGATCATCTCCCCCTCGCGGACCTCGAGCGAAACGCCGTCGAGCGCGCGCCGCGCGCCGAAGCTCTTCGAGGCCTTCCGGATGGACAGGACGGCGTCTGACATGGACGGCTTAGGCTTCCCCGATCGACCCACGCAAAGGGGCGCATCCGCCGGTCCCCTGCCCCGGCTTCATGGCACGCCCGCCGCCATGCGGTCCAGCGCGTCAACAATAGGTTAGCCCTAGTTGTGGATAGAACGCTTTACATCCGGGTTCGATGACCCTATGTGGCGCGTTCCGGCGGACCCGATGTCCTGAAAAGCGCTGCTAACGCCGGATTGGGTTCAACTATCCGTTGGGGGTTACGTGAATTGCACACGTATCATACGCCCCTGGACCTGGTCCGTGATCGCTCACCGGAACGTCCCGTCGCACTCGCGCGACCGGATGCGGTAGCGACAGCGGCGCGCTGGTTCCAGGACAACTTCAAAGGCGACGTCTTCTACGCTGTCAAAGCGAACCCTTCGCCGTGGGTTATTGAAACCCTCGCCGCGAATGGCGTGACCTCGTTTGACGTGGCCTCGATCCCGGAGATCGAGCTGGTGACCGCCCACGCGCCCGGCGCGCGGATGGCCTTCATGCATCCGGTGAAGAGCCGCAAGGCCATCTCCGAGGCCTATGAGCGCTTCGGGGTGAAGACCTTCGCCTTCGACACCCACGAGGAGCTGGCCAAGATCCTCGAGGCCACCGGCGACGCGCGCGACCTGACCCTGATGGTTCGGCTGGCGGTCAGCGCCACCGGCGCGGCCTATTCGCTCAGCGGCAAGTTCGGCGTCGAGACCCACGAGGCCTCGGCCCTGCTGCTGGCCGCGCGCCGCGCGACGGAAGACCGCCTGGGCGTCTCCTTCCATGTGGGCAGCCAGTGCATGCGCCCGACCGCGTTCCAGGCCGCCATGGCCCAGGCCAGCCGCGCCATCGTTCGCGCCGGCGTCATGGTCGACATCGTCGACGTGGGCGGCGGCTTCCCCAGCGTCTATCCGGGGATGGTCCCGCCGGACATGGCCGACTATCTCGACTCGATCGACCGCGGCTTCGCCGAGATGATGGTCCACGAGGACACCGAGCTGTGGTGCGAGCCCGGCCGCGCCCTGGTGGCGGAAGGCTCGTCGATCCTCACCAAGGTCGAGCTGAAGAAGGGCGACGCGCTCTATCTGAACGACGGCAGCTACGGCAGCCTGTTCGACGCGGCGCACACCAAATGGCCCTTTCCGGTGAAGCTGTTCCGCGCCGAAGGCGGCGAGGCCAGCGAAGTGGAGGGCCCCCTGCGGCCCTTTCGTTTCTACGGGCCGACCTGCGACAGCCTCGACCACATGCCGGGGCCGTTCTGGCTGCCGGAGGACGTCCGCGAGGGCGATTACGTCGAGATCGGCATGCTGGGCGCCTATGGCGTGGCGATGAACACCCGCTTCAACGGCTTCGGCGACGCCGAGACCGTGGTGGTGGCCGACGCGCCCATGGCCTCGATGTTCGGCCTGGCCGGCCGCTCCATCCGCCTGCCCCGCGAGGCGCAGGAGGAGGAACGCAACAAGGTGGTCCGCCTGTCCCGCCCTAAAGGCGCGGCCGGCAAGAAGCGC
>Ga0210400_10001337_pt1 | contig 24599 bp, 17 predicted proteins | sample IncBWH26MmetaG_FD_155456 | JGI IMG/M metagenome (GOLD analysis project Ga0210400, IMG submission 155456) | Forest soil microbial communities from Barre Woods Harvard Forest LTER site, Petersham, Massachusetts, United States - Inc-BW-H-26-M | ecosystem: Environmental > Terrestrial > Soil >...
GTCCGCCCTGACCGCCATGGCCAGGCCCGACGGCAAGGGCGGGTGGCGCCTGTCGGGCCAGAAGATCTTCATCACCTGGGGCGACCACGACGCGGCCGAGAACATCTGCCACCTGGTGATCGCCCGCACCCCCGATGCGCCCCCCGGCGTGAAGGGGATCAGCCTGTTCCTGGCCAGCAAATACCAGGTCAAGGACGACGGCAGCCTCGGCCCCCGCAACGACTTCCGGGCCGGCTCCATCGAGCACAAGCTGGGCATCCACGGCTCGCCCACCTGCGTCATGCTCTACGAGGGCGCCGAGGCCGAGCTGGTGGGCGAGCTGGGCCAGGGCCTGCCACACATGTTCGTCATGATGAACGCCGCGCGCCTGCAGGTGGGCGTCCAGGGCGTCGCCATCGCCGAGCGCGCCTTCCAGCAGGCGCTCGCCTTCGCCCAGGAGCGCAAGCAGGGCCGCACCGTCTGGGAAGCCGACGGCATGATCTACGGCCATCCGGACGTGCGCCGGATGCTGATGCTGATGAAGGCCAAGATCGAGGCTGCACGCGCCATCTGCCTGACCACCGGCGTCCTCGCCGACGTCGGCCGCCTGGCGGAGACGGAAGAGGAGCGCGCCGCCGCCAGGGCCCGCCAGGAACTGCTCACCCCCATCGCCAAGGCCTGGTCGACGGACGTCGGCGTCGAGGTGGCCTCGCTGGGCGTGCAGGTGCACGGCGGCATGGGCTTCATCGAGGAGACCGGCGCGGCCCAGCACTATCGCGACGCCCGCATCGCCCCGATCTACGAGGGCACCAACGGCATCCAGGCCATAGACCTCGTCGGCCGGAAGATCGGCATGGCGGACGGCGCGGTGATGCGCGCGCTCTGCGCCGAGCTGGCGCTGACCGCCGAACACCTGAGCGAGGTCCCCGACCTGGCGTCCGTCGGCCGCCGCCTGGCCGCCGGCGTCGCGGCGCTGGAGCGGGCCACCGACTGGCTGCTGGCCCACCGCGGCGTCCCCAGCCTGGCGGCCGCGACGCCCTACCTGAAGCTGGCCGGCGACGTGATCGGCGGGGCCATGCTGGGCCGCCAGGCCCTGGCCGCCGCGGGCTCCGACGATCCGTGGATGCGGTCGAAGGGCGCGCTGGCGCGGGTCTACTCGGGCCAGGTGCTGGCGCAGGCGCCCGGCCTCGCCGACGGGCTCATGGACGGGGCGGACGATCTCGAGGCCACGCCCGCCGCGGCGCTCGCGCCCTAGACCCTGTCCCGGCTATATCTGGAGCCCTTCTCCTCCATTCAGGTTGATCCAGCCTGAGTGGGAAGGGCTCTAGCTGCCGCTTCCACGAAGGATTCTCCGAGGTTTAACCTTTGGCGCGCCATCCTGCCGCAGGGTGAGGGGCCAGATGACACGACCGGTCTGGGAATTCGCGCGAGCGCGCGCCGCCGGCGAGGCGGTAACGCAGGGGCTGAGCCTCTACCAGCTCACGCTGCATGGCATGGTCCACCCCATCGCGTTCTTCGCGGTGTTCAACGCCCTCGCCGCGATCGGCTTCGCCCTGATTGGACATCCCGCGCTCGGGGTCGCGGCCTTCCTCGGCTACTGCGCCATCGACGTCGTCAACCAGTGGTTCATCCGCCGTTGGCTGGCCGGCGCGGCGCAGGCCGACGAGACCAAGGGCTTCCGTAACCTGGCGTGGCTCTGCGCGTTCCGCATCTCCGGCTATGTCATCCCCACGGTGGCCCTCGCGCTCAGCGGACGTTCGGCGGAGCTGCTGCTCTTCGCCCTGCAAGCCTCCACCCTGCTGGCGGTGGCGATCTCCACCGGCATCCTCTCGCGCCGCGTCTACTGGGGGTTTGCGAGCCCGGTCCTCTTGGCCCTCGCCGGGGTGACGCTCCACCTCCTGGGGCCGCCGGCGGCGGCCGCGGTGCTGATCAGCCTGTTCAGCCTGGCCCTGCTCATGGGCTTGATGGTCGAGGGGTCGAATCGCACGATCCACGTCCTGCACCAGGCCTTCGCCGGCAACGCCGCCCTGATTCCGGAGCTGAAGACCACCCGCGACCAGGCGATCGCCGAGCGCGCCGCGGCCGACGAGGCCCGCGAGGAGGCCCGCCAGGCCGGCCGCGCCAAGTCCAACTTCCTGGCCACCATGAGCCACGAGATCCGCACCCCTATGAACGGGGTCCTGGGCATGGCCCAACTGCTGCAGCGCGACGAGACCAATCCCGCCCAGAAGGAGCGCCTGGCGGTGCTGATCGACAGCGGCGAGTACTTGCTCTCGATCCTCAACGACATCCTCGACGTTTCGAAGATCGACGCCGGGCGCCTCGACATCCTGCCGGCCGCGGAGGACATGCGCCTGTTCCTGGAGCGGCTGGTGGGATTCTGGGGCCCGCGCGCCGACGAGAAAGGCGTGGCCATGGTGCTGGAGATGAAGCCGGGCACGCCCGACTTCGTCCTGATGGACGCGCTGCGCCTGCGCCAGGTGTTGTTCAACCTGGTGGGCAACGCGCTGAAGTTCACCGAGCAGGGCTCGGTCTCGGTGATCGCCGACGCCATGCCCAACGGCGAGGGCGCGGTGTTGCTGCACATCGTCGTGGTCGACACCGGCATCGGCATCGCCGAGCAGCACCTGCCGCAGCTCTTCACCCGCTTCAGCCAGGGCGACGAGTCCGAGATGCGACGGTTCGGCGGCACCGGCCTCGGCCTGTCCATCGCCAAGCAGTTGATCGAGCTGATGGGCGGCAAGATCTGGGCGGAGAGCAAGCCGGGCCAGGGCGCGGCCTTCCACATCAAGCTGCCGCTGGCCCTGGCCGACGGCCCCGCGCTGGCCCGGCGGCCCGCCGCGGCCCCGGACAAGGCGGCGACGCCCGGGGGCTTGCAGATCCTGGCGGTGGACGACAACGCCGTGAACCTGCTGGTTCTCGACCAGGTGCTCGCCAGCTTCGGCCACGAGGTCGCCAAGGCCGCCGGCGGCGCAGAAGCCCTCGTGCAGATGGGCGAACGGCCCTTCGACCTGATCCTGCTGGATATCCAGATGCCCGGCATGACCGGCGTCGAGGTGCTGCAGCAGCTACGCGCCGAGGAGGGGCCCAACCGCAACGCCCCGGTGGTGGCGCTCACCGCCGACGTGACCTCGGGCGGCCGCCAGCGCTACCTGGACCTGGGCTTCACCGAGCACAGCCCCAAACCGATCCAGATCCAGGAGCTGATGGACTCCATCGGCCGCGCCATGGCCGCGCCGCGCCGCAAACGTCAGGCGGCCTGAAGCTTCGGCAGGTCGTGCAGGGCCGGATCGAGGCCCGCGCCCATCAGGTCGATGAAGTTGTCGCGATAGAAGCGGCACCGCACCTCGTCCGGCACGCCCGCGAGGCTGTCGTTGAACCGCTTCAGCGGGTTGCGGCCGCCCTCGACGTGCGGGAAGTCCGACGAGAACAGCAGCATCTCCGGCGCCGTGTTCTCGATGATCCAGCGGGTGTCCTCGTGCGGATAGGGCGTGGCGCGGAACTGGCGGCGCAGGATCTCGCTGGGCTTGCCGGAGAGCTTCTGCAGCCGCTCCTCCTTGCCGAAGGCCGCGACGCCGGAATCCAGGAAATGCATCAGGCTGGGCAGCCATGAGGCGCCCAGTTCGATCGCGCCCCACCTGAGCCGTGGGAAGCGGTCGAAGACACCGTCGATCACCAGGGCCGACAGCGTCTGCCAGAGCGAAAGCGGGATGGCCATGAAGGTCAGCGAGGTGAAGTTCTCGTCGCCGCCGTGGAAGTCCTTCACGAAGGGCAGGCCGTTCTCAAGGTAGTCCTTGGCCATCTTCTCCTCGCCGCCCACGTGGAAGAGGATCGGGATCCTGGCTTCCTGCGCCAGCGCCCAGAGCGGGTCGAGCTCCACATGGCTGGGCGAGAAGCCGTTCGGATGGCGCGAAGGGATCACCAGGGCCTTGGCGCCCAGCGCCAGCGCCTCGCGGGCGATGTCGGGGGCCCGCGCGCGGTCGATCAGCGGCACATAGCCGGTGGCCAGCAGCCGGCGATCCACCGAGCAGAACTCGGTCATCATCCGGTTGTGGGCGCGGGCGGCCTCAACGGCCAGTTCCGCCTCGCCCATCTGCTCCAGGCCGAAGTTCGAGAGGCAGGCGGTGGTGAACACCAACTGGCTGGCGAAGCCCAGGTAATCCAGCGTCTTCGGCCGGTCGGACGCCTTGAAGGCGCCCAGGGCTTCGTAGTTCTTCCGCAGGAGGATGTTGGCCTCGGCGCCGGCCAGGAACTCCGGGTTCTCCGCCTGGGCGGCGGCCTTGGCGAACCACTCGGGCAGCACGTCCTTGCGCCCGGTCTTCTCGACGAAGGCCTCGCGGAATTTCGGGTCGAGGTAGCGGTTGATCGTCCCCGGCAGCTCCATGACGTGGGAGTCGGCGTCGTGAACGGTTTGGCCCTCGACGTACGGCATGCGAAATCCTCCCGCTTATGATCGCCCCCATTTCGCGCCCCGAGGTCGCGCGCCGTCAAGCGGAGCTGTTCCACGCGCCCAGCGTCCAGGCCGCCCGCGAGTTGATCGGCTGGACCCTGACGGTGGACGGCGTGGGCGGGCGGATCGTCGAGACCGAGGCCTATCACTATTCGGACCCCGCCTCGCACAGCTTCCCCGGCCCCACGCAGCGCAACGCGGTGATGTTCGGGCCGCCGGGCGCGATCTACGTCTACCGCTCCTACGGCATCCACTGGTGCATGAACCTGGTGTGCGGCGACGAGCCGGGGAGCGCGGTCCTGTTGCGCGCGCTCGAGCCTACGGCGGGCCTGGACCTGATGATCGCCCGGCGGGGTCTGGACGATCCGCGGCGGCTTTGCTCCGGGCCCGGGCGCCTCTGCCAGGCGCTGGGCGTGACCGGCGAGCACAACGGCCTCAAGGTGACCGAGCCGCCGTTCGAACTGACGCCTGGCCTGTCCGTCGAGGTCGCGGTCGGCCCACGCATCGGCATCACCAAGGCGGCGGATGTGCCCTGGCGCTTCGGCGAGCGCGGCTCGCGCTATCTCAGCAAGCCGTTCCCGAAGATCATCCCTGCCGATTCCGGGGAGGGATGATCTGGGCGCATCCAGACCCTGTCCCGGCTCACTCTGGAGCCCTTCTCCTCCACTCAGGTTGATCCAACCTGACCGGGAAGGGCTCTAGCGGCGGTTCTCGGAGGCGGCCACGGCGCGCGCGTTGGACGCCGCCAGCTCCGCGTCGGGAATCTGCACCATCTGGCTCATCTCGAGCTTCGGCGGCACGAAATTGGAGCTGAACGGCACGGTCGCGCCAGGCGCCGTCCCCCGCGAGGCCGCAAGCCCGCTCAGCGTCTCGTCGGTCTGGACGCGGGACTGCAGGACGGACAGATCGTTGGCCGCCGCGATGTCGCGGCTGCGCTGCGCCTGGGCGGCGGCGTCGCGCTGGGCGTCCAGCGACTGGGTCAGGCCAAAATAGGGCTGGGCGGCGGCCGCCCCGCCGACGGCGGCGAGGACAAGGGCGGCGATCAGGGTACGCATACTGGACACCTCAAAAAGGGAGGTTCAGTAACGCTTGGCCCCGGCCAAGGTTCCCTACTCCTTTCGCTCCACGTGGAAGCGGGCGAGCTCGGTCTTGGGCGCCTCCCAGTCGGGGCTGAGCTCGACGGCCTTCTGGTAGTCGAAATAGGCCGACTTGGCGTCGTCGAGGCCCTCATAGGCCAGCGCGCGGTCGAAATAGACCTTGGCCGGCGCCTCGACGCCGAGCGCCAGGCCCTTGTTCAGGTCCGGCAGGCTTTCGGCGTACCTGTGCATGCCGATCGAGACGGCGCCGCGGTTGGCGTAGGCCTCGCCCAGATCGGGCTTCACGCGGACGGCCTCGGTGAAGTCGCTGGCGGCGCCTTCCCAGTTCATCCGGCGCATCTTCAGGATGCCGCGGTTGACCAGCGTGCCGGCGCGGTCGCGGTTCGACAGCATCTCCTTTTCGAGGGACTCCGTGCAGGTGCGCTCCAGCCGCGCCTCCGTCTTGCCGGAGATGGCGGCCTTGGAACAGGCCTCCGCCAAGCCGCCGCCGATCACCGTGACCGAGGCCCGCGCCTCGGCGCCTGCCGCCAGGGCGGCGATCAACGCCGCGCCGAAAATCAGCCGGTTCATCTACTTTTTCCTCCCCGCCGCGCGGCCGGAGGCCGCGTATCGGCGTTCGCTTGGAGAGTCCTCCCGCGGCCGGCGCCTGTCAACGCGCGACGCTGACGCCGCGTCAGGCGGGGGTGCGGCCGAAGCGCCGCAACTCGCGGTGCAGGATGTAGAGGCCGCTGGCCGCCACCACAGCGGCGCCCGCCAGGGTCACCGGCTGCGGCAGCTCGCCCCAGACCAGGTAGCCCAGGATCGTGGCCCAGATGAGCTGGGTGTAGTCGAAAGGCGCCACCACGCCCACCGGCGCCACGCGGATCGCCTCGGTGAGGAATAGCTGCCCCACCCCGCCGATCAGGCCGGAGAAGATCAGCGCCGCCAGGGTCGCCGGGTCCGGCGTCACCCAGTCGAACAGCGAGACGCCGAGGCCCAGGAGCGTCCCGGCCAGGGTGAAATAGAAGACGATGGTCGCGCCCTTCTCGGTGACCGAGATCTGGCGGATCTGCACCATGGCCAGGGCGCTGCCGACCGCGGCGGTCAGGGCGAAGGCGACGCCGGTCAGGTTCATGTGGCCGGGCTGCGGGCGCACCATGATCAGGACGCCCGCAAAGCCCACCAGCACCGCGCCCCAGCGGTGGCGGCCCACCGCCTCGCGCAGCATCAGGGCCGACAGCGCGGTCATGAACAGCGGCGCGGCGAAGGTGAAGGCGGTGGCTTCGGTGAGCGCCAGGCGCTGCACCGCCGAGAAGCTGCAGCACATGCCGACCAGGCCCGCGACGGAGCGGGTCAGGTGGCCCCAGGGCCGCTGGGTCTTCAGCACCGAGAAGCCGGTCGTTCGCCAGATGTAGAGGCCCAGCGGCAGGAAGGCGAAGGCGTTGCGGAAGAACACCAGCTCGAAGACCGGAATGCCGCGATGCCCGGCCCACTTCACGGACGCCGTCAGGCCGGCGACGCAGACCATCGCCATCGTCCGGTAGGCGATGCCGAGGCCGTTGCGGTGGTGCGGAAGCTGGGCAGTCGGCGCGCTCACCGGCGCGGTGTGGGGGCCTGCGCTCGCGCGGTCAACCGCTGCGCCCTATCGGCCGTCCACCGAGAAGGCCAGCAGCAGGTTGCTCGCGCCGGCGCTGCCGCCATAGCCGGAGTGGATGAACAGCCGCCCACCGGCGATCGCCGCGCCGCCCATGTCCAGGCTGCCGCCGCTCGCGGCCCTGATCCCATTGACCGTGTCGGCCGGCGTCGTGGTGTCGAAATCCCAGATGAGCTTGCCGTCGGCGGCGTAGGCCCGCAGGTGACCGTCCAGGGCGCCGGTGAACACCGCGCCGGGCATGGCCGTCACCGCCTGGGAGTAGCCCGGCAGGCAGCGGCCCGACGGGACGTTGCAGGCGATGCCCTTCGGCGCGTCCATTTGCCAGAGGACCTTGCCGTCGGCCACGCTGAGGCCCGCGATGCCCGGACGCCCGCGGCCCGGGAAATCGGCGAGCGCCGCGTAGACGATCCGCCCGTCGGTGGCCGTGCCCCACTCGACGCCGCCGCCGGCCCCGCCGCTGCCGAGCTTGGCCGTCTGCCAGACGGTCTTTCCGGTGTCCGGGGCCATCGCATAGACGATCGAGGACTTGTTGCCGGTGATCACCAGATCCCTGCCGCCGATGCTGACCAGCATGGGCGAGGCCCCGAAGTCGTAGTCCGGGCCGCGTTCGCCCAGCGGCCCGTTGACGGTCCCGGACATGAAGTTGTCGCGGGCGAGCACCTGGTTCACCCAGCGGATCTTGCCGGTCTTCAGGTCCATGGCGATGACCGCGTCGGAGGTCGGGTGCTCCACCTCGGTGTAGGAATCGCCGCTCGCCACGTAGAGCTGGCCGCGCTTCGCGTCGATGGTCGGCGCCGACCAGAGCGCGCCGCCGGCCGGTCCGAACATCTGGGTCCCGGCGACGTTCTTCCGCGTGGGATGCGGCGCCTCGTCGAGGATCGCCTGCTTCCAGATCTGTCCGCCGCTCCGCGCGTCCAGCGCCACGACCGCGCCGATGAAGGTGCAGCAGCCGTAGGCGCCGACATTGCCCTGGCTCTCCTCCGAGGCCGACAGCGGGACATAGAGGATGTTGTCGTAGAGCGCCGGCGAGCCGGTGATGCGGCCCACCGCGTGATCGCCGACGCGGACCTTCCACAGCGCCTTGCCGGAGCCGGCGTCGAAGGCGCGGACATACATCCGGTCGTCGCCGAAATAGAGCGCCCAGCCGCTGGGCGCGGTCGCCAGCTTGCCGATGGTCATCGAGGCGCGCCCGCCGCCGCGGTAGTCGAAACGCCAGTGGACGCAGCCGCTCGCGGCGTCGAGCGAATAGACCTTGCCGCCCATGCTGGCCACGAACACGCGGTCGCCGAACACCAGCGGCTGGGTGTTCTTGGTGCCCGGATAGGCGAACGCCCATTTCACCTTCAGGCGCGGGATGTCGGCGGCGGCGAAGCCCGGCTTCGGCTGATAGCGGCTGTTGGCCACATCGCGGCCCCAGCCGTTCCATTGCGGTCCGGTCGGCTGCAGCGAGCCGTTGGCCCTGCAGGGGTTCGGGTCGGGCGCGGCGGCCACCTGCGGCACCGGCGACTTGCCGGTCAGGAACCGCACGACGCCGTAGATCTCGGCGGCGCTCATCCCCTGGGCCATCGGCGCCATAGCCCCGATCGTCAGGGCGTCATAAACCTCTTCCGGCGCGCGGGCGCCCAGCATCTGGCGGGTCGGCGCGCGTCCCGTCGCCGGCTCATGGCAGCCCGCGCACCTGGCCTTGAATATCGGCTCCCCGCTGACCGGATAGAGCCCGGCGGAGTTTTCCGGCGGGACCACATAGCCGGGCCGGGGCGTCACCGCCGGGCGCGTCGGCGGAGCCGACGCCGGCGGCTGAGCCATCGCCCAGCCGCTCGTCCAGACACTCGCCAGGACCGCCGCGGCCAGCGCCGCCAGGACCCCGGCCGCCCGCGTGGTCCGCATGGGCGGCGCCCTACTTGCCGTCCACCGAATAGGCCAGCAGCACATTGACCCCGTTGGAGCCCACGCGCGCCGCGCCGTTGTTGCCGCTGGTGACGAACACCATGCCGCCGGCGATGGTCGGACCCATGCCGTCGAAGCCGCCGCCGGGCTGGCCCTTGACGCCGTTGACCGTGTCGTAGGTCCGCGACGTGGTGGAATCCTCCCAGACGATCTTGCCGGTCTTGTCGTCATAGGCGCGCAGCCAGCCGTCCAGGCCGCCCTCGAAAACCAGGCCTGGCATCACCGCGGGCGCGGCCGGCTGGGCGCGGGCGCAGCGGCTGGGCCGGTCCTTGTCCGGGGCGTAGTGGCAGGGCGCCTCAGGCGCGGGCGCCGACCAGGCGATGGCGCCTGTGGCCGGGTCGAGCGCATAGACGCCGGCCTTGCCCTTCGGCGCGCCGGGCCGCGGATTGAACAGATAGGGCAGGTCCGAGATCGGGACGAAGACGTGGGTGGCGTTGGCGCCGAGGCCCCATTCCACGCCGCCCAGGGCGGAGCCGGCGCCGACCTGGGTCTTCCAGACGACCCTGCCGTCGTCCGGATCGATCCCGTAGACGATGCCCGACTTCTGGCCGGCCACCAGCACCTGCTTGCCGGCCTTCAGCGTCATCAGGACCGGCGTCGCCCCGAAATCGTAGTCCGGGCCCATCGGCGTCGGGCAGTTGCCCGACTGCGACGACGGCCCGCAGCCCATGACGAAGTTGTCGTGCTCGGTCACCTGGCGGCGCCAGCGGATGGCGCCGGTCTGGATGTCCAGGGCCACCACCGCGTCGTCGCCGTCGGTGTCGACGTCGGTGTAGCTGTCGCCGGTGACCACATAGACCTGGCCGCGCTTGCGATCGACGGAGGGCGCCGCCCAGACCGCGGCCCCCGCGGGCCCCTGGACCTTGCCGCCGCCGTCCTTCTCGCGGATGGTCCTAATCGGACCGGTGACCATCGGCGTCTTCCAGAGCAGCTTGCCGCTCTTCAGGTCCAGCGCCGCCACCGAGCCGCGGAAGGTGCAGCAGCTATAGGGCTTGCCCATGGCCGCAGCTTCCTCGATCGAGGAGATCGGCACGATCAGGCGATCGCCCACCACCACCGGCGCGCCGGTGAGCACGGCGAAGGGATGGTCCTCGAGCCTGTCGCTGCGCCAGAGTTCCTTGCCCGTCTGCGCGTCGAAGGCGCGGACCAGGCGGTCGCTCTGGCCGATGAAGGTCGCCCAGCCGCTGGGCGCGATCGACGAGCGGATGACCATCGGCGTGGTGCGCGAGACCAGGTCGTCCACCGACCAGTGGACACAGCCGGTCCGGGCGTCGAGCGCGTAGAACTTGCCGGAACGGTTGGTGACCCACAGCCAGTCGCCGACCACCGCCGGCTGGCCGCCGCCGGTCATCGAGAAGGCCCACTTCACCTTCAGGCGCGGAGCCTCGGCGGCGGTGAAGCCCGGGCGGCGCTGGAAGCGGGTGGCGGCGTCGTCGACGCCCATGCTGGCCCAATCGCCCGGGCCGGCCTTGATGGGCGGGTTGGAGGCGCACTTGGGATCGGTCCCGATCACGCCGCCCTTGATGGCGACCTGCGGCATCTCCTGGCCGGTCGGACGCATCGGCGCCGCCGAGGCGGACGCGGCGGCGGTGAGGTAGGCGGCCACCGCCTGCTTGTCGGCGTCCGAGAGGCCCTGGGCCATCGGCTGCATGATGCCGCTGGTCAGCGCCTGGACGATATCGCCGGGCGCGCGCTGGCCGAGGTCGGCTCGGCTCGGGGCGCGCGGCGAGCCGCCCTCGTGGCAGGCCTTGCACCGGGTCTCATAGATCTGCTGGCCGTTGGAAGCCGGTTGAGCCTGGGCGGAAAAGCCGAGGGCCCAGGCCGCCGCGACGGCGACGCCGAAAAGCCAGGTACGAACTAAGCGCAACGTGAAATCCCCCGGATGGCCCCGGATCCCGGGGCTCTAAATGCTTGAATCGAAACCCGCGCAGCATGCACCGCGCGGGCCTCTCGGTCACCTGGATCGTCGCGACCACCGCGCGGGCGATCGCTCCGTATCCGTTCGCCGTCAGCGGCCGCCGGCCGCCGCAGGCGTGGCCGCCGGCATGGGCTGAGCCGCCGGCGCGGCCTTGTCGCCGCCCTGCGCCGCCTGGCCGCCGCGGCCGCGGGCCATGAACTTCTGCGCCGCCGCCAGTTCCTTGGCGTCGATCGAGCCGTCGTGGTCGGAGTCGATCAGGTCGAAGTACTGCAGCAGCGTCCGGGCCGGGCTCTTCGGCCCACCCCGCAACTCGGCCTTCTCGATCTTGCCGTCCATGTTGGTGTCGAGGACGCCCATCATCAGGTTGGCCTGGAGCATCTTCTCGTATTCCGGCGTCTGGTGAGTCACCGTCTCGTCCGTCCAGCGATAGTGCAGGTAGGTGGCCATCATCTCTTCGCTGGTCTGCTCACCCCAGTAGACCGTCTTCTTCGGATCGGGATTGCCCGGGTTCCGCGTCGAGTTGTCGTAGGTCCAGGTGGTCAGGACCTTCGAACCCGCCGGCACCTTCAGCGGCGTCTTCAGGAAGTACTCGTACTGCCAGTTGAAATTGTAGCGCGGCAGGGCCAGCAGCTTCTCTTCCTTGCCGTTCGGATAGATGATCGAGACCTGGGTCGAACCGCCGCGCACATGAGCGTGCGGGGTGATGCCGTAGAGGAGCGCTTCCTTCGGGAACTCGATGTAGCTGCTCTCCTTGTGCCACTCCTCGCCCGCGGGGATCTCGATGTTGAAGTTGAAGATGCCGAAGGTCCGCAGGATGTACTTCGGCTCCTGCCCCTTCGGGTAGAAGTAGATGCCCATCTGGGTCTGCTCGGTCGTCTCGCGGCCGTAGGGCGTATAGTGGTTCTGGAAGCCCACGCCGCCGGATGCGGGCACCCAGACGCCGGTGTCGACCGGCTGGATGTTGGAGCCGCGGCCCGGGCCGTAGCCGCCCAGCGAGGCGCCCCACTGGGTCTCCGAGAAGGTGTTGCCGGCGTGGTCGGAGGCGACGACGCCGGTCAGGATGTGGTGCACGACCTGGCGGTCGGAAACGCGGAAGGTGGTGGCCTTCATCCAGCGGCCCTCGGTCATGGCGTTGGCGACCACCGGATGCTGGTAGTCCATGACGCCCGTGGCCGCGATCTTCACCGCCGGCACGTTCAGGACCACGTCCGGCTTGCCGAGCGGCCATTCGGGGGCGTGGAAGGCGATCTTCTTCAGCGGGTCCTCTCCGGCCCCGCGCGGCGCGCCGGCGTCGATCCAGTGGACGAGGGTCTTCATCTGCTGCGGCGTAAGCCGGTCGTCGTCCTGGAAGGCGCCCACGGTCTCATCGGCCAGGTAGGGCGGCATCCGGTGGGTGCGGATCACCTCGCGGATCATCGGCGAGAAGCCCTTGACCTGCTCATAGTTGTTGAGCGGCATCGGTCCGATCCCGCCGGGCTGGTGGCAGGTGGCGCACTTGGCCTGGATGATCGGGGCGATGGCCTGGGCGTAGGAAATCCGGGCGTAGGCGCCGGCGTGGGCGCGCTCCGGGAAGGCGATCAGCTCGCCCTTCGCCTCGCGGGAGGTGAGCGCGACCTTCTGGCCGGCCACCAGGGCGTCTATGGCCGCCTTGGCCCCGTCCACCGGCCCACGGTAGGCGATGGACCAGCTCCGCGGATCGATGACGATCACCTCCGCGGCGCGGGTCACGCCCAGCTCTTCGCCCACAAGTTGCTCGTAGTCGAACAGGATCGGCATCTCGAGGCCCGCAGCCTTGGCGTCGGCGATCACCGGGTCGCGCCGGTCGCCGATGCGGCTGTCGACCGCCAGCATGTCGACCTTCTGGCCCGCGTAGGCGGCCTTGAGCGCCATCAGCGCCTGGGCGTCGGCGTGCAGTTGCTTGTCGCCGCTGGCGTAGGTCACCAGGACCACGGCCCTGTCGTCGCCCATCCGGTAGAGCTGGCGGCCCAGCAGGTCCTGGTCGGCCAGCATGAAATCGTCGACCCGCGCCGGCCCCGTCACCTTGGACGCCTCGGCCTTGGCGCTCGAAACGCCGTGCGGAGAGGCCATCAAGGCCAGGGCGCTTGCCGCCGTCGCCAGCGCGCCGAGCCCGATAATCGCCTTACGTGAAATGCCCATGATCCTCTCCCTCGCCCCTCTTCGCCGGCCCGCGCGACGCGCCGTGGCTGGCCCAGGTGTTCAAATCCCGCTCTAGCCCCGTGACATTGCGGATGCGTTTCTGGCCTGACCTTGCGGAAGCCTGCCGCACGGTCCACAACGGCCTACCACGGCGAGTTACGAGACACAGTGGATCATAGTGGATTCCAGCGCCCAAATGTCAACGGTTTCCGACGCGCGTGTGGTGCGCACGCGCGAGGCGCTTCGCCGCGCCATGACGGCGCTGGCCGAGGAAAGCCCGCTGGATTCGATCACCGTGCGCGCCATCGCCGCGAAGGCGGGCGTGGGCTACGCCACCTTCTTCCGGCACTACGCGGACAAGGACGCCCTGCTCGCCGACGTCACCGACAACCTGGTCCGCGAGTTCCTGGCCCAGGCCGCGCCCTGGCTGCAGCAGCGAGATCGGACCGGCGCAGCCAAGTTCCTCTGCGCCTTCGTCGAGAGCCATCTCGCCATCTACAAGGCCCTGATCGCCGGCGGTTCCGGCGAGACGGTGCGCGCCGAGATGCTGCGTCAGACCATGGCCACCATGGTTCAGGCCCGCCCGCACCGGCCGGACGGCCCGCTGGATGACCTCGTGCTGTTCCAGACCGTCTCCGGCATTCTGAACTTGCTCGCCTGGTGGCTCCGCAATCTCGACAGCGTCGACGCCGACACCATGGCGGAGATCATCGAGCGCCTGATCCTGACGCCGGTCAGCGCCGTGCGCCACCAGCCGCCGGCCGGATTGGACAGAGCCTAGGCTTTAACCCGCCCGCCTGGACTCGGGCGCGAGGCGTATCTTTTTGCGGACCCCTGTCGGAGGCGGTTAGGCTGACGCGTCCTCAGGCCGCCACAGGAACCCGCGCCGATGCTCTACGCCCTGCTCTGCTACAATTCCGAAGAGGCGGTGTTCTCCTGGACCAAGGAGCAGGACGACATGGTCATGGCCAGGCTGGGCGTCGTGCACGAGCGGCTGGCGATGCAGAACAAGCTCGGGCCGTCGCTGCGCCTGATGCCGACCACCGCGGCCACCACCCTGCGCAAGAACGCCGACCCGCCGCTGATCATCGACGGCCCCTTCGCCGAGACCAAGGAACAGCTTCTGGGCTTCTACGTCATCGACTGTGACGACCTGGAGGAGGCCCTCGGCGTGGCGCGCGACCTGGCCGCGGCCAATCCCGGCGGCGCCTATGAGATCCGGCCCCTGCTCCTGTTCCTGCCCGGGACCCTGCCGGAAGGAGCCGCAGCCGGATGAGCGAGGACCTCGCCTGGATCGATGCGGCGCTGACCTCGGCGCGCCCCCAGGCGATCGGCGCCCTGCTGCGATACTTCCGCGACCTGGACACCGCCGAGGAAGCTTACCAGGAAGCCTGCCTGCGGGCGCTGAAGAGCTGGCCGCAGAAGGGGCCGCCGCGCGACGCCGCGTCCTGGCTGATCATGGTGGGCCGCAACGCCGCCCTGGACGGCGTGCGGCGCAAGGCGCGGCTCACCGAGCTGCCGCAAGAGGACGCCATCTCCGACGTCGACGACGTCGAGACCCCGATGGCCGAGCGGCTGGACGGCGCGCACTACCGCGACGACATCCTGCGGCTGATGTTCATCTGCTGCCATCCGGAGCTTCCGGCGACCCAGCAGATCGCGCTCGCCCTGCGCATCGTCTGCGGCCTGTCGGTGAAGCAGATCGCCCGCGCCTTCCTGGTCGGCGAAGCGGCCATGGAGCAGCGGATCACCCGCGCCAAGGCCCGCATCGCCAAGGCCGAGGTCCCGTTCGAGGCGCCGGGACCGGTGGAGCGCTCCGAGCGGCTCGCGGCGGTCGCCTACATGGTCTACCTGGTGTTCACCGAGGGTTACACCGCCGGGCGCGAGACGGCCGAGGCCCGCGGGCCGCTCTGCGAGGAAGCGATCCGGCTCGGCCGCCTGCTGCTGCGGATCTATCCCGCCGAACCGGAGATCATGGGCCTGACGGCGCTCATGCTGCTGCAGCACGCCCGCGCCCCGGCCCGTTTCGACGCCGACGGCGCGGCCGTCCTGCTGGAAGACCAGGACCGCACGCTCTGGAACCGCGACATGATCGGCGAGGGCCTGGCCCTGATCGACAAGGCCATGCGTCACCGCCGGCCGGGGGCCTATCAGGTGCAGTCGGCGATCGCGGCCCTCCACGCCCGCGCCGCTACGCCGGCGGACACCGACTGGGCCGGGATCGAGGCCCTCTACGGCGCGCTTGAGGCCATGCAGCCCTCGCCGGTGATCACGCTGAACCGCGCCGTGGCGGTGTCCAAGACCCGCGGGCCCGCCGAAGCCCTGGCGATGATCGAACCCCTGGCCGATGCGCTGGGCGGCTATTTCTACTTCTTCGGCGCGCGCGGCGCCTTCCTGCTCCAGCTCGGCCGCGACGCCGAGGCGAGGCAGGCCTTCGACCGAGCCATCGCGCTCGCCAACACCGCCGCCGAGGCCGCCCACATCCGCGGCCAGATCGATCGCCTGACAGCGGACGCCAAGGCCCGCGCGAGCTAGGATCACCGCCGAAACGGAGACGTCCACATGCGGCAACCGCTGCCCGAGCAGGGCCAAGCCTGGCCTGAGCTGAAGGCCCGGATGCTCGCCTACGCTGACGGCGACGTGCGCTGGCGCGAGGGCAGGACCGCCGTCTACGTCTTCAACGCCGGCCCCGAGGTCGAGCAGGTGCAGAAGGAGGCCTACGCCCTCTTCATGTCGGAGAACGGCCTGGGCCCCGCCGCCTTCCCGAGCCTGAAGCGGATGGAGGAGGAGGTCGTGGGCTTCGGCTTGGGCCTGCTGCACGCGCCCGAGAACGCTGCCGGCGCCATCACCTCGGGCGGCACCGATTCCATCACCATGGCGATCAAGGCCGCCCGCGATTTCGCCCGCAAGGCGCGCGGCGTAGGCGGCCCGCTGAACATCGTCGCGCCGCGCTCGGCCCACCCGGCCTTCGACAAGGCCTGCGCCCTGATGGAGATCGAGGTGCGGCGCGTGGCCCTCAAGGACTACCTGGCCGATCCGGCGGCGATGGCGGCGGCGGCCGACGCCTCGACCGTGATGATCGTGGGCTCGGCGCCCAACTTCCCCTACGGCCTGATCGACCCGATCGCGGCCCTGTCCGAGCTGGCGGTCGAACGCGACCTGTGGCTGCACGTGGACGCCTGCGTCGGCGGCTATATCGCCCCCTTCGTGCGGATGAACGGCGAGCCGATCGCGCCCTTCGACTTCGAGCTGCCGGGCGTGCGCTCGATGTCGGCGGACCTGCACAAGTACGGCTACTGCGCCAAGGGCGCCTCGACGGTGTTCTTCCGGTCGAAGGCCTTGCAGGACTTCATGGTCTTCGACTTCCGGGACTGGCCGGGCGGACGGATGGTCACGCCGACCCTGGCCGGCACCCGGCCCGGCGGGGCGATCTCGGCGGCCTGGGCGGTGATGAATTTCCTCGGCGTCGAGGGATATCGGGCCAAGCAGGCCCTGGTCACCGACGCGCGCGCGAAGATCGCCGCCGGGGCGGAAGCCCTCGGCTTCACGGTCCTGGGCCGCCCGCAGCTCGGCCTCCTGGCCTTCACCCGCGCCGACGCCGACTGCCTCGCCATCTGGGCCAAGCTGCGCGAGCGCGGCTGGTTCTCCGGCGTCACCACCGAGCCCAAGAGCTTGCACCTGATGCTGTCACCGATCCATGCGCAGGTCGCGGACGAGTATCTGGCCGACCTCGCCTGGGCGCTGAAGGCAGCCGGGGGCGCTGCGCCGGCCGAGGCCCCGCGGTACGCCTAACCCCGCCTCGGGATCACCGGCAGCACCACATGGCTCGGCCGCCCCGCGTCCACGAACACCGTGTTCCTGGCCACGCGCCGCGTCAGGCCCATGCCCTCCGGGTCGCCGGTGTTCGGGTTGACGTCGAAGTGGGGGAAGTTGCTGGACGAGACGTCCAGGCGGATGCGGTGGCCGGCCTTGAACAGGTTGGAGGTCGGGAAGGCCGCCACCTTGATCCGATAGCTCTGGCCCGGCGTCATCATCGCCGGCGCCTCCCAACTGTCGCGGTAGCGGCAGCGCAGGATCCCGTCGGTGAGGTTGAGCGCATAGCCCTCGGGATAGTCCTCGCTGGGCGGATAGACGTCGATCAGCTTGATGGTGAAGTCGGTGTCTGGACCATCGGAGGCGATCCAAAGCTCAGCCTCGATGGCGCCGGTGACCTCGACGTCCTCCTTCAGGGGCGCAGTCTGGAACACCAGCACGTCGGGCCGCGCCTCCAGCGGCAGATAGGGCTGGCGCGAGCCGTAGACCGTGGCCCCCTCGCGCTGGTCGAAGCCGCCGCCGCGCATCAGCGGCTCGCCGGAGGTGATCGTGCCGCCGATGCTGGGGACCGGCCGGCTGGGGTCGAAGTCGTAGCTCAACGGCTCAACTGCCGCGGCCGGAGCGGCGACCGAAAGTTGTCCGTCCGCATGCAGATGATAGGCGAGGAGCTTGGCGTCGGCGATCGGCCAGGCGCTCTCGGCGCGCCAGCGGCCGCCGTGCATCAGCCGCCCTTCCGGCGTCTTGCGCCCGACACCCTTGCCGTCCAGGCCGCCGCCCATCACGAATATCCGCACCGGCGGATCGGGATCGGACTTGCTCGAGCCCTTCAGGTGCCGGTCGAACCAGGCCAGGCGCTGGGCGTCGAGGTCGCCGTGGCCCAGCGCGTCCAGCGTCGAGCCCGGCCCGGACTCCACATCCCCGGAATAGGTCGTCGAGCGCGCCCCATGGGTCCAGGGGCCCATGATCAGCCGGATCGGCCCGGTCTTCTTCTTCGACAGCGCCACATAGTTGTCGGTCGTGGAGCGGGAATAGGCGTCGTACCAGCCGCTCATGTGGACCATGGCCGCGTCGGCGTAGCGGTCGTAGGAGCCTTCGGCGTAGATGCCGACCTGCTTCCAGTAGCCGTCGAAATTCCCGTGCCGCCACTGGTCCAGCACATAGGCCTCGTAGCCCGGGATCAGCGACAGCGGCGTATGCCCGGCCTTCCACGGCATGGAGGCGAACCAGGCCTTGAGGTCGACCTTCTTCAGCGCGGCCATCAGGCGCGGGTCCTTCTGGGCCTCGGGGCTCTCCAGGCCGAGGTTGTAGGCCCAGGTGACCTGCTTCAGCTCGAACGCCCCGCCCTGGCGGATGCCGTCCTGGTAGGCGTTGGCGAACCCGCCGCAGTCGAGGAACATGGCCTTCAGCCCCGGCGGGTTGAGGCAGGCCAGCGCCCCTTGCGTATGGGCCGCGTAGCTGAGGCCGAAGGTCCCGATCCGCCCGTCGCTCCACGGCTGGGCGGTCAGCCAGCGGCAGGCGTCGAAGCCGTCGGCCCCTTCGCTCAGGTATTTGACGAACTCGCCCTCGGAATCGTAGCGGCCGCGGCAGTCCTGGAAGACCACCACATAACCCTGGCGCACATAGGTCGCGGCCACCTCGGCGCGGGTCTTCGGCGTCTTCGGATTGGCCTGGGTGATGTCGCGGAAGCTGGTGACGTTCCGCCCATAGGGCGTGCGCTCCATGATCGCCGGAAAGCGGCCGGGCACGGCCTTGCCGCCGCGGGCCGGGCGGTAGACGTCGGTCGCCAGCTTCACCCCGTCGCGCATCGGCACGCGGATGTTGCTCTCCAGCACGACCTCGTAGGGCCCGTCCGGCGCGGCGGCCGCGCGACCGGCGCCGGCCAGGGTGAAGGCTGCGATCAGGCGCGAAAGGCCGCGCCGGGTGAAGGAGGCAGGGTGACTCATGCGAAAAAGTTCGCACGCCCTGTCGGGGCCGCCTAGCGTCGTTCGTCCTTGGGGCGAAGCGCACGCGGAGGCTGCCTATGAGCGAGAACCGGATGCCCCAGATCGAGCCAGGCTCGCTGGCGCCCGCCAAGGGCGGCATCGTCACCGCCATGCAGCTGAGCGACGCCGGCGCCGCCTCGGCCTTCTACCAGAAGGCCTTCGCCGCCCAGGAGGTGACGCGGATGCTGCACCCCGACGGCAAGCGGCTGATCCACTGCCACCTCTACATCAACGACGGCTCGGTGATGCTGAACGATCCGTTCCCCGAGCAGGGCATGCCGCACCTGGAGCCGCAGGGTTTCACCCTGACCCTGATGGTCAAGGACATCGACGCCTGGTTCAAACGCGCCGTCGACGCCGGCTGCACGGTCACCATGCCGGTCGCCAAGATGTTCTGGGGCGCGCGCTACGGCGCCCTGAAGGACCCGTTCGGCGTCAGCTGGGCGATGAACGAAGACGCGGGCTGAAGCGAATCGGCGCTCCAAAGCTCCTCCTCCCCTTGTGGGAGGAGGTGGCCCGCGACGCGGGTCGGAGGTGGGGTTTCTCGGCGCTTCAGCGGCGGCCGAAACTCAGCCTCGCACGGAGAGGCGGGCGCGACCCCACCTCCGTCAGCCGTCCGGCTGACACCTCCTCCCACAAGGGGAGGAGGATAGCGAAGGGGCCGCCCGCTTCAGAGTAAGGTTCGCTCGGTTTCAGACCCGCTCGGCAGCGGCCCAGGCGGCGCTCACCAGCTCCTCGAGCACGCCTTCGTCCACGTCCGCCAGCTTGTTGATGTAGAGGCAGCCCTTGCCGGTCCCGTGCTTGCCGAGGCGGGCCAGCCGCCCATCCCAACCCTCTGCGTGCCGGATGTAGAGCACCAGGGCGGCTTTGCGGGGCGAGAAGCCCATCGCGAGCACGCGACCCTTCTTGCCGCCCGCGAGGTCGTATTCCCGCTCGCCGAAGCCCACGATGGTCGGCCCCCACATCTTCGGCTCAAGGCCGCGGACCCGGCGCATGAGGGCGCAGAGCGCCGCCCCGTCCGCGGGCTTGGCCGAGCCCGCGATGAAACCGTCCACGTCGACCGCGGTGACCTTGGTCTTGGGCTCGTAGGGCACGGCGCTTCCTCTCGCCCATCGGCAAGCCCAGCACACTAGCCATCATCCCGCCCCTGGGCCGGATTAAATTTCGGTCAGACTTCGCGCCGCGGACGCCGGCCGACCCCCGTTCACCGAGGAGCGCATTGCGAGCCCGTCACCCAGTTGCAACGCCGGAAGGTTCCGACGCAGGGCGGAAAGACGCTTGTCATGGTGAGGCCCTACTAGCAGGCGACTAAGCTTGGCAAACGGCCCCCGTTCGGTATTGAGCGGGGAACCGTGTTCGCTGCGCGACTGTTGTGGTGAAGCTTGCGCCATCGCGCGAACCGGTCCGCAAGTGACCCCCGGAGGAATGATGGATAATCGAGAGCGCGCCGCCGCCTTTTGGAGCGAGGGTCATCCCCTCCGGCGCCCCCTGGTCATCCTGCTGGTCCTGGCCGCCCTCGCCGGCCTGATCTGGTTCGCGGTCTCCATGGCTCACAGCAGCAAGGCCGGCGGCGCCGGCGCCGGCGGGCCGGGCGGCGGACGCGGCGGGCGCCGGCCCGCGACGACCGTGGGCGTGGCCACTGCGACCACCTCCGACATTCCGATCACCCTGGACGCCCTGGGCTCGGTGACGCCGCCCGCGACGGTCACCGTGACGCCGCAGGTCTCCGGCGTGATCGTCAAGATCCTCTTCAAGGAGGGCCAACTGGTGAAGAAGGGCCAGTCGATCGCCCAGATCGACCCGCGACCGTTGCAGATGTCGCTGCTGCAGGCGCAGGGCAACGAGACGCGCGACGAGGCGCAGCTCGCCAACGCCAAGCTTCTGCTGGCCCGCGACCAGACCCTGCTCACCCAGGACTCCATCGCCCGCCAGGATGTCGACACCCAGGCCGCGCTGGTCAAGCAGCTCGAAGGCACTGTGATGACCGACAAGGCCGCCGTCGGGACGGCCAGGCTCAACCTCGGCTACTCCAACGTCGTCTCGCCAGTGGCCGGGCGGATCGGCCTGCGCGCGGTGGACCTGGGTAACTTCATCCAGGCCGGCAGCGCAACCGGGCTGGCGGTGGTGACCCAGGTCACCCCGATCGACGTGCAGTTCACCATTCCCCAGGACTCGGTCCCGAACGTGCAGGCCCAGGCCGCCAGCGGCCGCCTGCCGGTGACCGCCTTCGACCGCACCAAGACCGTGGTCCTCGACGAGGGCCTGTTCTCGACCCTGGACAACCAGATCGACCCGACCACCGGCACGGTGAAGGCCAAGGCGCGCTTCGCCAACGCCCGCGGGAACCTGTTCCCCAGCCAGTTCGTCAATGTCCGCGTGGCGCTGCAGACCCTGCACAACGTGGTGGTGGTGCCGGTGACGGCGGTCCGCACCGGGCCGCAGGGCGACTTCGTCTGGATCCTCAACCCCGACAAGACCGTGACCAAGCGCAACGTCCAGCGCGGGCCCGGCACGCCGACCATGACCAGCATCGTCCAGGGCCTGCGCCCCGGCGAGAGGGTGATCACCGAAGGCGGCGACCGCCTCACCGACGGCGGCAAGGTCACCCTGCCCGGCGACAAGAACCCGATGATGGCCTGCGCGGCCGACGTGAAGAAGCTGTGCGGCGGCAAGCAGGGCCGCGAGGCCATGATGTGCCTGCGCCAGAACATGGCCAAGGCCAGCCCCACCTGTAAGGATGCCCTGTCCGGCGGCGGCAATGGTGGCGGCGGCGGCGGTGCTGGCGGTGGCGGCGGCTTCGCCATGACGCCGGAGATGCAGGCGGCCCGCGAGGCCATGCACAAGGCCTGCGACGCCGACACGACCAAGCTGTGCCCCGGCCAGCAAGGCCGCGAAGCCATGGCCTGCCTGCGCGACAACAGCGCCAAGGCCACGGCGGCCTGCCAGGCCGCGCTGGCCAAGATGCCGAGCCGGAACGGTGGCGGCGGTGGCGGTGGCGGCGGTGGCGGCGGCGCCGCCTCGGGCCCGAGCAGCGGTATCGCCGGCGCCTCGCCCGTGGGCGGCGGCTACGGCGCCTCGGCGCCGGTCGGCGGCGCGGGTGGCGGCGCGGCCGGCGGTGGTGGCGGCGGCGGCGGTGGCGGCTTCACCATGACGCCGGAGATGCAGGCGGCCCGCGACGCCATGCGCAAGGCCTGCGACGCCGACACGAAGAAGCTGTGCCCGGGGCTGGAGGGCCGCGAGGCCTTCATGTGCCTGCGCGAGAACACCACCAAGGCCGGCGCGGCCTGCCAGGCGGCGATGGCCAAGATGCCCCATCGGCCGCCGGGCGGCGGTGGCGGCGGTCAGTGAGCAGGAAGCCTAGAGACCGGTCCCTGAACGGATGAACCCGTCACGCCCATTCATCATGCGACCCGTCGCGACCGCCCTTCTGATGGTGGCGATCGTGCTGGCGGGCCTCGTGGGCTTCAAGCTCCTGCCGCTGTCCGCCCTGCCGGAGGTGGACTACCCGACCATCCAGGTCTCGACCCTCTATCCGGGCGCGAGCCCGGAGGTGATGGCCCAGACCGTCACCGCCCCGCTCGAGCGGCAGTTCGGCCAGATGTCGGGCCTGGAGCGGATGACCTCGGTCTCTTCGGCCGGGGCCTCGGTGGTGACCCTGCAGTTCACGCTGAAGGAAAGCCTCGACGTGGCCGAGCAGGAGGTGCAGGCGGCGATCAACGCCGGCGCCACCCTGCTGCCCGCCGACCTGCCGGCGCCGCCGGTCTACGCCAAGGTGAACCCCGCCGACGCCCCGGTGCTGACGCTCGCCGTCACCTCCGACACCGTGCCGCTCACCGACGTCCAGAACCTGGTCTACACGCGCCTGGCGCAGAAGGTCAGCCAGGTCTCCGGCGTGGGCCTGGTGACGCTGTCCGGCGGGCAGCGCCCGGCCGTGCGCATCCAGGCCGACACCCCGTCGCTGGCCGCCTACGGCCTGACCCTAACCACGGTGCGCAACGCCATCTCGGCGGCCAACGCCAACACCGCCAAGGGCAGCTTCGAAGGCCCGACCCGCAGCTATTCGATCAACGCCGACGACCAGCTCCTGACCGTCGACGACTACCGGAACATGATCATCGCCACCCGCAACGGCGCGTCCGTGCGGCTGTCCGATGTGGCCAAGGTGGTCCAGGGCGCGGAGAACACCGCGCTGGGCGCCTGGTCCGGCAAGACGCCGGCGATCATCGTCAACGTCCAGCGCCAGCCCGGCGCCAACGTCATCGCCACCGTCGACGCCATCAAGGCCCAGCTCCCGGAACTGACCGCGGCCCTGCCGCCCGGGCTGAAGGTGACCGTGCTGTCCGACCGCACGACCGGCATCCGCGCCTCGGTGCACGACGTGGAGATGGAGCTGCTGCTGGCCGTGGGCCTGGTGGTGCTGGTGATCTTCCTCTTCCTGCACTCGATCCGCGCCACGATCATCGCGGGCCTCGCCGTGCCGATCTCGCTGATCGGCACCTGCGGGGTGACCTACCTGCTGGGCTTCTCGCTCAACAACCTGAGCCTGATGGCCCTCACCATCGCCACCGGCTTCGTGGTCGACGACGCCATCGTCATGCTGGAGAACATCTCCCGCCACATCGAGGACGGCGAAGCGCCGTTCGAGGCCGCGCTCAACGGCGCCAAGCAGATCGGCTTCACGATCATATCGCTGACCGTCTCGCTGCTGGCGGTGCTGATCCCGCTACTGTTCATGGGCGACGTGGTGGGCCGGCTGTTCCGCGAATTCGCCATCACGCTCGCCATCACCATCCTGATCTCGGCGGTGGTCTCGCTGACCCTGACGCCGATGATGGCCGCGCGCTGGATGCGCCCCGAGGAGGGCCTCAAGCCCGGCAGCTTCGGCGAGAAGACCCAGGCCTGGTTCGACAAGCTGATCGGCCGCTACGACAAGGCCCTGCAGTGGGTGCTCGACCGCCAGAAGGCGACGCTGATCACCGCGATCGCCACCTTCCTGTTCACCGTCCTGCTCTATGTGGTGATCTCCAAGGGCCTGTTCCCCGTGCAGGACACCTCACAGCTTCAGGCGCGCGTCGTGGCGCCGCAGACGGTGTCCTATCCGCGGATGGTGCAGCTTCAGCAGGCGGTGGCCGCCGCCGTGCTGGAAGACCCGGCGGTGGAGAACCTGTCGTCCTTCGTGGGCGTCGACGGCGCCACCAACGCCACGCTCAATTCCGGCCAGATGCTGATCAACCTGAAGCCCAATCACGGCTCGCAGGCCAAGGTCATGCAGCGCCTGCGCGATCGCGCCGCCGGGGTGCCGGGCGTCCAGCTCTTCATGCAGCCCACCCAGGACCTGACCGTCGACGCCGAGTCCGGCCCCACCGAGTTCCGGGTCTCCGTCGAGGGCGCCAACACCCAGCAGGTCGACGATTTCGCGGTGAAGCTGACCTCGGCGCTGGCCCAGGAGAAGCAGGTCGCCAACGTCACGACCGACGCCGCCGACCAGGGCCTGTCGGCCTACGTCAACATCGACCGCGACACCGCCGCGCGCCTGGGCATCACGCCGGCGGCGGTGGACGATTCCCTCTACTCCGCCTACGGCCAGCGGATCATCTCGAACATCTTCACCGAGACCAACCAG
>Ga0210400_10001338_pt1 | contig 24588 bp, 27 predicted proteins | sample IncBWH26MmetaG_FD_155456 | JGI IMG/M metagenome (GOLD analysis project Ga0210400, IMG submission 155456) | Forest soil microbial communities from Barre Woods Harvard Forest LTER site, Petersham, Massachusetts, United States - Inc-BW-H-26-M | ecosystem: Environmental > Terrestrial > Soil >...
CTGACAGCGGGCCGATCAATGCACCCACCGGCGCGGCCAGCACCTCGCACCGCTCCAGCGCGGCGATGTAGGGGGCCAGGCGCTCGCGAAAACCCACCACGACCCGACCCTTCTTCGGCACGTAGCGCGCCCCGAGTCGCGCGCGACGCCGATAGGCCCACTGCGGACCCCGCAGCGGCGGCAACCACTGTTCCGGTGTCACCCGGGCGACCCGTTCCAGCGCATCGCGCAGTTCCCGCTCCTTCACGTCAATCTGCCGCTCAGGCGACAGGTGCTGCAGGGCGCAGCCCCCGCAAATGCCGAAATGCGCGCACTTCGCGGTGACCCGATCCGCCGAGGCCGCGATGACCTCCAGCAGCTGCCCCTCATCATGGCCGCGGTGCCGGCGCATGCGCCGGAAGCGGATCACTTCGCCGGGCAATGCACCGCCGATGAAGGCGGCCTTGCCGTCTTTGACGATCCCTTCGCCATCATGCGTCAACGCGGCAACCGTACCCTCTTCCGGCTCTGCCAGGACCTTCGCGCGCCGACTCATGTCGGCCCCAAGGCTTCCCAGGCGCGCAGGAATTCGCCGAAATGCGCTTCAGTACCGGCGCTCAGCAAGGCCTTCACCCGCGCCACTTCCTCCGCGTACAGCTGCGGCGTGAACCGCCCGCGCATCAGTTCGAAACGCAGATAGATCAGGTAGGTGTTGAGGACGTCGGTCTCGCAGTACTGGCGGATGCGGACAATCTCCCCGGCCTGCCAGGCATCCCAGACCTGGCTGCCGGAAAATCCCAGCTTACCCGGCAGCCCCAGCAGCGCCGCCACCTCGGCCAGCGGCGCCCGCGCCCGGCCCTGGAAACCGGACAGGATGTCCATCAGATCCATGTGGCGCCAATGAAAGCGCGACAGGTAGTTGTTGTAGCGGAAGGCCGTGTCCGAATCGCCGGTTTCCCAGTAACGCTCGGCCGCGATCCCGGCGCGCAGCGCCCGGTATTGCAGCACCGGCAGATCAAACCCGCCGCCGTTCCAGGACACCAGGTCCGGGGTATAGCGCTCCAGTCCATCAAAGAAACGCCGGATCAATTCCTCCTCGGAGGAATCCGGATCACCCAGGCTCCATACCTTGAGCCCCTCGCGGCTGCGCAGCGCACAGGAAATCGCCACGATGCGCTGCTGGGGATGGGCCAGGAAGTCGGTGCCCTGGGCCTGGCGCCGCAGGGTGAACATGGCGCGCGCGACTTCCGCGTCCGCCAGCCCGGCCCCGAGGCCCAGCAGGCGGCGTCCCAGGGCGGTGTCTGGAATGGTCTCGATATCAAAGACCAGAACGTTCACACCCGCGCCGCCAGCATCAGCACCTTCATGTCCTGCACCGCGGCCGCAAGACCGGTGAAAATGGCGCGCGCCACGATGGCATGGCCGATGTTCAGCTCCACGATCTCGCGAATGGCCGCCACCGGCTGCACATTGTGATAGTTCAGGCCGTGCCCGGCATGCACCGACAACCCCAGGCGCGCGCCCAGCTGTGCGCTGGTGAGCAGTCGCGACAGTTCCGCGGCCTGCGCGGAGCCGGAACTGTCCGCATAGGCGCCGGTGTGCAGCTCGATGGCCGGCGCCCCGCTGCGGGCCGCGGCTTCCACCTGGCGCGGGTCCGGATCGATGAACAGCGACAGGCGCACCCCCGCCGCCGCCAGCTGCTGGGCGGCCTGCGTCAGGCGCGGCACCTGTGCGGCCACATCCAGGCCGCCTTCGGTGGTGATCTCCGCGCGCTTCTCCGGCACCAGGCAGCAGTCCGCGGGCCGAAGCTCGCAGGCGATCGCCAGCATTTCCTCGGTGAGCGCCATTTCCAGATTCATCCGCGTCTGCAGCAAGGATCGCAGGCTCCGTACGTCCCGATCCTGGATGTGGCGGCGGTCCTCGCGCAAATGCACCGTGATGCTGTCGGCGCCGGCCTGTTCCGCCAGCAAGGCGGCATGCACCGGATCCGGATACTGCGCGCGACGCGCCTGCCGGACGGTGGCGACGTGATCGATGTTGATGCCGAGCCGGATCGTTGAATGATTCATGGTGTGGCTCGAGTCTTCAAGGTCCCGGGACGCGACTCGGGAACCAGGGCCGTACCCATGCAGGCCCGCGCCACCGTGCGCGTGACCAGCGGCCGTCCCTCCAGACAATCCTCCAGGGCGGCCGACAGCACCTTGCGGGCATCCGCCAGTTCGGACGCCTCCTGCAAGCGGCCCTGCGCCAGTTTCAGCAGCGAACTGCCCCGCACCGCCCCGGCGTGTTCCGCGGCCGCCGTGAACAGGCCACCGCTCGCCCGAAAATGATAGTAGCCCTGCGCCGTGACCGCCGCGCCTGCCACCGTCTGGGTGAGGTCCAGCCCGTAACCGACTTCCTGGAGCAGCCGCAGTTCAAAGTGGCGCAGCGCCGGCTCCTGGGTCGGGCCGGCGGTCAGCGCCAGCAGTGCTTCCCGGTAGCCATCGAACAAACCGGCATTCGGGTCATGGCGGGTGGTCAGCTTCAGGAGCAGTTCGTTGAGATAGAACCCGGACAGCAGCGCCCCCGGAGGCAGTCCGCCGGTGAGACTGCCGGGATTGCTGCGCGGGTGGCTGGCGGCCTCGCTTTCGGCTCCGACCAGTTGGGCGGCATCGCCACGCGAGGTGAAGGAGATCAGCAGCGGCTGGAAGGGTTGCAGCAGGGAGGCGAGCTTAGCCTTGGGTCCGCGCACGCCCCGTGCAAACATCGATACCCGCCCCTGCTCGCGGGTGAAGACCTCAAGAATGCGGCTGGTATCCCGGTACGGCAGGGTGTGCAGGATGTAGGCCCGTGCCAGCAGCGTCCGCCGGGCTTTCATTCCAGCCCCAGTTCCGTGAGCGCCCGGGCGCTGTCAGCCCAGCTCTCACGGACTTTCACCCACAGCGTCAGGTGCAACCGCTCGCCCAGCACATGATTCAGTTCCAGGCGCGCCTTGCGGCCCACGCGCTTGAGGCGCTCGCCGCCGGCGCCGATCACGATCGGCTTCTGGCCGGCCCGGTCCACCCAGATCGCGGCGGAGACATTCAGCTGGCCCTCATCGTGGCCCATCGCTTCGATCTCCACGGCGATGCCGTAGGGCAGTTCCTGATCCAGCTCCAGGGTCAGTTTCTCGCGGATCATCTCGCCGATGCGAAACGCCAGATCCCGGTCGGTGACCTGACCGGTGGGAAACAGCGGCGGGGAAACCGGCAGCAGCCGGGTGATCGCACCGAGCAGCGGCGCCAAGTTCACTTTCTTGGTGGCGCTGATGGGCACGATTTCGGCGAAGCCATGCCGGTGCGCCAGCTCCGCCAGAAACGGCAGCAGCCGCTCGCGCGGATGGACCTTGTCGACCTTGTTCACTGCCACCAGCACCGGACGACCGCTGCGGACCAGGTGCTCCAGCACCAGATCATCCTCGCGGGTCCACTGCAGCGCCTCCACCACGAACACGCACACATCAGCATCCGCCAGCACCGTGGCCGCCGTGCGGTTCATGGCGCGGTTCAAGGCCCGCTTGCCGCCGTGATGGATGCCCGGGGTATCGACGAATGCAATCTGCGCCGACTCATTCTCATGCAGGCCCAGCACCCGGTGCCGGGTGGTCTGGGGCCTGGGGGTGACGATGCTCAGCTTCTGGCCGATCAGTGCATTCAGCAAGGTGGACTTGCCGACATTCGGCCGTCCGACCAGGGCGGCGAAGCCGCAACGAAAATCATCACTCATGAGGATAGTTCACTCAATACCACTGCGGCCGCTTCCTGCTCGGCGCGCCGCCGGCTCAAGCCCTGCCCGGTGGCACTCAGGTTCAAGGTGCTCACGTCACAGCGCACCCAGAAGGTCTGCGCATGAATCTCCCCTTCGGTGCGCACCACCTCGTACGCGGGCAGCGGCAAACCCCGCGCCTGCAGGTGCTCCTGCAGGCGGGTCTTGGAATCCTTGAGCGCATCCGTTTCCGGCAAATTCGCCAGGCGCTCGGCGAACAGCGCGAAGATCACACGCTGCGCTTCGGCCAGGCCCGCGTCCAGATACACCGCGCCAAACACGGCCTCCAGGGCATCGGCCAGGATGGATTCGCGGCGAAAGCCACCGGTCTTGAGCTCGCCGGACCCCAGCCGCAGCACCTCGCCCAGGCCAATCTGCGCGGCGGCTTCGGCCAGCGGCGGACTGCTGACCAGCCAGGCGCGCAGGCGGCTCAAATCCCCTTCATCGGCCTGCGGGTGGGTCCGGTACAGATGCTCGGCGACGCTCAGGTTGAGCACCGCATCGCCCAGGAACTCCAGTCGCTCGTTGTGCGCCCGGGCCGCGCTGCGGTGGGTCAGCGCGGCGCTGAACAGCGCCACATCCCGCACCTCGTAGCCCAACCGCTCCTGCACCCAGCGCACCGGCCAGTCCATGCGCGCATGGTCGGTCATCGGGTTGTCAACCGCCTATCTTGCCGACCTTATCGAAGTCGACGACCATCGAAATGTTGCCGAATATCGGCGCGGCGTCCTCGTACTTGGCCTCGATGGTCCAGCCGGTGCCATCGCGCGTCACGCTCAGGTCCTTCACATCCGGGAAGCTGATGCTCTCGATGTCGAAATGCTTGGACAGCGTGGCGCGGATGAGCAAGGGCGTGAGCGCCGCCACATCGTCGGTCTTCAGCTCCACCGCCGACTGCTCCACCGAATGCGCCACGCGCATGTAGTTCAGGTAGATGGGCACCAGGCGGATTCCGATATAACCCACGACGGCCACCGGAATCAGCAAAAACAGCCAGCCGATGAATGTGACGCCGCGTTGTCGTCTGATCATGAGACCCTCCCGCTGCCGAAGTCAGCAGATTATTCGATGCGGGAGCCGATTCGGCTCCAGACCGGTCCGCCCTTGCGGTCCCAGTCCCAATTGAACCAGATCCGCGTCGCTTTGCCGACCAGATTCGCCTCGGGCACGTAGCCCCAGTACCGGCCATCCTCGCTGTTGTCGCGATTGTCCCCGATCATCAGGTAGCTGGCGGGGGGCACGACCAGGGCTTCCTGGGTGTCGCCACGATCCGGCTGACCCGGAATTTGCTGCGCCACACAGACATAGCTGCGCGGCGGGTTGCGGGTACAGGTGGGCAAGGGCTCGGCGCCGATGTCCCCGGGGGTCGGGCAGAACATGATCTGATGGGTGTGAGTGCCGAGGTGCTCGGCGGCCAGGTGCATGCCCTCATAGCAGCCATCGCCATACAGCCCCAGATCGGTCGCCGCGACCGGCGCCCCATTGACGATGAGCTTGTCGTCCTTCACCAGCACCTTGTCCCCGGGCAGTCCCACCAGACGCTTGATGTAGTTGATGCTCGGATTGGGCGGGTAGCGGAACACGACCACATCGCCGCGCTGCGGCTCCCCGATGGCCACGATCTTCCGGTTGATCACCGGCAGACGCAGCCCGTAGGCGAACTTGTTGACGATGATGAAGTCCCCGTCCAGGAGCGTCGGCATCATCGAATCCGAGGGAATGCGGAACGGCTCGAACACGAAGGCGCGCAGCACCAGCACGGCCAGCGCCACCGGGAAGAAGCTGCGCGCGTAATCGACGGTCCCCGGCTCCGGAATATCCGCCAGGTTCTTGCCGGAGGCGCGGGCGGCGTTGTCACGGAAGCGATGGAACAGCATCACATCGGCCAGCCAGATGATGCCCGTCACCACCGAAATCAGCAGCAGCACGGCGCTGAAATCCAGTTCCTCGGCGCTCAGCAGGCGCACCACGCCGGCGATGATGAGCACCGGCAGCGCGTAGTACACCGCGGTGATCAAGGGCGGATCACGGGCGATCTGCGGCGCCACCGCCAGCTGCCGCCGGGGGCGCAAAAACCAGTCATCCACCACGCCGATCAATGTCGCCGGAATGGCGATCCAGGCCAGGACCGTGATCACTTGCATCAACATTTCATGAGATTCCTATTCTTTGCGCCCGATCTGCAACACCGCGAGGAACGCCTCCTGCGGGATCTCCACCGAGCCGACCTGCTTCATGCGCTTCTTGCCCGCCTTCTGCTTCTCCAGGAGCTTGCGCTTGCGGCTCAAGTCCCCGCCATAGCATTTGGCGAGCACATTCTTGCGCAGCGCCTTGACGGTGGCGCGGGCCACAATGGCGCTGCCGATGGCGGCCTGCACGGCCACTTCGAACATCTGCCGGGGAATCAGCTCCTGCATCTTGTCGACGAGTTCGCGGCCCCGCTGGTAGGCGTGATCCCGGTGCACGATGATGGACAGCGCATCCACCTTCTCCGCATTGATGAGGATGTCGAGCTTCACCAGCGGCGCGCTCGCAAAATGGCTGAATTCGTAGTCGAAGGATGCGTAGCCGCGGCTCACCGACTTCAACCGGTCGAAGAAATCGAGGACCACCTCGGCCATCGGCAGCGCGTACTGCAGTGACACCTGCGTGCCCAGGAAGAGCATTTTCTTCTGCACGCCCCGCTTGTCGGTGCACAGCTTCAACACCGAGCCGACATAGTCCGGCGGCACCAGGATGTTGGCGAGGATGATGGGTTCGCGCAAATCCTCGATTTCATTGACCACCGGCAGTTTCGCCGGATTATCGACATAGAGCAGCGTGCCATCGGTGCGCGCCACCTCATAGACGACCGTGGGCGCGCTGGTGATGAGCTCCAGCTGGTACTCGCGTTCCAGCCGCTCCTGCACGATATCCATGTGCAGCAGGCCCAGAAAGCCGATGCGAAAACCGAACCCCAGGGCGCCGGAGACTTCCGGTTCGTAGTGCAGCGCCGAGTCATTCAACTTCAGTTTCGAGAGCGCATCGCGGAAGGATTCGTAATCCTCGGAGTTCACCGGGAACAGGCCGGCGAACACCCGGGGCTTGATCTGCCGGAATCCCGGCAGCGGCGCGGTGGCCGGGCGATGCTCCAGGGTGATGGTGTCGCCGACCGGCGCGCCATCGATTTCCTTGATGCCGGCGATGACAAAACCGACCTGACCGGCGGCCAGCTCCGGTTGCGGCACGGACTTCGGCATGAAGCGACCGAGCTTGTCGGCCGTGTGGCTGCGCCCGGTCGACATCACCTTGAACTTGTCGCCGGTCTTCAGCCGGCCATTGACCACGCGCACCAGCGACACGACGCCCACATAGTTGTCGAACCAGGAGTCCACGATCAGCGCCTGCAGCGGCGCCTCCGGATCACCCTTGGGCGCCGGAATGCGTCGGATCAGGGCCTCCAGCAGCTCGGGCACGCCTTCGCCGGTCTTGGCGCTGACGCGCACGGCATCATCGGCGCTGATGCCGATGATGTCCTCGATCTCCTTGACGACCCGATCCGGATCGGCCGAAGGCAGATCGATCTTGTTGATGACGGGGAGGACTTCCAGGCCCTGCTCCAGGGCGGTGTAGCAGTTGGCGACGCTTTGCGCCTCCACGCCCTGGGCCGCATCCACGACCAGCAGCGCGCCATCGCAGGCGGCCAGGGAGCGCGAGACCTCGTAGGAGAAGTCCACATGGCCGGGGGTGTCGATCAGATTGAGCTCATAGCGCTCGCCATCCTGGGCGTCATACAGAAGCGTGACGCTCTGGGCCTTGATGGTGATGCCGCGCTCGCGCTCCAGATCCATGGAGTCCAGCACCTGTTCCTGCATCTCCCGCAGCTCCAGGCCCCCGCAGAGCTGGATGAGGCGGTCCGCCAGCGTGGATTTGCCGTGATCGACGTGCGCGATAATGGAGAAGTTACGTATAAGCCGCATGAAAAAATGACTATCCGCCGCGCGGAGGGTCTTGCGGCCGGGGCGCATTATATAGAGGGCGGGGCCGGCGTGTCGGTTAAGGCTACCGGGGGCGCAGAATCCGCAGCAATTCCGGCACATCCAGGCGGTTGCGGCACACCACGGAGCCCTCCAGCAGCAGCACCGGCACCTCCAGGCCGTGGCGGCGCTGCAGATCCGGGTCGGCGTCGACATCCACCACGTCCACCGGCGGCAGCACCTGGCGGCGGCCCAGGGCAGCCAGTTCGGCCAGCATCTGGTCGCACAGTTCGCAGTCCTGGCGGTGCACGAGGGTGAGGCGCACCGCTATTTCGGGACTCGCGGCAACCCCATCGCCTGACCCGCCGATTGCATCAGCCCGAGAACAATCATGCGCACCGTGGCGGGCGGTACTTCGCCCAAGGCCACATACTTGTGCCCGGACTGTACCGATGCGAAAGCGGACGAGGAGCCCACCGGCGTGACATCGGCACCGGCCTGGTCCGGTGAGTTGCGGAACACCATGGTCTGGATGAAGACCGAGACGGTGGCCACCCCGTCGCTGAAGACCAGATGGGTCACGGGCTCCGCAACGCCGGGCATCATCTGGGCGGTCTGGGCGGTGAGCTGGAACCCGGGGGGCAGCGGGGAGTTGTTCCAGTTTTCCGCGACCGCGGCGCTCGCTGCCGGGGGGCCGCCATCATCGCGCAGCCATTGGAAACCGGTCGTCACCAGCTGCGGCTTGAATTCCGCGTCGGCGATGTGATGGCGCATGGAGAGGCTGGAGAACACCACCTGCTCGATCACATTGCCGGCGGTGTCCAGCAGTTCGGTCTTCAGCGGCATGCCGGTCGCGCGCTGGATCCACAGCCGATAGCCATAGCGGTAGCCATCGCGGGGCGTGACCGTGATCACCTGGGCCTTCTGGCCCATCTGCAGCATCGTGCCCGGACTGTCCAGCTGGTAGTAGGCCGCCATGGCCGCGTCAAATTTGGGCAGGCCCGTGGGCAGCAGGCTGGCGGGGGCCTTCTCGACCAGCACGGTGTGTTGATCCGGCAGGTAGCAAGTCAGCTGGGCCCCATCGCGCACGAATTGGCGACCGGAGCCATCCAGGGACTCAAGCCGCTCGGTCACGGCGCCATCCAGCACCCGATGGACGATGCGCAGGGTCTCCAACCGGCCGCTCTGCCAGTGTGAAAAGACGCCATCGTAGTTGCGCGTGGTGAGCGCAGCGTTCATCCGGTCCAGCCATTGCTGCGGTGTATCCGCGGCGAACGTCGCGACGCTCGCCAGGGTCATCACGAGCCAGAGGACCGGCTCGCGCACCGCACGCACCGCTGTCATTTGCCGGTCACGACCGTCGCGGATACGGGTTGGGCAGTGGGCTGCGGTACCGCGGAATCCCCGCCCACCAGGGCCGACAGCGCATTGCGCCGCATCAAGGGTCCGGAGTACGCACTGTGGGCGACAATGTAGTTGGCCAGTTCGGTGGGCTGCACCAGCACCGGGCCCTGTGCCGCGGCGGCCGGGACCACGTAGCTGTCCGGCTCATGGGCCTGGCGCGGCGGAGCCCGGGTCTGTGGGTCCAGCTGCGCCGTGGCGGCCGGTTGCGCTGCGCGGGCCGCTGGCGCCTGGATCTGCGTGGCCACGACCACTGATTTCGGCGCGGGGCCGGACTGCGCGGTGACCGCGGGGCCCTGCCCGCGCATCCAGAGTATCGCCAGGGCCGCCACGGCCGCCGCGGAACCCAGGCCGGCCAGCGAGGTCACCCAGGGATTGAAGAAGCCGTGGCGGCGGCCGGCGGGGGCGGGCGGCGCCAGCGCGGCGGTCTCCTGCTTGATCGCGGCACTGACCTTGCTGGCCAGGGGGGTCTCGAGCCGGACCCCGGGTTCACCCCGGATACAGGCGCCGATGGCCGCATAGTGGCCCCACCGCGACCGCAACTGCTCGTCACGCGCCAGCCGTCGCGCCAGCAGCTCGCATTCCGGGGCCGGCAGCTCATTGTCGAACATTGCCGAAAGTTGGCTTTCCAGCTCTTCGTTACTCATCCGATCTCCTCCGCCCGACCCAGTCCGCCTTCGAAGACTTCGCGCAACCGACTGTCGATGGCCTCGCGCGCCCGAAATATCCGCGACCGGACCGTGCCCACCGGGCAGTCCATGGTCGCCGCGATCTCCTCGTAGGACAGGCCCTCCAGCTCGCGCAGGATGATCGCGGTGCGCAAGTCCTCCGGCAGATTGGCGATCGCGGCATTCACCGTGGTACGGATTTCATCCGTCAGCACCAGCGCCTCGGGGGTCTCGGAATCCTTGAGCCTGCCTTGCATTTCGTATGACTCGTCGTTGTTGGTCATATCCAGGTCAAAATCGACCGGATTGCGGTCGCGCGCGACCACGGCGTTCTTGGCGGTATTGATCGCGATGCGGTAGAGCCAGGTGTAGAAGGCGCTGTCACCCCGGAACTGCGGCAGCGCGCGGTACGCCTTGATGAAGGCGTCCTGGGCGATGTCTTCGGCTTCGGCAGGGTTGCGTACATAACGCATGACCAGCTTGACGACCTTGTGCTGGTACTTGAGAACCAGCACGTCAAAAGCACCCTTGTCCCCGCGCTGCACACGCTGGACCAGGCTCAAATCGCTTGCATCGGCAGTCATTCCCTACACTTTACTCTGGTACCAGCAGTGGGACCGATTGCCTCTTGCGCCTGGATAGACTCGCAAGGCTCCCGAAAGTTCACGCCGGGGCGAGAATCGCGGCCACCACCGCCGCCAGTTCCGCATCGGCCGGGAGCCCGTATCCAAGCAGGTAGTCGGCGATTTGCGGGTCGGGGAGCGTCAGCAGGGCTTCGAAGGCGGCCTGCCGGACGGCCGGGGCCCCGGCGTAGCGCTCACGGGCATAACGGCTCAACAGGTCATCAAGCTCCTTCATGCCCCGACGGCAATGCCACAGCAGGCGGCGCCGGTGCAGGTCCGGCGCCGCAGCAGGGGGGTCGGCGGCGCTCAGTGTTGCCGCTCCACCAGTTTCTTCTTGATCTCGGCGATGGCCCGGGCCGGATTGAGGTCCTTCGGACACACATCGGTGCAGTTCATGATGGTGTGGCAGCGATACAGCTTGAAGGGATCGTTCAGCTGATCCAGCCGCTCGCCGGTCGCCTCATCGCGACTGTCGACGATCCAGCGGTAGGCGGCCAGCAGCGCCGCCGGCCCCAGGTAGCGGTCGCTGTTCCACCAGTAGCTCGGACAGGCCGTCGAGCAGCAGGCGCACAGGATGCACGCGGCCGGCCGATCGATCCGCACCTGTTCCTCCTTGGACTGCAGGCGTTCCCGGTCAGGAGGCGCAGGCGTTCGGGTTTTCAGCCACGGTTCCACCGCGGCGTACTGCGCGTAGAAGTTGCTCAGGTCCGGCACCAGATCCTTCACCACCGGCATGTGCGGCAGCGGGTAGATCTTCACCACCGCGCCCAGATCGCCGATGGCCGTGGTGCAGGCCAGACAATTGAGGCCATTGATGTTCATGGCACACGAACCGCAGATGCCCTCGCGGCAGGAGCGCCGGAAGGTCAGCGAGGAGTCCACTTTCGCTTTGATATGGATCAGCGCATCCAGAACCATCGGCCCGCAGGCCTTGATATCCACCTCGAAGGTATCGATGCGCGGATTCTCGGGCGAATCCGGATCGAAGCGGTAGATGCGGAAGGTTCGCACCGCCACAGCGCCGCTGGCCGCCTTGTGGACTCGTCCGTGGGGATTGGGCCGGGAGGCTGCGGGTAACGTCAATTCAACCATGGGTCCTAGCAACCTCATTAATACGTGCGGGCCTTGGGCGGAATGACCTCGACTTCATCCGTCAGGGTTCGCAGGTGCACCGGCCGGTAGTCAAACTGCACCTTGCCGCCGCTATCGACCCATACCAGCGAATGTTTCATCCAGTTCACGTCATCGCGATTGGGAAAGTCCTCGCGCGCATGCGCGCCGCGACTCTCGGTGCGGTTCGCTTCGGAAGTGATCGTCGCGGTGGCCTGCAGCAGCAGATTGTGCAGTTCCAGGGTCTCCAAGAGATCAGTGTTCCACACGAGGCTGCGGTCCGTGATCTTCACGTCCGCGAGCGAGGCGAAAGTGCCGCTGAGTTTCCGCACGCCTTCATCCAGCGTCTGTCCGGTGCGGAACACCGCCGCATCCGCCTGCATGATGCGTTGCATTTCCAGACGGATCTCGGCCGTGGGTCGCGATCCATCGGCCTGGCGCAGCATATCCAGGCGGGTCACGGCAGGTTCGGCGGCGTCCGCCGCCAGCGGCCGATGGCGGGCGTTTGGCGTGAGCACCTCGGCGCAGCGCCGCGCCGCCTCACGACCGAACACCACCAGATCCAGCAGCGAATTCGATCCCAGGCGATTGGCGCCGTGCACGGACACGCAGGCGGCCTCGCCCACGGCCATGAGCCCGGGCACGACCGCCTCGACATTGCCATCGCGCGGACACAGCGCTTCGCCGTGGTAATTGCAGGGAATGCCGCCCATGTTGTAGTGCACGGTCGGCAGCACCGGAATCGGCGCCTGGGTCACATCCACATCGGCGAAGATGCGCGCGGTCTCGGCAATGCCCGGCAGACGCTCGTGAATGACCTCCGGCCCCAGGTGTTCCAGGTGCAGGTGGATATGATCCTGGTGCGCACCGACGCCGCGACCTTCGCGGATTTCGATGGTCATCGCACGGCTCACGACATCGCGGGAAGCGAGGTCCTTGGCGTTGGGGGCGTAGCGTTCCATGAAGCGCTCGCCGGCCGAATTGGTCAGGTAGCCGCCCTCCCCGCGTGCGCCCTCGGTGATCAGGCAGCCGGCCGTGTAGATGCCGGTGGGATGGAACTGCACGAACTCCATGTCCGATAAGGGCAGTCCGGCGCGCAGCACCATGGCGTTGCCATCCCCCGTACAGGAGTGCGCCGAGGTACAGGAAAAGTACGCGCGGCCATAACCGCCGGTGGCGAGGATGGTGCGATGAGCGCGAAAGCGGTGCAGCTTGCCCTCGGTCATGTCCAGCGCCACGACGCCGCGACATTCACCGTTCTCCATCATCAGGTCGAGGGCGAAATACTCGATGAAGAAGGTCGCCGCGTGGCGGATCGATTGCTGATACAGCGTGTGCAGCATGGCATGGCCGGTGCGATCCGCGGCCGCGCAGGTGCGCTGTGCGGTGCCCTTGCCGTAATGGGTGGTCATGCCCCCAAAGGGCCGCTGGTAGATGCGCCCCTGCTCGGTGCGCGAGAACGGCATGCCGTAGTGCTCCAGCTCGATGACGGCGGCCGGGGCCTCCTTGCACATCAGTTCGATGGCATCCTGGTCGCCCAGCCAGTCCGAGCCCTTCACCGTGTCGTACATGTGCCAGCGCCAGTCATCCGGACCCATGTTGCCCAGCGCGGCGCTGATCCCGCCCTGCGCGGCCACCGTGTGACTGCGGGTGGGAAAGAGTTTGCTGATGCAGGCCGTGGACAAGCCGGCCTCGGCGAGACCCAAGGTGGCGCGCAGGCCGGCGCCGCCGGCGCCCACGACGACCACATCGTAACTGTGGTCGATGAACTCATAGGCGCTCAAAGCGGACTCCCGAAGGCGATGCGCAGCACGGCGAACACGCCGCCCGCGGCCAGCACGGCATGCACGAACCCCGACAGCACCAGGCTCACCGTCTTCATCCCCTGATCATGGACATAGTCCTCGATGATCACCTGGATGCCGAGGCTCGAATGCCAGGTGGCGATGATCACGAACAGCGTCAGCAGGCTCGCGGTCCAGGTGCCGCCGATCCAGGACACCAGCGTCACGAAATCCAGCGACGGCAGGGTCACCAGCGATACCAGCAGCCATACGCCCAGCGGCACCAGCGCCACGGCCGTGAGTCGTTGCACCCACCAGTGATGCACGCCGTTGCCGGCGGCGCCCAGGTCACTCATAACGCCCACCAGACGCACAGCAGCGTCAGTGCCGCAGCGGCGATGATGACCAGCCAGGCGCTGCGCTGTGACTGCGCCTTCTCCATGCCGCGACCGGTGTCCCAGATCAGGTGACGGATACCGGCCGCCAGGTGGTAGGCGAATGCGGCAATCACCGCGACATAGATCAATTTGGCCGCATCGGACCCGAGCAGGTGCTGCGCGCGCGCATAGGCCCGGCCGCCGCGCGCCAGCGCGGTCAGCCAATAGATGAACACCACCAGCCCCACGCTCAACGCGGCGCCCGTGACGCGATTCGCGAAGGAGGTGATCAGGCAATACCGGCTCATCCGGTAGATGCTCATGTGGGGGGACAGAGGTCGGGCGCGCATCAGTGCTCCGAATTCAATTAGAAATCAATGCAGCGGCCCTTGCGCTCCCAGTCGCCGAAGCGCGTGGGTTCGGGTCCCGCAGGTCCGCCGATTTCACGCGGCCGCGCTGCCACGGGCGCCGGCACGACGGGCGCCGGCGGGGCATCAGCAGCGGGAGGGGGGAATTCTTCGGGTACCTGCATGGACCGGCAGAAGTCTGCCAGAATTCGTCCCAACTGGCCATGAAAGCCCCAAGGAAAACATCATCATGCGGACCGCATGGCGCGTCATAGCGGAACTGGGCCTGGGAGTCATGCGCGCCCGCGGTGCGGACGCCATCCCGTTCCTGCAGGGCCAGCTGTCCAATGACACCACCCGGAGCGCCGGACGGTGGCAGCTGTCCGGCTATCACACCCCGCAGGGCCGGGTGATCGCGCTGCTGCGCCTGACGCAGCTCGCACCGGATGATCTGCTGGCCGTCATGCCGCTGGAACTGGTCCCGCGCGTGGTCACACGCCTGAGGCGCTATGTGCTGCGCGCGAAGGTGCAGGTCACGGACGACTCGCCGCAGTGGCAGGTCCGCGGCTACCCGGCAGCGCCGAGCGCTTTGCCCGCCGGGGCGGTGTCGCTGGCCTATGGCGACGCCCGACACCTGGCCCTCATCCCGCAATCCGCCGCCGCGCCGGCCGGGCCGATCGATGGCACGAGGAGCGATTGGATTGCCGCCGACATCGCCGAGGGTTTGCCGCAGGTTTATGCGGCGACCAGCGAGGCGTTCGTGGCGCAGATGCTGAACCTCGATCTGACCGGTGGCATTGCCCTGGACAAGGGCTGCTACACCGGCCAGGAAATCATCGCACGGGCGCACTACCGCGGCCAGGTCAAACGCCGCATGCAGCGGTTCGTCTCCGAGACCCCCTGCACGCTACTGCCCGGTGAGACGGGGAAACTCGCCGACGGCAGGAGCTTCAAGGTGGTGGAGGCGATCGCCGTGGAGCAAGGCCGATCTGAATTCCTGGCGGTGGCCAACCCGCCGCCGGCTGCTGGGGACGCGAACCCGCACTCCGATGAGGCCGAAGCGGCGGGGGCGGCGACGGAAATTCTCATCAGCGCGCAGCAGTTGCCCCTGCCCTACGCGCTGCCGGCACTGCGCAGCTGAGGCCGGCTACAGATCGATCAGTTCGATGCGTCGCGCCTCGATGGTGCGCCCGAGGAAGCGGCTGCCCACGCGCGCGAAGCGCTCCGGCCCATCGGTGGCGATGAACTGCAGCGACTGGGATCCGCCCGTACGGGCGATGGCGGCGCTGAGCAGCTGAGCGCGTACGGCGGCCGCCGTGGTCTGCGCGGAATCCACGATGTGGACCTTGGGCCCGACCACTTGCCGAATGACCGGCGCCAGCACCGGAAAATGGGTGCAGCCCAGCACCAGGGTGTCCGGCGGTGCAGTCGCGAACAACGGCCCCAGGTAGTGACTGACGATGGCCTCGGTCACCGGGCCTTCCACCAGGCCCTCCTCGGCCACGGCCACCAGCAGCTGGGTGGCCAGCTGCTGCACCCGCGCATCGGCACGCCGTTCCAGGATCGCCCGTTCATAGGCGCCGCCGCGCACCGTGGCTTCGGTGCCGATGACGGCGATGTGCCCGGTGGTCGTGACGGCGCAGGCGGCCTGTGCGCCCGGCTCGATCACGCCGATGACCGGCACGGCGCCGACCCGCGCACGCACGGCGTCCAGTCCCACGGACGCTGCGGTATTGCAGGCCACCACCAGGCATTTCACGCCATGGCGGACCAAGGCCTCGGCGGCCTGCACCGCGTAGCGCGCCACGGTCTGCGCACTCTTGGTGCCATAGGGCAGCCGCGCCGTATCTCCCAGGTACATGAAGCGCTCATGCGGCAAAGCCTTCATCAGCGCCGCCAGCACCGTCAGGCCGCCGATGCCCGAATCGAATACGCCGATCGGTGCATCCGGCGCCACGCTAGCTTTCCGGGCGCAGCTGCGGGAAGGCGATCACATCGCGAATCGATGGCGAATCGGTGAAGAACATGACCAGCCGATCGATGCCGACGCCGAGTCCGGCGGTCGGTGGCATGCCGTATTCCAGGGCGCGCACATAATCGGCGTCGTAGAACATGGCTTCCTCATCGCCCTTGTCCTTGCGCGCCACCTGCGCCTGGAAGCGCGCCGCCTGATCCTCCGGGTCGTTGAGCTCGGAGAAGCCGTTGGCCAATTCGCGCCCCGCCAGGAAGAACTCGAAGCGATCGGTGATGAAGGCATCCTGGTCGTTGGTTCTGGACAGCGGCGAGACCTCCACGGGGTAGGCATACACGAAGGTCGGATCCATCAGGGTCTGCTCGACCGTCTTTTCGAAAATCTCGATCTGCAGCTTCCCGGGCCCGTCGCGATCGCTGAACGGAATCGCCAGCCGGTCACAGGCACGGCGCAGCGACGGCAGATCACGCAGCAGGGCCGGATCCAGCTCCGGATTGCGCTCGATGATCGCCTGCTCGACGGTGAGTCGACGGAACGGCCGGGCCAGCTCGTAGCTGCGGCCCTGGTACTCAATGGTCGCGGTACCCTTGATCGCCTGGGCCAGGCCGCGCAGGGCCTTCTCCGCCCAGTCCATCAGGTCGCGATAGTCGCCATATGCCAGGTACAGCTCCAGCATGGTGAATTCCGGATTGTGACGCGTGGACAGGCCCTCATTACGGAACACCCGGTTCAGCTCGTACACGCGTTCGAAGCCGCCCACGACCAGCCGCTTCAGATACAGCTCCGGGGCAATGCGCAGGTACATGTCCAGGTCGAGCGCGTTGTAGTGGGTGCTGAAGGGCCGGGCCGCGGCGCCCCCGGGGATGGGCTGCATCATCGGCGTTTCGACTTCCAGGAAGTCGAGCGCGTCGAGGAAATCCCGCAGGTAGCGCACGATGCGTGAGCGGGTGCGGAACACCTCGCGGCTGGCCTCGGTCATGATCAGATCGACATAGCGCTGGCGATACCGGGTATCGACATCGGCGATGCCGTGCCACTTGTCCGGCAGCGGCCGCAGCGACTTCACCAGGGTCCGAAGGTGCGTCACGCGCACCGACAGCTCGCCGGTCTTGGTCCGGAACAGCACGCCTTCGGCGCCCAGAATGTCCCCGACATCGGCCGACTTGAAATCCTCATACGCCGCTCCCAGGACCTCGGCCTGCAAGAACAGCTGGATCTGACCGGTGCGGTCGGCGAGCTTGGCAAAGCTGGCCTTGCCCATGACCCGCTTGAACATCATGCGACCGCCCACCTTCACGGCCGTGGGATTGGCGACCAGCCAGTCATCGTCGCGCTCATCAAAGGCGGCGTGCAGATCCCCCGCCAGCGCGTCGCGCCGGAAGTCGTTGGGAAAGGCGACACCGGCGCCACGCAGCTTGGCGAGCTTGGCGCGCCGTTCACCGATCAGTGAGTTTTCATCGTCCATCAGGTGACACCGGCCTTCAGGGCCGCCTCCAAAAACTGGTCCAGATCGCCGTCGAGCACGGCGGCCGTGTTGCCGACTTCAACGCCCGTGCGCAGATCCTTGATGCGCGACTGATCCAGCACATACGAGCGGATCTGGTGTCCCCAGCTGACATCGGACTTGGAGTCCTCCAGCACCTGGGCGGCGGCATTGCGCTTGTTGACCTCCAGCTCGTACAGCTTCGCCTTCAGCATCTTCATCGCGGTCGAACGGTTCTTGTGCTGACTGCGCTCATTCTGGCAGGCCGCGACGATGCCGCTGGGAATGTGGGTGATGCGCACGGCCGATTCGGTCTTGTTGACATGCTGGCCGCCGGCGCCGCTGGCGCGGTACACGTCGGTCTTCAGGTCCGCCGGATTGATGTCGATCTCGATGTCGTCATCGATTTCCGGAGACACGAACACCGAGGCGAACGAGGTGTGGCGGCGATTGCCGGAATCGAACGGCGATTTGCGCACCAGGCGGTGCACGCCGGTCTCGGTGCGCAGCCAGCCATAGGCGTACTCGCCGCTGACCTGCACGGTGGCGCTCTTCATGCCGGCCACTTCGCCGGGATTCGAATCAATGACTTCGCAGGAAAAGCCACGCGCGGCCCCCCAGCGCAGGTACATGCGCAGCAGCATCTGGGCCCAGTCCTGGGCTTCGGTGCCGCCGGCGCCGGCCTGGATATCCAGGAACGCGGAGTGTGAGTCCATCTCACCGCCGAACATGCGCTTGAACTCAAGCTTGCGCACTTCGGCTTCCAGGCGCTGCGCCTCGGCGTCGATGTCGCGCGCGGCGGACTCGTCCGCGTCGACCTCCGCCAGATCCAGCAGCTCCCCGGCCTCAGCGATACCTGTTGTGGTGCGATCAATGGTGGCCAGCTCGCTGGTGAGACGGGCGCGCTCCTTGCCGAGCTCCTGCGCCTTCTGAGGATCCTGCCAGATCCTTGGATCCTCGAGTTCCAGCACTACCTCTTCCAACCGCTCCTTCTTGCGGTCGTACTCAAAGAAACCCCCGAAGAGAGCCGATTCGCTCCCCTAGGTCTTTGAGCTGGCGCCTGAGCAGATTAAGTTCCATTGCGACTCGGGGATGCGAAAAAAGGAGGCGCATTCTAGCAGTTGGTGGCCGCGGGAAGCACCCGATCCACCAGCAGCTGCAGGCGCCGCTGGTTCTGGTATTCGTTTACGTCCAGGCGGTACACCAGGTGCACCTCGCCCGCGGGCAGCGGTGCTGCGGCGCCGGCGTCGGCCGCGTCCAGGAAATTGAAGGCGATGGCATCGAAGGCGCGGCCGGTATGCGGCACTTCCACCCACATCTTCACATGACGCTCGCCGACGATGCGGGTGTTGCGCACCATGAACCGGCCATCGAAGGTCGGTTCCGGAAACAACTGTCCCCAGGGCCCCCCGGCGCGCAGCGCGGTGGCCGTGTCCAGGGCCAGCTCCGCCACCGTCAGCTCACCGTCCGTCTCGATGCAGGTGGAAAATCCGGCCAGCTGCGACCAGCGGGTGACCTCCGCATCGAAGTCCGCGGCGAACTCATCCAGATTGGCATGCTCCAGCGTCAGGCCTGCGGCCATGGCGTGACCGCCGAAGCGGGCGATCAGCTCGGGCTTGCGGGTCGCAATGGCGTCTAGCACATCGCGGATATGCAGCCCCGGAACCGAGCGGGCCGAGCCGCGCAGGACGCCGTCACCGGCGCGCGCGAAGGCGATGACGGGTCGGTTGGTGCGGTCCTTGATCCGGCTCGCGACCAAGCCGACGACCCCCTGGTGCCAGCTCTCATCGAACAGGCACAGGCCGTTGCGTTGGGCCGCGCGGCTCATCGGATCCGCCAGTTGGCGCAGCGCCGCCAGGGCATCCGACTGCATGCGCGCTTCGATCTGGCGACGCTCGCGATTGATGGCGTCGAGCCGGGTGGCCAGCGCCGTCGCCGCCTGCGGCTCATCGGCGAGCAGGCACTGGATCCCGATGGTCATGTCCTCCAGCCGTCCGGCCGCGTTCAGTCGCGGCGCCACGGCGAACCCCAGGTCGGTGGCGGTCAGATCCGCGCGCCGGCGCTGCGCGACTTCCAGCAATGCGGTGATGCCGGCCACGCAGCGCCCGGCGCGGATGCGCCGCAGCCCCTGCGCCACCAGCACCCGGTTGTTGGCATCCAGCGGCACCAGGTCCGCCACCGTGCCCAGCGCGACCAGGTCGAGGAAGTCGGCGACGCCCGGTGCCTGCGGCGGACTCAGATTCATTTCATCCAGCGTCCGCTTCAAGGCTGCCAAGACGTAAAAAGCGACGCCGACGCCGGCCAGGCAGCGGCTGGCGAACAGATCCCCGCCCGCATTGGGATTGACGATGACATTGGCCTGCGGCAGTTGGGCCGCGGGCAGATGATGATCGGTGACCAGCACATCCATCCCCAGGGCGCGGGCGCTGGCGACCCCGGCGAGGCTCGAGATGCCGTTGTCGACGGTGATCAGCAGTGAGGGCTGGCGAGCGGCGGCCACGCTGACGATTTCCGGCGTGAGGCCGTAGCCGAACTCGAAGCGGTTCGGCACCAGGAAATCCACGTGCGCGAAGCCCCAGGCGCGCAGTGCCCGCAGCATCAAGGCGGTGCTGGTGGCGCCATCGGCATCAAAGTCGCCGATCACCAGGATGCGACCGCGCTGACGATGCTGCAGCAGCAATGCCACCGCCGCGCCCACCCCGCCGAGGGATCCCACCGGCAGCAGACGTGACAGATCGGTCGAGAGCTGCGCCGCATCACGGATGCCGCGCGCGGCATAAGCGCGCCGCAACACCGGATGCAGCCCCACCCCCAAGGCGCTGTCATCGGCACTGAGAAGGCGGCGACGGATCTGCGGCGTCATTGCAGCACGGCCCAGGGACCGCGTGAACGGCGCCAGAAGCGCAGGCCATCCCGCGCGGTGAGCACGCTGCAGCGGCCATTGGCGATCAGGGTCAGCTGCCGGATCACCCCATCCTTGAGGGCCGTGACGAGCGGCGCCAGCACCCGCTCATCCAGGTGCTGCAACAGATCCATCAGGGTGGCCGGCTGGGGCTGGTCGGTGTGGAACAATTGAATGACCGCCGCCGTACGCGCCGCACCGGTACTGAGGATGTCGTGGGCACTCACCGCCGGGGATCGCAGCCGCGCGCCACTGAGCGTGCAGAGGCCGGCCACCACCGGGTCCGCGCCGAAGACCGTCATGAACGTCGCATCCGGGTGCGAGGTGGGCGTCGGTGCGCCCAGGAATCCCCTCTGCAGGGGTTGCCCGCCGCCCCACAGCCACAGCGTGGTGAGCGGCGCCTCGTGCCGGCGCGCCCGCGCGGCATTCAAGGGATGGGCATGCAACCACATTTCCAGTTCGGCCCCCAGCATCAGCAGCGCGGCGGCGCCCGCGCCCTGCACGGTGCTGCCGCCGATGCCGCCCCCCAGCAGGCGCGCCGGATCACGCGTCAGCGGCAGGTTTGCAAAATGCGGTCCGCAGGCGAGCAGGCCCTCGCCCGGGAGCCGCCGCAGGGAAAAGCCCCGCGCCGCGAACGCGGCGCCGAAATCCTGACAGAGCTGTTCCAGGGTCGCGGAGTCCAGCTTGAGCAGGCCGCGGTAATCCAGGTGCACGTTCGTGAGCCCGGCCACCAGGTGCAGCGGCGTGGCGAGCCAGACACTGCCGCAGGCGGGGGGCAAGGGGTTGGCCGCGTCGAGCGCCGCCTCCGCGATCACGGCCGGCGTGGCATCGCAGGCGGCGGCGACATCCCCGCGACCCAGCCAGCCGGCCAGCCACGCCCGCCAGTCCCCGGGCAATGCACTGACACCGGCGAAACGGGCGACCCGGGCCAGCGCCGGCAGCACATCCTTGGGCACGGCCGCATCACGGTCATCGACCCCACCGCGTCCGTCTTCAGCCAGATACAGGTCCGACAGTATGATTGCCACTTCACTCATGCGCCCTATGCTACACAGATGAAGTTCACACTCGACGCCCGCAGCGACATCAATCTCATCCGCGGCTATGCCGCCGGTGAAGTGCACTTTGCAGATCTGGTGCAGCGGGCGCCGTGCATCGTGACCGCCGATCGATTGATTCTCGACTGGCAGGCCCGCGAGGTGCACACGCTCGGCGCCGCAGATCTGGAGCCGGTCTTTGCCCTGCAACCGGATGTGGTGCTGCTGGGCACGGGCGCCCGACAGATTTTTCCAGGCAGCGAAGTGCGACGCGCGTTCGCCGTGCGTCGGATCGGACTCGAGGTGATGGATCTGGGCGCGGCTTGCCGCACCTACAACATCCTGGTGCAGGAAGAGCGGCGTGTGGCCGCGATGCTATTTCCGGGGGGAGCTGACGAAGGGCGCTGACAAAGAAGGCACCGGAGCAGAAATCCAATCCGACAAGACCATTATCCGAAGCTGACTGACTCGAACAAAAGTCCCTTAATTATTGTTATTTAAGATATTTTTGTTGCTTTTTTCGCGTCTCTACGCCCGGTGCCTTCTCGTCAGCGCCCTCCCGTCGCTTGACGGCGACATGTTAAACACGTCGCGCTTCATCACGCAAGCGCTTGATTGCAGTTGAATATACGGCGGCGTCATGCTGCCGCGGGATGGTTGCGGCGCAATTTTGAATGTTCTTCTTTTCTAAACCAAATACTTACGCGACTAACATCGCGTAAAGCATTCAAACTATCCGACGGTGCCGCCGAGCAGCGGCACGAATGCGACCGGACCGAGTGACTGGCGCTCGATGCGATTTTCCTTGCGCGTGAAACGAATCAACTCCTGGTGGCCATCGGCGCCCACCGGCACCAGCAACCGCCCCCCCACCGCCAATTGTTTGAGCAACGCTTCGGGGACGGAGATCGGTGCGGCCGTGACCAGGATGCCGTCGTACGGCGCCAGGCTCTTCCAGCCTGCGGTGCCGTCACCGTGCTTGAGGCGCACGTTGCGCAGTTCCAGTTCATCCAGTCGCAGCTTGGCACGCAGGTACAACGGCTCGATGCGTTCAATGCTGTAGAGCTTGGTGACCAGGGGCGCGAGTACCGCGGTCTGATAACCGCAGCCCGTGCCCACTTCCAGCACCTTCGACAGCGGACCCGCGGCCAGCAGCGCCTCGGTCATGCGCGCCACGATGTACGGCTGGGAAATGGTCTGCCCGAAGCCGATCGGCAGCGCGGTGTCCTCATAAGCGCGAGTGCCCAGCGCCTCATCCACGAATATATGCCGCGGCACATTGCGGATCCGATCCAGCACCGCTGGATCCGTGATGCCCTGCTCGCGCAGTCGCTGCACCAGCCGGTCCCGGGTCCGCAGGGACGTCATGCCGATTCCGGACATCCGCACGTCAATCATGAAGTTTGGCCAGCCATCCCTGGACGGTGTCCAGTGCACTGTATCGGGTCAGATCAATCTGCAGCGGCGTCACCGAAACGAAGCCCTGCGCCACGGCGTGAAAATCCGTGCCCTCCCCGGCATCGGCGCCGGCCCCGGCAGGACCGATCCAGTAAACCACGCGATTGCGCGGATCGCGCGCCTCGATGGCCTGTTCGGAAGGATGGCGCCGGCCCAGGCGCGTGGTCTGAAAGCCGCGCAGCTGCGCAAAGGGCAGATCCGGAACATTCACGTTGAGGATCATCGCCCGCTCCAGCGGATGCTCCGGCAGCTGGCCGACCAGCATGCGGGCAACGCGCGCGGCGGTGGCGAAGTGATGGCCGCTGGCCTCGCTGGTGCACAGGGACACCGCCAGCGTCGGCAGCCCCAGGAAGCGCCCTTCCATCGCGGCCGCGACCGTGCCCGAATACAACACGTCATCGCCCAGATTCGCGCCGTCGTTGATACCGGACACCACGATGTCGTGCCGATACTTGAAGAAGCCCGAAATCGCCAGATGGACGCAGTCGGTGGGCGTGCCGCCCAGGACACAGTACATATTGGGCGCGGTTTCCAGCACCCGCAGCGGCACATCCAGCGTCAGGGAATTGCTCGCACCGCTGCGATTTCGGTCCGGAGCCATGACCGTCACCGGGCCGAGATCCTTGAGGGATTCGGCCAGGGCACGCAGGCCTTCGGCCTGATGGCCATCATCATTGCTGACGAGAATTTTCACGCGGGCCAATATAGCCGTTGAGAAGCCGCTGCGGGGAGATCCTGTGAAGCCCAAGCCTGACGACAACGACACGGCGCTGTTCCGCGAGGCCCTCCGCGGGGTGAAGCCGCTGGCCGCTCCGACCCGCGTGGCGGGTGAGCCGGCCAAGCCCCGGGCGCGGGCGCGCTTCGCGCGCGCCGATCGGCAGCAGGTGCTCGAGGAGCTGCTGCAGGGGTCCGCCGATGAACCGGATCTGGTGGCGGCGGATCCCAGCCAGTTCGCCCGCCCCGGCGTGCCGGCGGCGACCTTGCGCAAACTGCGGCGCGGACAGTTTCGGGTCCAGGCCGAACTGGACCTGCATGGCCTCACCCAGGTGCAAGCCCGGGTGCAGCTGCGGGAGTTCCTGAGCGCGGCTCTGCAGCAGAATGCCCGCTGTGTGCGCATCGTGCACGGCAAGGGGCTGCGCTCCGGGCCCAATGGGCCGGTGCTCAGGCAACTGGTCAATAGCGTGCTGCGACGAACCGCAGCGGTGCTGGCATTTTCCTCAGCCAGGCAGGTCGATGGGGGCACGGGCGCGGTGTACGTACTGCTGGCCGGCCGCTAGATATCATCCGCATCCACGACCGCGGCACCGGCGGCGGCATGATCACCCAGGATTTCCCGCAGCACCGCGGTCGCAAAGCTGCCGCTGCGCAGCCAGAAGCGCAGCACGACTCCCTCCGCATCCTGCGCCCAGGTGAGGTCGCGCACCCGTAGCCGCAGGCTGCGTCGTTCCTGCCGCAGACCCGCCTCCACCACGAACCGGCAGGCGGCGCCGAGCTCCGAGCCGATGCGCTGCTCGAGCGCCCGCACCGGTCCCTGCGACATCAGCTCCCCGGTGCCCCACATCGGCCCGGTCGGATGCACTTCCTGCGAGGCCAGCCGCGCGGGCAGGTCCGGCGTGATGTCCGCCACCGCGAAGACACTGCCGCGCCCATCCAGATTCGCCACATCGCCCACGGTCAGCGCGGCCCAGCTGCCGGCATGCACCCGCTC